>Ga0181612_136970_pt1 | contig 12655 bp, 8 predicted proteins | sample HoacroProtozoa21_FD_119630 | JGI IMG/M metagenome (GOLD analysis project Ga0181612, IMG submission 119630) | Hoatzin crop microbial communities from Cojedes, Venezuel. Combined Assembly of Gp0051906, Gp0051904, Gp0051908 | reverse complement strand
CTCATCCTCTCCCCCCCACTGTCCTTCCATCCATTGTAAATAACTCAAACAAGTCCTGTTGTGGACAGAAAGCAGCGTCACCTCTCTCTCCTCCTTGGAGCATGGAGAAACAGCTCAAGGATGATGGGCTGCCACAGCTCTGTCGCCCCCAGGTGTGGACTGCTGCCCTGGGACTCCACGAAAAATCATTTTTGTTCTGGGCAGCTTAGTCAGCCATTTCAGCATGTGGAAAAGAGACTTCTGCTACTTTGCCATTTCAGCTGACTGTTCTCTTCTGTGAAAACAGTGGCAAATAATCATTAGGATGTATTTGCTCTGAGACTTCTCACTTTTTCCTTTCTGTTGAAATCACATTTATGGCAGTTTACAAATTTTTGCTTGGATATCTTTGAGAGTAACTTTAAGCAAAAGGAGCATAGACATTTTACTTTTTATGCCAAAAAAGGACAAAAATAAATGCAAAAGGTGGAAGGGAAATAACCACTCTCCTGTTTTTCCACAGCTATTTTATGGAAAAGTAAGTCTAAAGAGTATGAGAATAGTTTTTCTTCTGACAAGCCCTAGGTATATTTTCCGACCAAGGAAAAAAACAGTAAGAGCATATGGGAGTTTACTCATCTGGGATTTTTTTCAATTTCTTTTTTTTTTTTTAATAAGAAACTTTCAATAAAGGATCCCAGATTTTTTTTGTGTCTGGCCTCTGTACGGTCCTTGATAGAAGAGGCCTGGCTGGGATCATGCCCTTGTAGCACTACAGCTCTGTCCCAGTGTAAGCAACCATCCCGGTGCCAGCGCGGCTGACTGGACACCTCCCGCCTTCCTCAGGGGCCAAGCCGTGGCCCCAGACACAGAACTGGGAAGGATGTAACTCTACTGGGACTTGGACGGAGGGACATCTGCTCAAATCAAGCTGGCTGAAGCGTTGCTGGGCTCCTAGCTGTTGAGCTGAGGGGGGCTGAAGCTGGCACTGGCACTGGCACTGCGTCACATTTGTGCGGTCAGCAGAGAGAAGTCAGTCACACAGCGTGGGTGCCGGGGAGGAGGCAGCGATGTGTGAGTGACCTCATGCCCATGCCTAGGGCAACAGGGACCACAGGATGCACCAGGCTGGTGGGCAGTGATTTTTCTGAGGTTACCTTCAGGCCATGCACTGTGTGAGGGTTCACAACGATAACGTGTGAAATAACGTCATTAATAGAAAGATACCATTTCCAGATTTCTTCACATACAAACACACCAGCTTTCTATTTGCTGGGCTCAAACCATTGAAGTGACAATTCTCAGACATTCTGTTTTGTTAGAGAAATGCCTTGGCCTGGATTTAACATGCCCGGTCATGGAGAAATGGCCCCAACTCCTGGTAAATCATTCTAATGGTCAGTTACTCTCTGCGTAAACACTTCAGTGTTTACATGATGAAAGGGAGCTTTTGTCATTGACTTGTACCCATTTCCTCCCACTTCCTACTTTGCTTCTTTGTGTTTTCTGCTTCCTCCTCTCATTTTGCTCTCAGCTGTTGTTTGTCTTCTTCTTCCCCCTTGGCTTCACTTCCTACCCAACATCTATTGTTTCTGTCTTCTCAGCCTTTTTCCCTTTCCACTCTTTCTCCCTCTCTGTTTCCTCTTGCAATATCTTCCATCTTCTGAATTTATCTGCTCTGCAGAATTTCACCATGTCCAAATACAAACGGGACACAAAGCCTTCTGTGGTTTAGTCACCAGCAATCTGTTGCTTAACCATAATGAAACCCTGTCGCAAACAAAATTCCATCATATAAGAGGAATTTCCTGTATGGAAATCATATTTTTGGATGAGAAGGGTATTTCTCCTGTGGCAACTCCTTCCCCACCCCTGACACCCCATTCTTTGCAGAGCATTTACTTCAGTATAAGAGAATGCCAAATGGGGCCTTCTGGGGAGGGAAGTAGTGCAAACTACTGATAATCAAGATAAATCAAGCCATGACGTAGAACACAAGCACTATGCTCCATTCAATTCAGTGAGGGAGCTCAACTTGTTCAGTACGGTAGGTTATTTTCTATTTGTAATTAGAGCAACAAAGAAACAGTCTTTCCCTGTTCTGCTCCATCAGCACAGCCCCAGCAAACATCCTCATTTTCAATAACTCTTCCCCTTTATCTCACTCTGCCTGATGCCTAATAAGCTGATTGCTATTTACTTTGGACCAACAGCTAATCTGTTAATGATTGATTTTAAATTTTTACAGCCATTTGTCTTTGGCAGGACTTGAGAGTGTGAGCAGCAGTCTCTCCTACCTGATGAATTGGCTTTTCTTTAAAAGAAACAAGATTTAAGTCAAAAGTCTTCACTGTTACGTTTTGCTGACAAACAGCTGACACATGGTGAGTAAAACTTGTAAAAAAGGGTAAATCTTAATCTGAAAATTCATCACCTTTTGCAACCGCCAGCAAATAATGTAAGTGGACATTTTGTTAATAGTTATAGAGGGGTAAAGACCTACTTGTGAAGCGAAACATAATTGTACTATAAATTCACAGGGTTTAAAATTCTTAATTAACAAAATTGATGCTTGTAACGAGGACTAGGTCAGGAATAAGAACTGATACAGCTACAGTCCTCCAAAATGATCTAAATTGTATACCATATGATGTATGTATTACCATGATATATGCCTAAAAGTGAATTTCATTTCCCATTAAAGGACTGCCAAATAGACAGTAGTTATTTTAATTGGTACAACACAGCAGTGTGGTGCAATTTAATCGTTGATTCTAAAAATGGAAAAGTGAATAATAACAGCTTAGCCTGTATATTCTGAAAAGAATAGGAAAAATTCTATACCAGGAAGCTATGCATATTTATAAATGTTGTTTCTTCAATGAGCCACTTAGGGATAGACCCTGCAAGGAAATAAATCATGCTTAGAATGCCTATAGTGTGTCTCGCCCATAGATCTCAAAGCACTTCACAAAGCTCGGCAAGTTGCGTGATTCTCGTTTTACAAAGGGGAGAAGCCAAATATCAAAAAGCTGTTCTCTGTGACATCCAGAAGGACCCAGATCCAGAATTTGGTTCAGGACTCACCAAGGAAAATAGTCCCAATCCAAGAAACCAGTGAAGCCACTTTGTGTTAAGCTGAACTATCAGCAAGTTCTAACAAAAAAAGCCTTTTAATCAGTCAGTGACTGTTCTCTGTATTTATATGTCAATCTTCAAAGCTGTATATGTATGTATGTAATGCATATATGCATCCAGCGTCCAGATACGTAATGAGAGATAAACTGATAGAAATGAGGAGGCAACCTAAGAGGTTGTGCAGCCGCTCCATCCCCTCACTGACAATGAAGTGGCAGAGGAGGAGGAGGCTGTTTAATCCCCTTCAGTCCCACACCATGGCTGTGGTACCACAGGTAGCCTCCAACAGCCTTGAGTTAGGAAAGCCCCAGAACTGCTCCCAAGTAGCCCCAAAAGCAAGCTAGTGTACATGGCAGTTGTCAGCCACCATTCCTATACACATATTTTGCATAATTTGGCCAGGACTGACGAGCTGTAACCAAACATAAACTCTATATGTACATCCCAGACCTCTCAGCTCCAGATTGAGTTATCCAAAGCTTAGTGTATCCTCCACAAAAATTCTGAACCCATGGCTAGCTTACAATGCAAAACAGCACTTTCTCAAAGCAAATTAACACCAGTGTAACTAATGCAACATTTTGGCAATGCCAGCACAGAGTAACAGCCGTCGCTATGGAGGTTTTGTGTTCCACTGGCTGGCTGCATAATTGCAAAGCACCAAAAAGGAAACACTGAACTGTTTGAAGAATGGAAGCTCTAATCTCATTAATATTTTAGATGCCACAAGACGTGGAAGCTCCATCTGCCGTCAGCAATATTGCGGAGAGAGTCAAGGCGACTTGGGAACAGGACTCCTGGGCCTCCACAATGGTCTATTGACCTTCTGGTGAAGCAGATACCGTGTGACAGAGATTGCCTATCTCAGCAGACAGGATGGAAACAGGAGAAAGTGTTAAATATAACCAGGTAGACAGTGATGAATTGACATGCTGAAAAATCGAACGCTTCAGTAATCAGCCTAAGGATCTGATATCAACAACATTTTTCAGTTTTGTCCGAATTCATTGAAAGGTGTAGTTTAGCAAGCTCACTTCTCGTTGGTAAGACCTTTCATCTTTATGCAGGTTTTCTGATTGGATTCCGAGACATCGTCACCGGGCTCTGTGTCATTGCTGTTCTTTGCATAGAAAACAGAGAAAACATTTGCATGAGAGCAAAGTGGCCTGAACAAAACCAGAAATGGCTTGATTTGCAACATCCATTAAAAATTACTACCTTTCCCTTCTTCCAGTGAGAAGTTAGGGCCAAATTCAGTCCCAACATTTAGACACATGGTTGTGTGAGGCCTCCAAGTGATTTCCAAATCATGTCTGTGGTTCTTATCCAACACCAAGGAAACGTCAGACTGAGAAATGAGGGATCTATCTTCAGGCTCTGTTGCAAGCTGGAGATGGCATTTAATTGAGGCATGCTCCACAACAGTGCTCAAAGAGAGGATCTTGGCAGGCTGCAGGTGGCCTGGAGGAGCTGGTCTCCATAAATGTAGCTTCATGGGTTATTTTCCCAGTTTGAAGGGAGGTGATATTCAGGGTCCTCTCACCAGGCTGGAGGTGAATTCCACCCCGGCAGCTCTGAGTTCTTCCCCTGGATGAAAGCTGTTTACTGAAAACTTGAAACAATGAAATACTGCAGGTATATTTAGCACTCAGAAGCTTTTGTAACTATAATTCTAATTACAGAAGTCTAATGAATGTCTTTATGGCTTCATTAAATCTTTGGGATATTTATATTATCCAAAGAAATAATCTCCATCCATTAAGAGTGCATAAATCCTGAAGCAGAACTTTAAAAATTGCTATGAATATGCTTATTTCATTGCAAAACACATATAGAGAATTGAAAGAAATCCATTAATAGGATTATATACCTTTCCTCTAAAATATATTTTGAACATAATATTTTATTACAGAGGTCTGACTGCTAGCAAAGAAATGCAGGAGAGGACTTTCTAAACTAATTACTCAGATGGTCAAATGGACAAAAATTATTCAGCTAATGTTTGAAAGATCTTTCATAAGGGAAAAGTTTAGTGTACTTTTCATCTGTATAAAGAAGCCAGGTTCCCTTCATCTCAAAATTAAATGCTAGGCGTACAAATGTCAAAATCTGGAAATTTAAAAAAGGGAAAGATTTTTTTTTCAGGGTATATTTATCTCAGGTATGTGCATAGGAATTAAAGGTTCCTAGAGCAGCTATAAATTGCATATGCAAAGCACCAGTTTTGCAACAAGATGTGCAATTTTTATGGGATGGATTCTGTTACCCAGACAAGGGGGCTGATGCCACCTCAGATGCCCTTGGGTAGCTGTGCTGGCCTTCAGCCGCCACTCCAGAAGCACACGGGTGTTCCCACAGGTCCTCTGTCACCCCAGCCGGCCTGAACAGACCCGTCAAGTGGTCAAGGACACCTCCAATGGATTGAGAGAACCAGCTTCACCACCAGTTTCACCCCACCGATGTTCATGCATCAGTGCGCATCTCATGCAGCTTAGTCCCAGAAGGCATCATGCACCTCAGTCCCTGGGGAGGTCTCTTCTCCAGACACCCACTGAACAGAGGGTCTCACCATCTGAGAAAAAAACACTTCTGAGGAACAGATGGAATTCTTGCATTCTTTCCTTGGTCCCCCATGTCCCTTTCTGCTTCCTCACTTCTGAGGAAAAATGAGGCTCAGATCCTTTCCTGACCTGATCCACTCATATCTATTCAGATCCTGAGTGCCAAACTGAAAGAAAGAAAGAATTTTTCCTTTCCCTTTTCCCTCCATTTCTCCATCTATTTCCTACTTGGACTTTCCTTTCCTCTATCAGGACTGTGGCCATATTCTTTAACAATTTCAGAGCCTGGGCTCCAATTTGCAGTGTGATTTTGAGCACAGTAACAACTGGCATTGGCTAGGTTTCTCAAGAAGGGGAGATAATATAATTCCTCCTCTTCCCACCTTTCAACTCCTGCATCGGCTGCATCAGATCCATGTTAGTTTTTACACTATTACATCATTTCCCATTAAGACTGCAAAAAAAAAGAAGTATTCTCCCCAAACTGACTGAAGTGTGCCATATAGCTAGGAAACAGGCAGGGGCTGTCCCTAGTATATCTCACAGCTTCTGACGAGGACAGGTTCAGCCCTGTTCAGGCATGAAGTGATGCTGCTGAAGCATACCAGCCTCTCTGCAGGGACCTATTTCAGAAAACTAGGAGTTTGCTGTAAAATTGTATATGTGTGTGTGTGTATTCATACATCTCTTACTGAGAATAAACTCTCTGGATTATGGCAGAAGGCCAAGGCCATGGCAGATCAATGTGGAAAGAAAGTAGGTGCTAGGGATGCCATAATTCAGAAAGTTTTGCTAGCGTATCATGCACCCAGATGTACGGAGCCAGTGTTTTGCAGGTGCTGGTTTGCTTTGAGCACTAATAGTTATGAGTTGTGCTAAGCAAGGCAGAGTATGCACCATACCAAGATAAAATTGTGGAGCTTGTCCGGAGATGCAGCTGAAACAGGGCTGCGTGACACTTACATCGCTCACCTACGGCAGGGTTTCAGGTTGTAGCAGGGGCCTGCTTATGGATCAGAAGCAGAAGAAAAAATCTCTTGACTGTCCCCATTTAATTCATATTGGTTCCTGCTGCTGAACAGTCTTGGAGCACTGAATTAATTTTGGAGGAAAACAAACCAGAAGATAAGCTCCAGGAGTGCACCTGATACACTCCAGCTGCTAATAAGTGTTCGGTCCTGGGGGTCAGGCTTACATTCATCTTAAGAAAAACCCCAAAGAGCATAAAGACTGCGTGTCCATTCCTCAGCACATCCACTCCTATTCGGTGGCATTACTTGCTCAGGTAGACATAGCACAGATAACTATCCACACATTAAAAAAAAAATAAATTAAAAATTCAGATGCCTGGGGAGAAAATAGAAATTTAGAGTTGTGTCTTTCTGCTACCCAAGCTCTTTGTCTTTCTAAAGTGAAACAGGTACCACTTGTTGTGTTTTACCCCAGCCCCATTGAACTTAACAATAGTGTCTCCTTGGATTTCAGTCAGCTTGGGTGAGATTTTCAGTACATTTCTGTATACACGAAGGACTGGCAAAAATGCCTCAGAGCAAGACATGTAAGAGGCTCATTCTGGTTAGCTTATCAAAGCAATTATAAAATTACTTTTAAAGAAGTAAATACTGTGTGCAGTGTAGGAATTCTTGTCTCTTTATGTCTTCAAAACAAGCCTAGATGTCTTTCTGGAGGATATGTCTTAACCAACTATGACTTACACTTTTGGATATTTCCGTTCCTTTTTCTAGTGGTGAAAGACAGTGAAGCGTTGCTGTGGCTTTTTTTTCTTCTTAGTATTTCAGTTTTGTGATGCACATGCTTACAAAGGAAGGAGTGAAGAGGGAGGTTGCCTAAAAATGGAGATTGGCTAAAAATGGAGCTAAGATTTGAGGTAGAAAAGTCCTTGAGCAGACAAAGTCTTTAAAATTATGAGGATGGGTGAGTTAACAACATATACGCATACAGAGCATGCTAGGGATATTTGCACTAGTAATAAAGAAATTAATAGCTTGTCTCACCTAGAATCAGGTTCAGTGATTTCTCCCTAAATGCAACAAGGACATCACCTCAGTATTTAGAATCCCTGAAGACCAGTCTAATCATCAATAGTCAGCTGAAATGAGCTGCTTAAGCTCTTGTGTGGACGCGCATTGTGAAGCAACGGAAAACAGGTTTTGTGAAGAGCATTTCCAAGGAAGTATTCCCATTTTGGAATACTACCCCGTTCTTCTCTATTCTGCATTGCCAGCACTTCTTTGGGAAGTGTACCCTTCTGCCTTCTGCAAACCGTGTTGAGTGCCAGCCTACAGCCCAAAACAGGTCATCTGATACCCCAGTTTCCTGCTGTGGATGTACTTTGCCGTCCAAGCAGGAGCTAATGGGGCTGTGACTACCTTAGCACTAAATAGCATCTATCAGTTGACTTTCTGTGGCAGAGGGAGAAGTTGATTGAACAACTGCTTACAATTTTGCATGTTTTGTGTTTCTTGAAATTGTTAACATACCAAATATTTGCCATAATTTCTGTTTCTCAAAATTATACACCTGTCACCAAAAATTGTCAGACCTTCATGGAGAGGGAGCATCTAGGAACAGGGAGACTGAAGTAGCTGACTCTTGAAAATCAGCTAGTAAAATCCTGGGAACGGGAAACTCTTACCTCGTGCATTAAGCAATTAAGCAATTGATCAGACATTCCTCATCCTTTTGAACATGATTAAAGTGGTGGTATATGTGCTACAAATGAAGTGATATCTTCCAAAAAAATGGCAAACTCCATGAATTTTGTCATTCCTGGAATATAAACAGAAAAAGCTATTTCAGATTTAAGTTCCCAAACATCAGTGATGATCTCTGGAACTTTCTCAGTTTCTTTGTGTCTCAGTAGCATGCATTTTACCTCTGAAGACAAAATGAGGTCAGACTTCGCTTTCTACGAAGGTAAAATTATGCAGAAGATGGAAATACTCTTAATATTCTTAATATGCACCTTTTCTCTTGACTGTCAGGAGTCAAGGAAATAAAACACTTCAGAAAATAGTACATTATAATGGAAATTTTTGTAATGAACATCAGTGGACCTGAAAAGCCAATATATTGCAACTTTAAGCACCCTTTCACCAAAGGATCCAGTTGTCAATGTATAATGTATTCGTTTGAATCGTAATCACAGTGAAAGTCTTTCTCTCCTTTTCAATTATATGTATGCAGATTATTATGCGTTTCTTCTGAGAGAGCTCTGTGGAGGTTGATGGGACTCCAATTTTAATTATATATTTAAAATTTCATATTTTCTTTTTTGGTCACCTCCTGGAACCTTCAATATCACCTTTATTTATTAAAATATCAAGCTCTCCAACATATTTTTCAACTCTAAAGACAAATCTACCTACAAACGATAAAAATCATCTGGCCCACTCCATACGTTAACATGGACAATTGCTCTGCACTTAGCAATTGCTGTTCCAGTGAAACTTTCTGTAGGTCCTCCTCTTACAGAAAAAGCAGAGAAGAAAGTGTGAATGACCACAGTCTGAAAAAAGATGAGTTTGCACACATACAGCTAATTTCCTTTGGCAGTAGTTGTCTTAGGTTTAATTTTAGAAATTTACTGTAGAGCCTAGCATCTTCTGGTGACTTCAGGTGGAGCTGTGGCCAGGCCCACTGACACATTAAATGTCTTAATCCAAAAGTTATGGGTTTAGATGGATGAATATCCAATGAATGTTTGTCTGAAGATCCTTCAAGGCTTATCGCTCAGGACAAACATCAATTGTGCTTAGTTCTCCTTCTTTTTCCATAAAACATCCTCATGACTTTCTGTGTAAACGGTGCACCAGCCTGGCACTCTAATCCTAGATGGATTTGTTGATATTTAGAATCCTGTCCTGTGTCAACTTCTTCCTATTAAACTTTGTACTGTAATTTCAAATTTCCAATTTCATCCTTCTATAGAAATCAGTTTAACTCTTACCAGATCTCATAGGAAAATGCAGAGAGATTATATAAACCAGAAATAATGTTCTACCAGGACATAAAAAGTGTCTTTCTTACGACTCGCTAAAGCTGCTCCTCCTGTACACTGAAATTGTGCCCACATTTCTTTCTACAGAAACAGCACGCGCTATATATGTAGCAGCTGCCCTTTCCTAGACCTGCTCCTTTTCCATTTTCTCCTCATGCTCCCATCACACGCACAGTGTTTGTCCTGGTCTTTTTGTATTAGTCATCTGTGACATTCCTTCTTCTGGAGAAGAAACAACTCCAAGATTTAAAATGCAAAGCCAACTCGGAAATCTCCTTTGAAATAGCTGCTTCAGCAGGTTCAGCAAGGAAATTCCCAACACGAAGTATGGCTTAGACATCAGACTCATTTCACCTGCATAGCCAGGGGTTCTGCTGTTTGGATGGGATCAGACAGAACCAGCCATGTGGAGTAGATAGATAATCATGGCCCTGAGACAACCTTTTTCTATCTTCAGTCTACTGTATTTTTTCTTTGACTCTGCCTCTCCTGGAGTTGCACTTGCAACTTGATTTTTTGTCACCTTAACTTTTCCTCTGCTTGAGCGATTCTAAAGCTTGAGTAGCTGAAGGTAAGAGTGGTGACCCAGGATGCTGCAAACGACAGACAATTTCTTCAGGATAAACACTGCCTGACACCCTCTTCTCACCTGTCTCTGAAGGCATTCCAGTCGTCTTCTCTTGCACAGTCTTCAAAGATATAGCACAAGGACTAAGCAGTCGTATCTTCAACCTGTTAAACCATTGCTGTTGGGGTTGAGACGTATTAGAAAAGACTGTGTTTTGGTCCCAGCTGCACTGTGGTCAGAGGTTTACCAAATCATCTAAACTCATTACATCCCAGATTCCCAGTCTGATCAAGGGGAGGTTTAGAACTGTTGGTGAGGCATTTTTTGAGATGCAAAGTCACAAGACAAATAGGCATTTTTACGGTTTGGGCCTTCATTTCCCCTTCCTATCCTGCACTGCACCAGGAGAGCTTTGCTCTTTTGCATGGGAAGTCAATCTGTATCTGGAATGACTCTTCCTCAATTTGAGCCTTGGTACCCTTGATGAGAGTGACAAAGTGTTAGTGTGTGAGTCCTGCTCTGCATGAAGAAAGACATATGCATACAAAATGCATAAAAGTGCATTTGTCCACAGTTTTTTATACGAACCTGTATATGCATGTACATACACTGACAGAAGCCACCCAGACTACAGAACTGCATCACTGAAGACATGCCTCAATTGGTATGAAGGAGGAGAACATAGTCAGTGTTCCTGCAGCACCCAAAAAGGTCAATAAGACTTAAGTGGGACAGTTTGGACTCTTCCATTAGGAACCACAATAACTCTGGTCTCAGTGGATCAGCACAAGACACTGTCATTATCCCTGGGTCATTGACATGATAGACCAAAACAGCTCCAGTCTATCGTGTCAATGCGCACTTAGGGAGTCCTTAATCCATGGATCATTGGCACACGATGCTTTAAAATCTCTGTAGGAGATGTTATAGTGTAGCGAGTCAATGCACACTTAGGGACTCCTCCATTTGTGAATCATTTACAGTGCATCGTGCCAATATATACTCGGGGAGCCTTTAATCTGCAGGTCGGTGTGTTTAGAGTCACCCTGTATACTGGAAATACTTGTAGACTAACTGTTGTAGTGTAAACACAAAGTTCACTTTCTCAAATAAATTTCAGTTTGCTCAAAAAGGAGCTCCCGAAGGCATATGGATTCCAGTGGCGCAATGATGTATCATGCCATGAAAATTTGTAGCTTGATGGGGTTCTAGGGAATCTTTCAAAATCTCATTGTAAGAACAAAGGCCAAAAAAAGCTGCTGCTGGAACCTGTGTGGTTTTGACCCTCCTGTAATTTTTTAAAAAATGCTTGAACCAGTCTTTTTAACATGCTGCTTACAAAACAAATTAATCCCACGGGCCTTCTGTGCTAAAGGATCATTGATCATTTTCATAAGAGCACAGAAAGTATCCTTTACTGCAAATAATGAATGAGTTGCTGATCCAAAAATGAGACTATTGAGGCAGCTAAATATTTACCAGGGTGATGAATTTTTTTAAGTGGCCTTCAGTTTTGGAACGTACATTTGACAAGCTGCAGATGCCTAGCTACCTAGTGACATCTGCCCATCAAGCCTAAAAGCTATCATTCACTCCTTGCAGGGTTGCAACCACAAGTGGGTCCAGTTACTGAAAGCAGAGAAAAAACAGCCCTCCTTTTAAGCGTCCATCCCCCAAGTCTTCATCCTGGTATAAATCACTGTCATTCCGTTGACTGCAGTGGGTTTATGCCAATTAACACCAGCTGACAGCCTAGCCCCATATTTAGTGAAAACCAGTTTCCAAGGCTAATGGGGTTGATTCAGACCTTTTGCTTACCAGGCAGCTTTGCCACAGGGATTTTTTTTTTCCCCCTAAAAATGGACTTAAAAATCACCACAGGCCCGTTATGACTGCCTTGTTATTTATGATCCTGTGGTTTCTTTCATGGGGACAAGGTACGTCTGTGATGCCCTTTGCCAGAACCCCAACACCTAAATTCGAAGCCTTTCTCTTCCGTTTGACCACAACCAAACATCCCGGATGCTCATCCTGGGATTCAGGCGGTGCCTTGGGGAGCTCTCCCGGCAGCATCACCACAGGCAGGGCCGTGGCGTGACGGGTGACGATTGCCACTCATCAGCCGTCAGCCCATGACACCCCGCGCACGCAGGCAGCGTGGGCGTGCGTGGGGCAGCCAGGGAGCGCGGGCAGCGGCAACCAGGCAGTCGCAGCTGCCTGTTCCCTGACTTGGAAACAAAAGCACTTGACAGGGGCAAGAGTGCAAGCACAGTCGGAGCCGGGGAGCCAGCGAAGCAGTAATCCAGGGAGTCAGTAGATCAGCTGTGGGGATGGGGGGGGAGCGGGGGGCGGGGGGGGGCGAGGAGGGGGGGGGGGCGGGGGGGGGTG
>Ga0181612_165765_pt1 | contig 12657 bp, 2 predicted proteins | sample HoacroProtozoa21_FD_119630 | JGI IMG/M metagenome (GOLD analysis project Ga0181612, IMG submission 119630) | Hoatzin crop microbial communities from Cojedes, Venezuel. Combined Assembly of Gp0051906, Gp0051904, Gp0051908 | reverse complement strand
CTGTTGACCAACACCCCCAGGTCCTTTTCTGCCGGGCAGCTTTCCAGCTACTCCTCCCCAAGCCTGTAGCATTGCATGGGGTGGTTGTGACTGAAGTGCAGGACCCAGCACTTGGCCTTGTTGAAACTCATACAGTTGGCCTCGGCCCATTGATCCAGTCTGTGATTCCAAAGAAGTTTGAAAGTCAATCTGGGATGTAAAAATACCCCTGCTTTGTAATTATACTGAGACTTTCTTTGCCAGGATGAGACTAGTCCCTCTTCAGGCATGAGACGAATGAGGAACTGGAAGCAGCTAACCAGAATTGCCAAAGGAAGTGTGGGGCAAGTGCGGACTCCCGAGGAACAGTCTTGCATATTTGGAAAACATTTACTATTTTCATAACTATACTGTCTTTTAAAACCTGTGCACTCCTTTAGCAATTTATAGCCTTGAAATTAGAGGTAGGTCCATGTCACATCTGTTTAACCTTGGACATATTTGAACTTTTATTCAAATCCAGAGCCTAACATTTTGTCTGTTTGTTTTCTGCATTATAGCCTGAGCCAAAGCCATGATGAGTTTTAGATCCAGCCCTGAATTCTGCCCCTGAGGCCCATCTTTGCTTTGTGTGAGTGACAGAAAAATTATGTATTTCTGGGTTTTATTACAAGAGAGAGGTACTTTATGTTGTGGATATTCAATCGATCGTGACATGATGATATTGATGAAGTGTGGTAAGGAAACGCTTTGGTTCTAACGATTTGATTTCATTTTGGTTTGACTCCTATTTCCACACTCCGAACTTTTAAAAGTATGGGCCATGTGAGATGTAAAATATATATATTGATGTCACTAATCGGAAGCTCTTTCTGGTCACGTTGTAAAGCACACTTAATCAACTTCTTTAAGATCATATTACAGAAAGCTATTAACTATACTCATAAAACAGTTAAATAGTAATAAATAATGTTTTATATTATGGCTGACAACACTGAATTGCCCAGTGTTTAAGGAAATCTAATCACAGGGCATGCAGACTTTGCCTTCCAGTAAGATGGTGCGGCAAAACTTTGGAACGTGTTAGAAATCACATACTATTGCTAACATTTCCTATTAAGGAGAAGGTCTCTCTCTGTGTATTTTGGATTTCTTTTCCAACACTTAATTGCAGCTGATGAAGAAAAGCTATTCAAAAGCTGCCAGAATTTTAAAATCTGTATGAGTGAGATTGATGAAATTTGTGGGTTTTCCCAAAAGAGTATAGGTGAGAGCAGACGTGAATTTTGTATGTGTCTGCATGTATGTGTGTGACTGAGAGAGGAGAGAGAAAGAGCTTACTCCTAAGGTGTGAGACTTGGCAGCGCTGCACTATACAATGGGCACAAGAAACTGCATGTCTGTAAATGACCACATTTGAATTGCTGTTATTTCACCGTTAGGGTACTGTATTGTTAAAGTGAAAAGGAATGTTTTTAATAAATGCAAATAATGAATTAAATGCTTGCACATACTGAGGCTTTACTCTCTGGTGTGTAATTAACATATGTGCACTGGAGACCCAGGTCTGGGGGAGTGTTTCATTTCTTATTTATGATGTTTGCAAAGTTGTTTTTTTCTTCTAGCATACCTCTTACTGGCATGCACAGAACTGCATGTAAATGACCACTGAGTAGGTGTCACTTAAATCTTAGCAGATATAGAGCAGGTAAATACCTTTGTTTTGTGTGCTTTGGTAGATTTACCGTTTCTCCCAGCCTTTTATCTTTGCTATCTGAAAGTAATAGGAAGCTCCCAAATGACCAACATTTTGTTTCCAAGGCAGGAAAACTGCATGTGGCAGGAAACAAACAAGCAATGAGATTTCAAAGTTCTTGTACCTCAGGGCACAGCGCTTAACCCTGCGGGTCTGAAAGTAGAAAGACACTTTCCACAGCTACCTACAGCGTGCTTCTTGTATCCCCTTCTGGGTCCCCCTCCAGCACTGGCTGCCACCACTGACAGAGCGCCGAAGTGTCTGTACGCTGTATCTGCAAGAAGCTTGGCAGCTTTCCCGTTATCTCGTAATGGTATATATTTTTCTCAAAGGATTTTAAGATGTCTGAGTCCTCATAAGCATGTTGTCTCCTGCTCCCGTATCCTGGCTCCACCAGTTCTTGTGTCTCCACCGCTTTACTAGTTTTTCTCACTCCTTGCAGCTCGGTGCTGCTAGACAACTCCCTGCCGAGGTCGGTACCACCCGACTGATGCAGGAGTTCATGCTCACCCTTGACTTGGCACTGAGGAGAAGGGCTGTCAGGTCACACAGCACACCTGTGAGACGTTGTGCCTGGGCTGGAACTTGAGACAGAGAGTGACTCACACCGCTTTTCCCCATAGCCCCACAGTCAGCTTGGAGAGGGGTCTAAACCTCTTGTGTTGCTATTTGTACAGAAAATTTCTCGGTCAACAGATCTTGCGTCGAGGTTCTCACCTCCTACTGCTGGAGTTCTGAATTTCCTACATTATGAGTTCTTAAATTCTATGCAAAAATGATAACCACATCGTTACCTACATTATGTACAAATCAATTACTGGGAAGAGCAGTGCTAAAATTAAAATTTGTCTTGAATTCATCCCCCTGATTATTTCTTAGTCTATTGTGTCTATTAATATTGTACAAAGTGGAGTGTGTTGGATTTGCTGTGCAAATTTAAATACAGAAAGTAATGCAGTTTTACTGATTTTATTTGATCAGCACCACTTAGAAATGCAAACTATATTTTTGCCACACTTTTTTTTATTTCACACCTTTTATTATTTCACAAATTACTTTCCTTGTATAGGGAATATTCTTAAAAATGCAGAATAATGCAGTGCTTACATTTCTACAACTTTCTACAAGAAGAAACACTTAATAAATGGCCCTCCCTTACATTATAATGTAGCAAAATTAACAATAATGCCCAAAGTGTGGTTGTGTGCTGTTGTGTTTTGGAATGAGAGTCTTTTAATAAAGATATAATTTACATTATTAATATGGGTAACAACCCTTACTCTTAAAAACACAGTAAGGTCACAGCCATGACATGTGGCATTTGTTCACTACATGGCAAAGGATCTGTTGGGCCTGTAATAAGTGTTTTGTACACAAACACCATGGTTAAAATCTGTTTTTACAGCGTGTATTTCAGTTATCTTTACTGGGATATGTCAGTGGGCAGCATTTGGTCTGTATAGCTGCATATTTTTAATATACCATGTTTGTGCTGAAGGAGACTTTTTAAGGCTTTATGAAACTGCTTCGTTAAATGCTACCACGGAGACCTGATCGAGCTTGTCAACAGTATCTGCTAATAACACTGCCCATAAGTAGTGCAGCTTTTCCTTAAAATTGGGTGATAGAGGTGTACGAAACACCAACACTGAAAAACACCATTATCTTAATAGTTTTTGAGAACTTTACCCATAATAAACCCCACATTGATATATATGCATTTATTTTAGCATTCCCAGAATCCAAGCATTTTTCTCCCTCTTAGAAGAGATGCCAAAATCAAATTCGATCCGTAGTTTTCTCTCTCCTTCCCAGACCTTTTGTGACTTGCGGTCCCACTTCTGCTGCAGTTAGTCAACCGCCAAGGGAGAGTTCATTGGCTGAATATTCTTCCTAGTCCTCTTCTAAATTCAAACATATTTAGCCTTAGTTTTTGTTGTATTAATCACAGGGTTGTCAGGGCCAAATCAGCTCATTTGTCAATGGGAATTTGCACCAGCTTCCAAGTGGGATGAATTTTTTCCCCACAAAAGAGCAGATCTTACGAATTGCACACACAGGATGTCTAACATCATCCTGATTTGCCATTTAAACATTACTTTTTGATCATTATACACTCAATATTTCACTTAGAAATCATTTATATCACAACTGTGCTTGGTCCTCGGTATTACTAGGTAGCATGAAATATACTCAGTGATGGTATGAAAGTTATTTCCAATAGGGCTTATGAAGAACAGCTGAGCAAGTACGACCTCCTGACCTCAAAGTGTTTGTTTACTGGGAACTATATTCCAGTTCTCTACATTTAATCTGTCTTGGACCAGGCTGACATTCCCCTGCTAGATTTATTGTATCTCTAGTGGCTATTACAAACACAACATTGTCACTGCTTATCTAATAAAATGATAATAGGATTATATTACTCTAGTGATAATGACACATTTATGTTCATTTTTAATAGTAACAAACTATAGTTTGATTTCATGTTCAGTGAAGATAATGTGTTACTGGGGGAAAACAATAAACCATTCAAAAAGTATTTTTCTTTCAAAAAAATCAGTCATGGAAAATATTTGTTATTCCATCTTATTTGTAAATCAAAGCCTCAGTTTGTGTACACGAGCAGGCATACTATGTCAGTTTTACAGGAATAATAATAGTGAGGAAGTCTGACTCAGGAACTCTGGTTTTCTTAAATCAACAACTCCCGATTTGGGAAGATTGTAAGGGTTTTTCATGTGTATCTTTTCCTAGAAGTTGTCAGACATCAAAAGGCAGACACAACAGACCAGATCTGCATTTCAATTATATTTAGTTGTATTGAAGGTGTCCACAGTAAATTAATTTGTTATTAATTGTATTTATTTATTTAGTAGTAGTTGTAGGTAGTAGTAGGTTTTAGATCATAGCCAAATTTTCTTTTAGTACTGTGTGTTTTAAGGGGAGACTCTTAAATGTATTTCTCAACTAGATTTAACTGGTTATTTTTAGTGTAATCAACATCTCTGTGTGTAATGTATGCACTTCATTTATCTCCCAGCTGAGACAACAAAAATCAAGTTACTTTTTGACTTCAGTAAGTTGTACATTAACAAAAGGTTTTCCTTTTCTTATTTTAGGAAAGCAGATTATTGCATCTCTCCCTTTCTTGTTCTATTTTTTTTGGTAGAGCTCTGACACTGTAATGCTGACCTTTACCAAATGATCCTATCGATTTGGTGACCAACACCTGAGTGACTCTGCTCTAATAGAATTCATATCACAGCACAGATGAAGCATGGATCATTTTTTATGAACAAGCAGCATATTCCTTCTAAAGAGTATTGTTATGTGATAGTTTCTTCAGTAATTTTTCACTGCAGCTAACTATTACTTTTTGTAAGTACGTAAGTTACCTAAAAGTAACGCATAAAAATAGTCTGCATTAGGGAAATGCATTAATATATAACTGAAATTTAAAACAAAATGAATAATAAGCAAGCTATTCCATAGGTATGCATGCTACATGGCGAAATTATAGTGCCAGACTTAAACTAAATGTGTTGTTTGTATTTAGAACTCTCAAATGTTGTATGAAGAGTAGTCATCTCAAATTTTCAAAGATTCTGCAACCAATTGTCTCGTGTTGGTATACGTTTGTTATAAATTCCTTTCAAAAAGCTTTCAAGGGACAAGACAGTCTAGGCAATGCAGGCAGTATAGACAATATAGGGCCACAATAACGGCAGTAGTTTTATCTTTGTGTGGAAAGAGGAGATATGTTGATCCACATTGATTTGTGTGCTGTTGTTGTAAAAGTCTTCTCTGTCATTTTGCACGTAAAGTTGCATATATAGCTAAAATTCCAGAGGAATTAAATTTATTAATTGCACACACCAAACATAAAATTGAGTCCACATTGTGCAATCAAGCACAGAAAATAAAAGCTGGTTCTTTTGTATTGAATTATATTACTTAAGCAACAGTGTCTCTTTGTCGAAAGTTAATTAATTGCTCTCTTGATCTGCGGTAGGTTATGTTCCTGGCTACTGATTCTTCTAGCAAGACAGTGATAAGGAATATCCCCTAATACACCTTATTTCTCTCAGGTCCTTATATTGCTTCCTCTAAAATTGGGAAAAAAGTGCTGAGAATGTCAATAGGAGCAAGATCACCTCCCATTCTGGCAAAGCCAAGACTTTGCTCAGGAGCATGCCTCACAAAGAAAATGTTTCTGAAGCAATGTGCTTTACACTTTGGTGTAGGAAAAGCAAATGACTGAGCTAGTGCCAAGATTCCTCTTTCTACATCATAAGGAGGTTACTTCAGGATTTTATTGGAGTAATGTGAGGTTGATGCTTTTAGACTGATATACATATGTTGGCTGGAAAAAATGTAACTAGTTTTTCTATGCATGCATCTTTTCCTGGGCAACAATTACCTCATCCTCACTCGAGGCCCTTAAGTCTGAGATCAAATTATCATGTAGCTTTTCCATGTTGCTCTTCCATGTTGCCCTACCATGTTCATTTTCTTTTCTTACGTCAGTACCCCGTAACTGGCAGAAGGGAATTAAGTGACTGTTTTGTGCAATTCCCACACCAATCAGTGTGTTCTGTATGTAGTGCATTGCAGGCAGAAGTCAAAATAAAATCACCATGACTGATACCAAATATTTATCATACGTAGTGATATTTCGTTTGGAATTTGTCTCCTTCTTCAGCTTCTTTTGCAAAAGCTGTTCATCTAAATCTGAACCGAAGTCATCCTCCTCTCTGCATTTCTAGGTCATGAAATAAGCATGTAAAAATAAGGTATTGTACATAAACATCGACAGATTCTAAACCATTAAAATAATCTGAATAATTTTTTTCTGTTAAAACACAAAAATGAAACCAACCCCAAATTGCTATGGGATGCTATACAGGTCCTTACACCTTGTTTTTTTCGTGCCAGTTCTCCAAATGGAACAGCTCTGTATTGTTCATGGTACAACCTATATGCAGTCACCCACATACAACATCCTACTTATTTGTAAAAGATAGTAGTGATTGAATTTGCTCATAACCAGAACTGCAACACATTCCATTTAGCAAATGCTGTGATTAAAAGGACTTGTTCTCCACAGAATTTTCCAATGAAATTCATCTAGATAAAGTATCTCTATTGTGTTTTACTTGGGTGGGATTTTGAATGGAACTTGAAGGAGATGATTGAATTCTTCTGGGAAATAGGTACTTGAATCTTTTCAGCACTTCCAAGAAACCCAGTCAGCATAGTCTAGCCTAAACATCTTAATGCGATTTATCAAGGCTAAAAAGAAGGCAAAAACTCTAGTGCTTACCTGATATTGGTATCATTTAGTACAAATACGTATGCACTGGTACCCTGCAGTAACCTGCCCTTTTTAACATTCACCTGATGTCCCAGTGGAATGCAACAGCTTTCCAAACTGCAGTACAAATGCTTCTGGCAAAACAGACAGTAAGTGTTCATACCAAAACAAAGTTTCTATGCTCCCCCAGGGCACTAAATTCCCACAGAAGCCTGGAATTTGCTTCCCCTTACATACAATATTTGGAATATCACACATATTCAGTTCATGGTTGATTACTGAATTACACACTGCTGTGGAATATATCATACAATTCAGCAAGAAATAAAGCAGTTCAGATTACACAAGCGTTTTTTTTTTCTGTAGGCAAAAATAACCACTTGCATTGCTGCTTATACATTCCAGTTAGTTATCTGTGAAGTGCACACAGCTAGGAAATGAATGCTGCCCTGAGAATCCCCACTCGAATATTTACAACCATGAAGAATGTCGTAGTGTGTTGGAATCAAGGTCCCTCTAGCCCAGTAGTCTGTCTCCAGCAGTGACCAGTCAGAGCGGAAATACACAGGGTTATTTCTCTGGAATGCTCTCCCAGCTCCAACTATTTGCAGCTCGGGGATTCCTGAGCAGCTTCACTGCACTTTTATTGGATTTTACAAACATTATGAAGGGTCTCCAATGCAGAGAGGTAAACGCAATGAATGCAAGATGAAAGGTTAGAAGGAGGAACAAAACACTGTAGGCTTGGCTGCCAATTCATTTTGAATCAAGTCTCAAATGTGCTGTTGCATCCACTGTAGTTTCTTTTGGCTGTACTAAGTAGTGTTAATGTCAAATTTAAATATCACTCTGCAATGAAGGTTCCATTTTATAGGTGTCGTATGCCTGTAACTCTTGCTAAATTCAGTGAAAATTGTGCTTAGCTATCAACACAGACTATAAAACTCCATGTCCTGAAATCTTCCTAAAGTAATGGAAAATTTTTTAAAAACAGATCAGATGTAATTATCCTGCATCAATAAAGTCAGGGGCAGGCTCTAAAGCTGAATCATAATACAACATAGTGCATATATTTCCCCTTGCTTTCAGAGGTTCCTTATTAAGGGAAAAAAATTCCTTAAATCTAAGAAAATGCAAATTGACAAAAATGTACTATAAATATTCTGCATTTGTAGGGGGATTTTTAATTCTTTGTCTTCTTCTATGAGACCTTTAAAGCAAACTAAGATGGCCACATTTTCAGCACTTAAGAATAAAAAGAGTAGCCTTCTTTACATTATTTTCTGTTTATTTACATGTTTGTTTATGTTTCTTTACATATCCTGGAACTTAGTGGGCACAGTGTACCAACAGGTAGAAAACTACCTACCTATTGATGTAATGTAGTACATCAATAGCACTTACTTTCTGTAATACCAGTGCTCTGACAAGTTCTGATATTTTAACATCCATGTTATAGTGTCGCAAATGTTAAGGAGCACACTTAAGGTCTACACATATTTCTTACAGTGTGAGCAAATACATCTCAGTCACTTAAACACCAAGGTTTGGATTTACAATGTCACTAAGCATTTGTTGGGTAATGATGTAAGTAAATACATACAAGGTTTTGATAATCTAACAAGCTGGGATACAGGGACACAGGACTATGCAGTATAAAGGTACTGTATCTTTTTCTCCACATTTCTCAGATCCTGCAGAAATGTGCCAGCAGCAGTCTACAAAGCAAGATGATATGCATTAATAATAGCAAGGCAATGTGGCTTTATGAACATGGTAATAATGGTAACGGGTATGACATGGTTATATGATAATGAGAGTCAAGAAAGTTGCATTTTCTTTCCCTTTTCTTCACTGACAGGTTGCATGACACTGGGAACCTCATTAGTCTTCCCATGACCAAGAATTTGGTTTTACATTTCCAATACCCAGTAGTTTAGGAGCTGATTTAAGAGCTTTCTGTCCTACTCATTGATTCCAGCTTGGTCCATTCAGTCCCTACAGAGTAAGGACCGGTGCAAGCATTAGTTGGGGCACACTGTAAAACAGATGTGGGTTAGCAACAGTTATCTCGGCACACCTGAGAGGGCTATAAATCGTAATCCAAGGATGGGGATGAGCAGCCAGGGCGAGAGCTGTGGGGATGTTTTTTTAAATCCTGCTCATTTCACAGATCCAGTATAGAAAGTTGTCAAGCAGCCACTGAACTGACTGGACTGACTGTGGAGGCCTCCCGGTATACCTAGGTTTGTGGAGCAACAATGACTTAAATGGGTTTGGCAGCTAAAAGATCAGTTCTTATAATGACATCTATACTTTTTTTATAAAGCACTATAAGATCTACCAATGAAAACAGATACGTACCAGTTTACTACTTGTCATTCTCATATACAATTTTTATGCTGTTCTTTTTGCTGTATTGTACAAAATGAACTCTTTGCTTACACTACAGCAACAAGCAGGCTAGCAAGTTTTCCTTAAGAAAATAGTTCCTTCCTGCCATAATCAGTCAGATATTTTGAGGTCCCATTTCATGCCTAAATCATAAGGTTGGCATTACTGCTTTTAAGATACAATACACCATTGATGGAACAAAACTTTAAAGCCAATTAGATGTTGGCAATCTTCCTACCACTGGCAAAGGCACACTTGTTAACAGTTCCCCTTTGTGGCATGTTTGCAGCATAATCACTGATTTCTGGAAAGCTTTTTTGGCACTTTGAGATATTTTTAAATATCTAATGAATTTATTTTTATAGACAGTTTTAGACTTTACTTTCATTACTATAAAGCATTTTACTTTAAAAAGTAGGGGTTGTATGCACTCAAATGAGATATGTATCCCCATTTTTAACACAAGGAAAAAATAATAATTTGTAGAACCAACCTATACAAATAATAGCTTATTTGCATTTTAACTAGTTAATTTCAGAAACCATCATATACAAATCTTTATGAAACACTATCTTACTGGTGTGAGTAAGGAGATACTGCTGCTTTGCTGGAAAAATCACAACATTTTTATCCTGGTTTTAATATAAGTAAAACTTTCATGGCTATTTACTTAAAATGAAAGTATTTTGAAGTTAACAAAGCATTTTTTCTTTATTTTATGTGGAAAGAATGTGATTAGGTTGGCAAAGAAACAAGAAACACATAAACCAAAGTTAACTAGGAAGGCTTAATTTATAGTGAGATAAACTTTCATAAAAAGGCAAAATTATTTTTAACAAAATGAGCTAACTTTACTATAAGCCTACTAAAAGTTCAAACATCGCTAGAGGGCATTTTGGAGAAAATAAAAAACACAACAACACAATTAATTTCATTTTCTCCCTTCTCCTGCTAATGCTCTGCTGTATGGTAGCCCTGCACCATCTGGTCCTGCAAATGCTTCCTTTCCCTACTGGCTACCTTAGAAGTACTAAACTACTAATATCGGTTGTATCAGTGTTCATTAGGTGAGCAGAGATTCCATTTAATCAAATCTCAGGTATTTCATCTGTCTGCAAAAGCACGTTCTGTACAAAAGCAATGTAAAAACTATAGTGAGATAACAGTGGACATGTCTGGAACTATTAATAGAGTTCAATCATAGGTGTGTTGGCAAAGTAATATACGGCTAAGTCCACTACACTTTTATCGATAGGACTGTCCCTTTTCCAGTTTCTGATGCTTTGTTTGGCAGTGATTGTACTGTATTTTTATTATGCTGGTACAAAGTGAAATTCTCCTCATATAACTTTTAAACAAATAATACTTTCTTTACATCTACATAAATAAAACCCTCTTAAACATGATAAAGGTCTAGAGAAAGATGCAACTATGGAGGCAAAGCTTCATCTTGTAATGAGAGTTAAAAATCTGAATGCAAGGACCACATTGAGTGTAGCATTAGACTCTTCACTTGATCCACCTATCTATTCCCCCCCCCAAATAATTAATTTACTCAGTTCAGACTTGATAGTAGTCTACAGCCAGTTGGAAAATGTAAGGCAGTGAAGAAGCAGGCTAGAAGGCAAAAAAACCCCCCAACATTTTCAAAGTTCTGTGTGATTATGTGTAAAATTCAGGTTTTAATGACTTCCATAGACTATTTGGACTACACCTCAGTACAGATTTCTGCCAGCATAGCTGCATCAATGAGGAATCACACCTCATCCCAACAAAATTGTGCTCAAGATGGTTGTCAACCTCATCACCACTGAGGAGAAAAGTAAACATAGCTCAGTAGCTTCATTCACTTGGCACACCTCAAATGGCAGAGTGGAAGAGACAAGTGAGCTTATGAAAATATTGGTAGATATGAGTCTCTGGGGCTTCAAATGTTTTGCAAAGTGCTAGCAAATTAAAGGGTTTCTGGGTTGGTATGTCTCTTTCCATTGCCTTAGCTGCAGAGATCTTTTTTTCTTGTCAAGAGTCATACTCTTAGTGCTCAGCTGAGAGGCAGTGAGAGAAAGAAGCAACTGAGCAACAGTATGAGATCAGCCTGTTGAGTGGTGGCACTCACTCATGCCAGAGTAAAGCTACTATATAACCACAGCTGCCTTCACTGCCCGCAAAATTCCTTTACGTTGAGCTGGGTTTATTTAACTGTGTACCATCCATTGCTTTATAGGGGCAAACAGACAAAAATATAGTGTGGCGCAGATAGAAGAGCCAAGCGCATATATCGAACCTATTCTTTCTGTGCCAGCTATAACTGAGTGAATAGCTGACTTTGGGAGACCCGAGATCTACTCCTGATGACCACATTCTCCCAGAAGTCTGTAAATAATACTATGTAACAGCTACCAAAAAAGTGCTCTGACCTAGCAAGAGTAACCTAATGACTGAGGGAGTACCCAGCATTCCTCCACAACAAATTAAGGCAAGTTTTTCTGTCAGGTAATTGACGGTTTCGTTCATGAGAGAGAAACGTGGCAGTTGTGGGGCTGCAGCTGAAGCCTTGCTCTGAGGAGGCAGCGTTCGCCTGCCTCCAGCCCGCCCTCCCTCACAGCCTGGCCTGCTCCCTCACACCCCCGAAGGGCCCGAAGGTCTCCAAGCCCTGTCAGGCGTTACGCTGCAGGCGAGCAGCCCAGCTCCCAGCAGCTTGTTCAAACACGAGCCGAATCGATGCTGACGAACCCTGTCAGGCCTCCGGGAACCGCGCTCCGAGCAGGGCGAAGCCAGTCAACAGCTCACAACGCTCCTCTGACTAGGCAAGGACAGCGCAAAGCGGCCTTTTCCCTCACGCCGAGGGCGCCGTCGGCGCCGTGCTGCGGGTACCCCGGCCCTCACACGGCCGGGGCCGGCGGGGCCCTCACCACAAACCTCCTCCGCCAAATCCCCGGCGCTGCCTTCCCTCCCTCCCCTCAGCCAAGCATCCCTCCCGGCAGCGACGCAGGAAGTGGAAGGCGAAGTGGAAGGCGCAGCGAGCAGGCGCACGCAAGAAGGCAGGAAGGCAGGAAAGAAACGCCTCCCCCGAGAGAGCCGCCGGCGGCGGGATACGGTGCCCCAATAAGGTGCCCCAGCGCCTGCCCGGCCCCCGTCCCGCCCCACTCCCCACTCCGGGAGCGGGGCCGGCCCTCTCTGTCACGGGGCGGCGGGCGGGGCCGGCCGGCCG
>Ga0181612_164635_pt1 | contig 12657 bp, 6 predicted proteins | sample HoacroProtozoa21_FD_119630 | JGI IMG/M metagenome (GOLD analysis project Ga0181612, IMG submission 119630) | Hoatzin crop microbial communities from Cojedes, Venezuel. Combined Assembly of Gp0051906, Gp0051904, Gp0051908 | reverse complement strand
TCTCTTGTCCTCCAGGACCTTTCAAAGATGATGGAGAGTGGCTCAGCAATGACATCCGCCAGCTCCCTCAGCACTCCTGGGTGCATTCCATCGGGGCCCATGGATTTGTGGACGTCCAGATCACTTAAGCGATCCCTCACACAGTCCTCCTCGACCAAGGGAAAGTCATCCTCTCTGTAGGCTCTCTAAACTTTCTCGTCTTCAGATCAAAACATTGACAAATTTCCCAACCCACAAATGTTTCTTCTTCATCGCCAATTAACTTTCTTTGGCCCATGATACCGTGTTGTTAGTGTTCACTAAATACTCTACCAAATGGAGTTGTCCCAGAGGCAGGCAGCCTGTGGAGATGCTGCCCAGTGCCTAACTGGTACGAGAAAAGTTCCCTTTTGCAGGAACCTGCCTTTTGGTGGGCTGGTACCATTTCAAGCCATTGACTACACTCAGAAAGTATCCAAATGGCTGTGCTCTGACTAGTCTTGAGTTACGTGTACACAGTCATTGTGAAAGAATTTTTGCAGTGGTTGGAGGGTATCTGTAGAATACAGACACTTTTGCCCACTGATCACTAGCTCTATCATAAGTCCTTCTTTTCTATAGATCCCTACATTGTACATTAGAATATAGTAGCTTTCTACAGTTTTTTTTAGAAAACATATTTTAATAATTATGCTTCTCCTTGAGAATTTAAAGTAACTTGAAAATCTCTAAACTGGGATCCTAGGCATTTTTTTCAAGAGATAGCGTTCAATTCCCAGGGCTGCTACAACTATTCCTCCTTCCACAGTCTGTATAATGTCTTTCTCTTCTCTAAAGGAAAGGTGTTCCTGTTTTCCTCCTACACAGCAAGGTTCATTTTTCCACAATGTGTGATCACCCTGGCTGATGAATTTTCTCTAGCCCTTTAGACATATTAACCCACAGATACATTCCTCTCTGTGCTGGTGGCCAATGTTACTAGCCTCTAAGGCAATCCTTGCTCACTGATGAAAAACCACTCTAATCCCTGAATTTTGAGGGGAATTAAAGGTAATCAAAGAATGTGTCTGGCAAGCACATAACATACTGCTGGTGTGGTCAATCAAATTATCAAATTCCTCTAAGAGTAATCAACTGTCTTTAACAGATACAAGAAATCTTGTTGTATTATGAGAAAGGGTAACAATCCCAATTAACACAACTGTAAACAAAGTCACTAAAGAAAAGTAAAAAAACATAGTATGTTTTTGCTTCATGTTATGAATGTTTCATATGGTTGGGAACAACTAACAACCTTCACTCTCTTAGGCTTGATGTCCCTGGTGAGTTGTTAAAGTTACCCATCTGTGCTTCTGTTTTGCTGGAGCTGCTCTGCCTTGCCAAGCTCACCTCCTGGTCCTTCTCCAGTGGAAGTCAGTCTTATGAAGGGAGACAGGAGAGCCCTTTTCAGCTGGTCGTCTTATACACTTGCCCATGCCTGAGAGTTTTTGAATCAGGTTTCTTCCTTTCTCCTCGGTTCCTTGCACTGGAGTTTTCTCATCTCTTTCTATAAAGCCTTAATGATTTGAGGCAAGAGCCTATTGGGTGCTATGAATTAAGCATTCTGGGTTTTTCTGGAGGTGGATATATCACAACAGATGCAAGACTTCTTTCAAACTATCTAAATTATGCACTGAAAGCAGTATTCACTATATAAAATATTCATTATACATGGATCTTGCCAAGCTCATATTTTCTACTTTATTATACCCTCTTCTTAGAGATAGCATGTGACATAGCAACAATTTAAAATTTGACACTTAGACCACTTTCTAAGTTACTCTTTCCCTCTCTGTTTCTTTCCTTTATATCCAAAGGAACAGACAAGAAACATTGAAATAGGTAGACTAAGATAATCAGTTTCTAGGGAAGACTCCAGTAACTACTAAGCCCTGAAGCCTTCAGACAAAGCTAAATCACAGAAATATAGTTCACACAGTTCAAAAAGCCCATCAGCCCTTTCTTTCTAAGAATCCTTAAGGTACATCTCTCAAGAAATACAAGATCATTTGTCTGACATCATCTTTGCATCTCCATTGAAAGCATGACAATACTAAACAAGTTCTCAGGTGTCATAAATGCTATGACATTTGGACAGGAAGTTGCCTTTCGGTGTTATGAAGGAGAGTGCTAAAAATACTATTTAGCTTCTTTTAATATTCCCTTCTTTCTCTTTTCTTCCTGCTTTTCCTTTGTAATCTGTACAATTGGCATCTGGATTGCTTCCAGAGTGTGAAAACTAAGTAAATGGATGACCTGAGTTTATCAGTGAAAGAAATGTTTTACCACAAGGTTTGGATTTCCAGAAGAAGAAATTATCTGTTGCATCCAAAAGTAAATATTCACTAAGGAGCTGCCTTGCACAGTGCTTTCTTCTGGATTTGGGAGAGATTCACTTGCTGTGAATCATAGGATCATTCAGGTTGGAAAAGACCTCAGGAGGTCTCTAGTCCAGCCTCCTGCTTAACGCAAAATCAGCTACAACATCAGACAAGATTGATCAGGGTTTTAGTCAGTCAGGACTTTCTGAGAGTTTCCTTCTTCATGTTACATAGTGGTGTTGTTCTTCTCAAATATTGTATTCTAGCTGTTTGGAATAGAACAACCTGTAGTCCTAGTTTGTTATAGACTCCCTTTGCAGCATAAATGTCAGCTTGCACAAGTGCTCTGGGCATTGCTGGCGGTTCAGGGTGGCAGCTTGAAAGTTCAAACAGAACACCTCAGTTAAAGTTAAGTGATTACCATTGTAATAGTCAAAGGATGCAGGGAAGTAATGATTGTAAGTACAGTTAACACCTATATTTAACACCTTATTAGACCAAATAAAACAGCTGAATAAAGGGATCAAAGTTTTTAGTTGAGTCTCTTTGTCATCTTCACTTGAGAAGCACGAAAGAAAAAAACTTTTAAAACAGCATACTTAATATTTTGTTAATAGAAGAGCGTGGACTAAAGGAGCAAGGAGAGCATAATTTCCCTTGGCAGTGGAAAAGTGCTTTGAAATCCTACATCGAAGATACTGGAGAATGTAGGTTCCCTGCAGGATTTCTCAAACATCTTCGGTGTTTTAATCTCCTTTAACTCTGAGTAGCCCCACTGATTCTTCTGTAGAAAGATGAATACTAAAACACAGTGAAGTCAACAAGACATTGGGAAACCTTAGAGGACTGGAAACAGTGAAGTGATGCCAGAGAAGAAATGGAATTCGATGATCTGTTTCCAATTTTGTATTTAATTTATTTAGAGTTTAATAAATCAAGGCTGTGTCAATCGGGAGAAAGAACATGAAATGACATCAAATTATACACAGTCAGGTCAAACTTATATATAAATACAAGAAGCTTCAAGTTGCAGTAACCCTACTCTTTTGCAGAATATGCAGATCTACTGCCTTCAAGTTGAAAACAAAGGTAAAACTATGAGAAGGATGAAAATTTTTAGTACTGAAGGTGGCCATTGTAAGCTGCTAGCAGAGAACACAAAGTTCTTCACACTCTTCAGTCTTTGATTTAGAAGAACATCCCTCTTGCATGTATGTTATAGAGCAACCACAAGCTTGAGTGTATGAAGAAATTATTAGATGGAGTTCTGTTTTCATCTAGGACCGTTCTAGCCTAGTAACTATCACAGGGGACTATGACAATGATAATTGTCCTGTGAAAGACTCATTCAAGCTTAATATCCACTCAATCAACACTGAAGTATACCTGTTGTGAAAATGCCAGCATAACCCATTACTACTGAGTGTATTGACAGGGAGGTCTCGCCTTAGGGGCAGTGAGGGCTGGCTGTTCCATGGGGACAGACAAGCATGATCCATTGCAAACACTGCCCTGGCCCACAGGCACACTTCCACAGGAGCTGATAATGGGGTCCAGCAGCCCCTGACATGGCAAACAATCAACCAGGGCCAGGATCCGTCCAAGGGTGTCATGAATCCTAATTTAGGATCCCTTAAAGAACCACTGTCAAAAGGTATTTACAAAAGTGGTTTTAATATGATGTTGTAAAAGTGCAACTTATCAAAGTTCAATAGCAAGGTTCACTCATGTTAATTACTACATGGAGGAAACATACAAAGGAAAATTGAGTTACACTTGAGTTAGATTGATTCACAGAGAGACCAGAGACAGCAAGGGTAAGGAAGACCCTCCCATTGAGTCACGAGGTTCAGAATGGATCCCCTTGCTTTCTAAACTCCTTCTCAGAGACGAGTCTAGGTGCGGCTGGATCCAGACTTAGCCCCAGACTTGATCAACTGTTTAAGTCTAAAGGTTTATATATGAATGTTTCAATAGCATCAATCCAGCATGCAATCAAAGATACCAAGGCAAAATCAAAGTTATCATACTACAGGGTTATGTGCAATACTGGTCACTTACCAAAGATCTGCTGTTGGTGAAGGATCTCTCCGCCTCCAGGAGCAACCTTGAGGGGTGTTGCAGCTCAAGGGGAGATCACTACCATGCAGCCACGTTGCCTGGCAGGGAGAGCTCAAAGAAGGCTCACTTAGGCTGTCATATTTACAGAATAAAGTGGTTGGCTTGTAGTCAAATTACATGCGCTGGGAAAGGTATACATAAGACTCCTTGTACCCACAAATTTTCTGTTCCTTGATAAATGAGTCTTGGAAAAGCCACCCGCTATTCAGGAATTAATCGTGTGATCACGTTCCAAGCTCATGTGCATTGATGCTCACTGTGTCACTCTGCTCCTTTGCGGGTTTTCAGAGAACAGATTGAAACTAGAGGAGCTCTTGGCCTGGCTACAGCTCAGGCCCTTGCCTTCTCCAGAGCCTGCACCAAACCACTACCAGTCTGGTCAAGGGGTCAAGCGCATCCGTCACGAAGGGCTCCAGCCAGAAGCAGAAGGAAACTGGGCCAGAGATGGGGCTGGGAAGAGGCTGCAATATGGTTCAAAAGCCCATCCATACAGGTAAACCTACAACATCACTGAGGCAGGGGTCGACAGCTGAAATGGGGATAATTAGGTGTCAAGTGCAATAGGAATTTTTTGCAGTTGAGCAAGGAGGACAAACACATCTTTATATCACAACAGTTAAGTGTTCGTTTTTGTCGGGTGTTCTTCCAATATCAAACAGCCCTTGTAAATAAACTACTGATATTGGGCTTTCATCATAAGGTCATTGCTTAATCCTATGTAGGCAGTGACAAATGACAAGCTGTTTCTGACTCAACCATTTCTGTCGCACTCTCTCATTATATGCATTTGGAATAAAACTGCTCTGTACCCTGCTGAGTAACCTTTACAAGGCATGCTGCGTGTTGGGTAGGGTTCAAGGAAAGGCAGAGCAATTCCGACTTTGCATGAACAGAAGCCAACTTATAACTGGATTGAATTTCCACAGTAAAGCTAATAATTTTGTTACTAAAATGCAAATAATTACTATTATAATTGTTTTCCAGCATCCGCAGGTGTGCTGGCTGCCTCTCAGCCTAAGTGAAAGGACCAGGACTCCTGATTTTAAAAGCTCACAATGTTCCTGCTTCTGCAAAGTTCACTGAAAGCCAGTGGGAATAATTTCCATAGGTGCATAAGACTCCTTATGAAAGGTCACAAACTTTATGTTCACTCCAGTGTCTGGGAAAATGTATTAAAGGTTAGAATTAAGTTACCAGGTGAAGAACATACTTGGTCTCTGTGAATGAGTTGGAATTTAATGCAGCCCTCCTGTGTCCCATATGAGCATGAAATGATCGTACTGGTTCAGAGCAAATCTCCACCTAGCCCAAAAGTGCCTGTAAGCAGATACCTAGGGAAGCATAAAAGCAGGAGAAGTCTGTGTGATATTTCTTCCTGCTACCTTATCCCACCTCCACCAGTTTAAGCTCAAAGGATTTCTCCTGCCTGACATGTGTTGTCTGTTGGAATTCCCAATTTTCCACTTGAAACCATTGTTTTCCTGATATTTCCTTTCATTTTCTTTGCTTTTTTGACTTCTACCAAACACTGAGCTGATGGTTTTAGGGAAGTAGCTGCCTTTTCCCAAGGCCTCGCTCCTGACAGTTGTGCTTGGCTCAGAAGCCAGAGTTTTATGTGTGAATCATTTGCCATCATGTACATCTTTTTACATTTATCTACATTATACTTCATCTGGTATCTTACCACCTTGTCACTCATTTTAATGAGTTTTTTCCTAATGCTGCTCTGTCTGCCTTTGACCTTACTAGTTTGAGCAGCTCTACATCAGCAGCAAACCCTTCCACTGCTCTGACCTGACTGGCTTTATGAATATGTGATGGAGTTTGTCTGGAGGGCTTCGGGGCTGGAAGCTTCTTAGGTGTGCTGCTTTTGTCATTCATTCAGGCTCTTCCTGCACACAGGGCTATCTTTTCCTTCAAGCATTGTCTGCTTAAAACATTTGTGAATTTTAAAAACAGAAATTTCTTTTAAATATTTTTTGGCTCTACTTTTCCCCAAACGGATTGGTATCTTGGCTTCTCTATGTTTATTTATAAATATGACATTCACTTTGCCCAGAAGGCAAATGGTATTACCTTCAGAAACTGAATGGTTTTTTGTGTCTTGAGCATGTGTACATATCTCTGTGTTCTCAAATATGTGTGTATGGAAATATTAAAATTAATATTTAATGTGAATGCATTTGACTCTAGTCTCAGAAGACAGCAGTCTTTTAATAATTGCTGTGCTTTCAAATGTGGCTAGTATCAGAAATGTAAAAGAGGATCTAAACTGTCAGCTCAACATTTTGCCTTCCCCATCATACTTTGTTGATTTTCACTTCATGGATGGAAGAGTGACTACAGGGATTAAACATGCCAAAGACAGAGGTTTCCCTTCATGAAGCTGCAGCATAATGGACAAATAAAGCATTAAATTGCTTCTGTTGTATTATCTACAGTTTTATTTTTTGGAAATGTGAGCAGATTAAGGCTCAAATTAACTTATCATTTATCAGTGCATGATTAGATTCAAAACAAGAGTCCATCCTGCTTCAAAATGCACCAATCCATGTATTCCACTTTGTGACCACTGCTCAGCTGCAGGCAGAAAGAAATTTTTCTCTAGGCAGATAAAAACCAAAACAAATTATCTTTCTTAAAAGCTCAATATATCCTAAAGCCTGGCGAACATTACTGATCTCCTTATGCTCAGCAATGTTTCTTGAGAAGGGACATAGATGCCATTATGTCTTTTTTTCAGTGGGAGGCTTAAGTTATTTCAACAAAGATAAAACAAGTTTGGATTAATAAACTGCAGTCACACTAATAAATATTAAGTCTGTTGTCATGAGTTAATTATGTCTTATGAAACAATTCTTATCCACAGAAGTTTCATGCAAAGACTATAAACTTTATTGTATTAATAAATTCGTTTTTACTCACGACCTCATGGAGTTGAAAATATTCCTTCTTAGACCTTCTGAACTAAGATTTGACTGCACTAGCAGCCATGATGCCTAGCTTGCAAATGGTCTCCTAATGTCTCTGACATCTGAAATCAGTGACTGCTACCATGTTCTGGCTAACTCTAATTTAGTAGTTTTAAAGCACATGTAAGTTAAAATCTTGGAAGCCATCACACTGATGTCCTGCTTCTTCAGACAACAAGCAAAAGGTGTTTCAAAATGAACAGGGCAGTGGTCCAGTGTAAAGATTGGAAACATATTAGCTGAAGACCAGGATTCAAATGTGAGCATCATCAACCACTATGCCTTTACTGTCTCCGTTCTACACCTGCCTGTGGTGAGAGCACCCCCAGTGTAGCCAGGGGAGTGGGTTTGGGGAAAACCAGCAGCAATGTGTCCTTCAATATCTGCTACATCATCGGCAGATGATGCTACATCTTTTGACATCCCATGTCAGCATTGCCAATAACAAGAAGTTGGTGTGAAGCTTCTCTCATGTGAGTTGTATTAGACTCGGAGATGACATAACTGGTAAATATTCAAGTACAAAACTCTATGAAAAGACCAAAGACAGTTCTGCATGCTAGACCAAATTCTTCCATGGCAGTCAGTGAGTTCAAGGGAAGCGTATGAATGAGAAGTTATAGTTGAAGAAAGATTGAATGTGGTAAGAGAAAACAAATTTAGACTATATAACGTAAATTATATGATATAACATACATAAAGATGATGTAACATAAGGTAGGATTAAGCATGGATTTCTCCTGCATTCACAGCTATAAATTATGCATGATTAGGTTATCAGAAAATTATCATATTTCTACCTTCTTGCTGGTTAATATGGGTCATCCTCTAGCGCTTTGGGCTGATATGGTATTTTGCCTTTTTGGGTAATTCTCCAGCTTCTGGATGGAAGTGGCAGCTTCAGGCATGGACAACGTGTTAGTGCTGTCTCTCAGGAGGGGAACGGGGAAGCTGGTGGGCAGCAGCCTGGCCGGATGAAAGCACATGCCTTGTATTTCGGCATGTCTCCAGAGCAGGCAGAAAGGACACCGGGGAAGAAAATGAGCAGGCAAAGGTAGAAGTGGTCATAAATTCAAACTGAACAGCCTCTAGGTACTCCACTCATCCCTATTTGGAAATGCCACTGAATCCTTCTCATTTCTGCACTGAGCCTCCAGAGCCAGAGAGTCTGCCCTGGGGAGTGTCTGAAACCACTGTTGTGATTTAAAATGGCTTTCTGAGACTGAAAAAGAAGACTAATAACCCCTCAGTTACAGTGCTCAAGCATTCCCTGCAGAAACAGGAGACCCCAGCTGGCCCAGGTGCTATTTGGGGTTGGCAGATCTCTCACAGACGACTCGTGCTTTCTTCCTGAAAGGTTGTTTTCTGAAGGAACAAGGTGAGGGAGCTTTTATGGGTGACACAGGCTTGGTTTGCAGTGCTGCTTAGGGGAAACTCTCCTCCCCACTCCCGCTGCTCCTAGCTCCGCAGGCAGCAGAAGGAGGGTGAGCATCCTCTGCGGGGCTGAAGGAATGGCTTCAGGAAGGTGGAGCCAACTGCAGGTGAAACCTCGGCTGGGGTGGGGAGGTCCAGCTGCACTGGACCATGTGTGCAGCCCAGGTTGCTCCAGGGGTCCAACCCATTCCACAGGCTGGACTTGCTGATTTCTAGGTGTTAGCAGGGAAGTTGGTAGGATTCAGTGGCATTTCTGGATTGAGGCGACTTCAGAGTATCTAAAGACTCTTCAGTCTATAGTGTGAAACACTGCAGTTTGCTCTGATTTCCTTTCCTTTCTGGCTGGAGTTAGTAATTTCCTGATGTCCCCCTTATGGTGCCAGCGCCCAATATAATCCAGAAAATAATTAAATGCCTCAGAAGTCCTTCAGTTCCCTCTTGTGTTAGCTTATCCTTCTGTAGGCTGGCTGTTTAAAAAAATCCCTTTTTTTGTGTTTCGTTAATAAATATTAGAGCAAAAACTTGCATTGGCCCATTTCAGATCTTTCCAGCTGGAAGCACCGTAGTTTTGCAAGGAGGCAGCAAAAATGGCAAGCAGAAACCTTGGACGTGGACCAGAGAGTGAACTCAAATTGATAAAAACAGCTAAAGGTAATTGCCAATTTACATTAGAAAATGATTATTCTCTTGGAAGGTACTTTACCCACAAACGCTGTAAGTACCTTCTGTCTAATGTGAGTGAGAAAAATCAAAGACTAAACATTTTTTTGGCTCTGTTATATTTCAACTTTGTGCACGGTCACTGCAATGCTGTGGTCAGTTTCTCCCATTCCTTCATTCAAATGTTTTTACATATGATACAGAGAAATCAAATCTAAACAGCTGGGGAGCTGCTCAGTATTATTTGATGCTTGCAGGCTTGCCCAGGGGTCCCACTTGGAGCTTCAGGCTCCTGTGACGCTAATTGTCATACGTGCATGCAAACAGTGATAAATTATTTTCTGCCCTGAGGAGCTTAGAGCTTGCTAAAAGCCAAATGAGAGCCTGTCTCCTAGTCGTGCATTTCCACATTACTGATCTCTCCAGTGTCTCATGCTGGGGAGAGGTTCCCACAAGCGGCTCTTGCCCCCCGGTCCCCCCGCGGCTACGCGCCGTGTCGCCCGTTTGCAGGGCTGCAGCCCAGCATCTCCGCTGTGGTCTGCCCGCCAGCGGTCGGTGGGATAAGGTGCAATGTGAGGTGCAGGAACGCTGCAGAGCCCTGCGGAGATCAGCAGGGTGCTGCCTGACGGAGACCTGCCCTCGAAGGAGGATGGGGTTGGAGGTGCGGCTCCGCAGGGCCAGCCCCTCCGTCAGGCTGCTGCCCACGCTGCCGTGGCGTGATCTGATGCAGAGGGCTGCTCGCACGGGAAGAGGAACGAATGGAGAGATGTCTGTGCAAGACTGTAGGATAGCAGATATCTTAAAAGATACAAAAGCCCACAAAGGTTGTTGGACCTTGAGGACAAAATGCTCTATGTGAAAGCACGTTTGTTTGTTTTAAAAAGTTACTGGGGCTGAATTGATACTTTAGGGACTGGACGTTACAATCACATGTGGATTATTGCTGCCTATCCTTACTTGCTTCATTAATGGTTACAAACTCCTTTGAAATCCCCAGATGACTCCTGAGGAATAAACAAGCAGATATTATTCTGTATTGCAAAAACCTCCAGATTCTAAGACATCAGGTGTTTGCTACCAATCTGTGGCTGAGCCTGAGGCGAAGCTACCCAGGGCAGTCTGCCGACTGTCGGGGTGGACCTGCAGCCTGGCAGATCATTTTTTTGGTTTAGTTCAACCTATTTCCATTTTCTTGGCCAATTTCTATTTCAGTTGGCTCAGTCTTATGTCTGGGCTTGCAAGAGCCAGGGAGGGGGGTTGCCTATACTTGCCTCAACTATACTTGAAGGAAGATCTTTCCAGCTTTAGAGGAGAAGGAGTACTTGAGGCCATTGCATTAATGGATTTCAAAAGCAGGTTTAGGGGGAACTGGCAAAAAAGGAGGAACAGCATCCAGGAAATAGGTGTGATAAACTGGTTTCTGGAGGTGAAAATTCTCCCTTCTTCATTTCTGGCTGTCAGGGAGCAGCAAGGGCAGTCTGCTCTGCAGGGAAGGGGAGCCAGGAGCCCAGGTCAATGCAGGGCTGGCAGGGCAGCAGCCTCACCGACCATAGCAGGTAAGCAGGTGGAGTCAGATGAGAGTCCAGTGAGTACCCAGCAAGTCCTCAGCAGTAGGGCAGGTCCCAGTCAAGCCAGGGACCCAAGTTTGTAGGTCCAGATTAGGGAAGTGTGAGACTGGATGCAAACATACCTGTGATGGAGGAGTTGTCTAACTGTTAAGCACAAAGCGCAAGACCTTCAGCTTAAAAGAAGTGCACAAAGGTGGGGAGAGCATCTGCAGACACTTCCTCCAGCTCTTTCATTCAAGGCCACTGGCTGCCCTCTCTCATGTCACCCTGAGGCCAGGCAGCCAAACCCCTGGGAGGGCCCTCATGTTAACAGCCCAAATCCAAATGACTGTCCTTGACCTAGGGTTTTGCCAAGGGTCAGCAGAAATGCCTAAGTTCTGTCTCACAGCTGCCAAAGCTTGGTGGTAAACCCAGGCACCACAGATTTGGTGGTGAAAGCTGAAAGGGAGACAGATGATGGTAACCACCTCAAAAGCTCCTATAGCTTCTTATTGTTTCAATCACACAATTCAAATGCATGACTTCATTGTGTAAAATACACACCATTTAAGTGTGTTGACCAAATTTTTCCTTGGTGCAAAATATTGCTTCTCCCTGCATTCACTGGAATCACAATAGGTTGTGGAGATCTAGTTTATATACTGGTTGCAGGCTCTGCTGCAGCTACAGACAGACTTAACAGTATGAAGGTTGATCTGTAAAAAATGAAGAGATATCATCCCTGTGAAAAAAACAGCACTTCCAGAAAATATACTTAAGCAAAACTTGCTTGATCTGTACATATACAAAGAATAAATTAGTAAATAAAATGAGATGTCAGGAATGTCAACAAAAGGTTTTACCCCAAGTGATTTCATGACATTTTGTATTGACTAAATGGTGCCCTCTGGGGCTCTAATTCTAAAATATAATATAGATGCTCTCTGAAGTAAGGCATTTTTAGAAATCTGGATGGAGAGAAAATGCAGAGCTCTACAGACTACAGCACAGCTTTTGCCCCAGTCAGCCCAGCACCACTGATCTTGACATTTACTGTACTGCTTTTATCTGAAAGAAAAAGCGTCTTGTGGCAACGGCAAATAGGTCTAGTGAAATGCAGAAGATAACGCTTCTAAGGTGCAGAATTAATGCTTTGATGTGTACTTTTTAAACCATTATTTTGGACATATCTCTGCTTTCAGATTGAGAGTCCAGGTGTCTCTTTTGATTATGACAATCCTCTCTGCAATCTGTATATCCTTCTAGGCAGCTTTCACACACTATTTATGGAGTGCATACATTACTCGGGACCTCATCAGTAGTAAAGAATCCAACTACGTGAGCTGAAAATGTGAGAGTTTTTCCATTTCATTTGCAATGAGGCTGAGACACTCCTGCACTGTAAAGGGCATGAGTGAAACCTGACCATTGCTGAAGGCAATTAAAACTCAGTTTGAGGGAGAAACATCAAGAAGAGTGTGGCCAGCAGGACGAGGGAGGTTCTCCTTCCCCTCTACACTGCCCTGGTGAGGCCTCATCTGGAGTACTGTGTCCAGTTCTGGGCTCCCCAGTTCAAGAAGGATG
>Ga0181612_162931_pt1 | contig 12657 bp, 3 predicted proteins | sample HoacroProtozoa21_FD_119630 | JGI IMG/M metagenome (GOLD analysis project Ga0181612, IMG submission 119630) | Hoatzin crop microbial communities from Cojedes, Venezuel. Combined Assembly of Gp0051906, Gp0051904, Gp0051908 | reverse complement strand
GAGTTAAACGGCCCTTGAGCTTAGGAGTTTTTTGGCAGAAATAAATTCTTTTTTTTTCCACATCTGTTCTGTGAAAGCCTTCTGAAGGTGGCTTGATGTCTAATCAGTCAGATAAAACAATACCAAGTGGGCTGTTGAGAAGTAGTTAGAAGCCCGTCCTGAAGGATACCAGGGTGATTGCAAACTTTGGATAGTACAGTGACTTTTTCCATATAGGAAATGTGCTTTTGTTAGAAAACTTTCAAATGTTGTCTATATGTCTGCTTTTCCATAACTCAAAGCAACCTGTATCAATTTATAAAAAGGGTGGGTTGTGCATTTGGATTGTTTTTTTAATTTATATGTGCATTAAAAAACAGAAGAAAGTCTTAAAATATTGTCACTGCAGGGAACAAATATGAAATTGACAGCAAAATATCAAAATGTAATAAAATCACCCTCTGCTCCTAGGTCGAAGGACAATACAGTTTCTGATTTTAGGGTATATATTTTAGTCTTGGGTAAGATAATAAGCCCTGTCCCACCAGCAATTTAATATGGACTGTATTTAATTTTTTGTGTGGTAGGTTTCTCGCTCTCAAAGATATACCATACCTTATCGAACAAAAGAAAAATATGGGGGAAATCCCAATGGACAGCAATAGAAAAATCTTGCAGCTGTTGAAATAAAATGGAGGTAGCAATACGTTCACTTTGCCCTCAACACCTGTCCGGTTTCAGGATGTGCTTATATGGTGAGCCCTCAAATCATCCTCAGGTGGTTGGAAAATGGTCAAAATAAATACAAGAGTGCTGTCTTACTCTGCATGTTCGTCAAAGTTCATGACAGAATTTATGTTTTCAAAATAGTTTTCTTGTTGTGTATAAATTCTTCATTTAATTCTGTGTAGTAGGTGATTTTGTGTGATCTGGAGGTAAAATCCTGTGCTTATTTTTATCAAATTTAGTACAACAGTCATCTAATAGTAATTATTTACTCTGAAGGATCCTGATGTTCTGAAAGTTTTGTAGATGTGAAATTCTCTGTCTGCACTATGCAATAGTAAAAAATAACTTATGGAAGTTTGGTAAGAAGCTGCATGTTTTAATGGCTACTTTTCCCATAAAACAGTTTTTTTAGTAGTTTGTCAGGTGAATAAAAGGTTATTCTTACTATAACTGACAAGGCTTAGCAACAAATTCGGACTAGTAAAATCATGAAAATGCAAATGTCAGTACAAATTCTTCACAGCTCTCAGGGCAAACCATAGGTTGTTAACAGACATATGGACATAGGAAGTTTTCAAGGAATTTTGGCAACTCTTGTCTACATTGTTGTTGTGTGACCCAACTCAGGAGTGAATTATCTCAAATGTGAGATTTGTCTGTGGAGAAAAGGGTATAGTCAAGGATAATAGCCAGAGATTGCAATATATCCACAGGGAGTCAGTGTTGTTGGGGGTCTTTTTTTGCACCAGCCAGCTAATGGTCCCAAACTAGGGAGGCAGAAAATAGGGAGTTAAATGCAGAGGTACAAAGCTGCTAATGGTTACTGTTTATTTTTTCTGACAGAGAAGGTCAACTTTAATTTTGTATCTGTCACATGCCTGATTTCTAATGTATCATCTTAGCAGCTTTTAAGAATATTCCAGAGATCATTACTAGAAGGTAATGCAGAAATGAAGCATGGTGGTGTTCATAAGTGGGGGAGGGAAACGGTAGGCTGTCATTGTCCTTTCGTGTAAATCATTGTGAAGTTTAGCGGGACAATTCTCCGTCTTTGAAGTCCAGATTAATGTGCATTGTGCAGGCAGGATGATAACTAATTGAGAAAAAATTGGCATCTACATGGCTCTGAGTAAACTCTAAAGGTTTATCTGTTACGCTATTTTTAAATCAAGATAATTATTTTAGAATATCCACTTCTTAAGCAGTAAAAAACGGTTTTGTTTAGCCATATGTAGTGAAATTGCATTTTCTCTCTACCGAGAATGTACAGTAGCAAGAGACTTTCATTTCAAAAGGCTCTTCTAAAATCCAGCCATTGAAAGTTGTGAATATGGTAAGCAAGCCCTGTGTTTTTAAAATAAATATTCTAATGCCTGCTCAGAATGTGGGCATGGGTATGTACAAAAAAGTGTGTTATACATTCAGTTTTCACTATGTTGACTTAACTTTTTTTTGAAGGGACAGAAAAAAAAGTATAATCAAAGCTAGAACTTGATCTAAGCACGACAAATAAAATCACTAATGTTGGAGGTGATAAAGACAGGGATTGTGTACAGGTACTTACAAATTTAATATGCAATTCTCTGGAAACAATTAGGATTTGTCTTTATGTTTAGAGGAAAAGGAGAATAAATTCCACCTAAATTTCTTCCACAACTTTTTTCTGGCAGGTGTGTGGCTGCTAATATAAAACACCTTTTAAAAAACTGAACCAAGCAAAAGTCCTTGCAGCCAGGAGTATGAAAGTGTGTTATTATTCTGCAATTGAATGAAATGATTGAAAATATATTTTCCTAAAATTCAAGTGCTGTCATCAGAGTTTACAAAATGAATACCTTGAGTACCTGCAGCATTTGTCAAACTGTTTCAGAAATTTTGGTGTAAGGAATATCTGAAATTTAGGCTATGCTTAAGCAAGTTAGCCAGATACGGATCTAAACAGCAAAGTTTCAAAGTGCTGGCTTGCTTTTGGGTTTTTTGTATTGTTTTATTTTTTGCAATTCTGTTAGTCACCTTTAGAAAAGATCTTCAGTCTCTGCTCTGTAATCTATTTGTTTACATAAGCTAAATTTGGTATTTTCCACCAAGAGGTATTTTTCTTTTCTGGTTTGTTTTTTCGTTTTTAATAATTTTTCCCTCCCTTTGTAGCATTTACTTTTCACAGCCTTAGCTGACCAACAAGTAAAGCAGCATGGGAGGAATAAAGCAGATAAGGGTGGGGTTCTCTGAAACAGATTAATTTTCTCTCGGCGCATTTCACTGCTGTGGAATAGACTTCATGCTTATTCACAGAAAGGGAGTTTAGAAATGTTTTTAGAAAATGCAGATGTGCAAAGCATTCTTAATAAGGATGGGAAAAGAGTTTGCACTCCCCTTTTAACCACTCTCTCACCTCAGCCCTTTTCAGCATGTAACCTTATTCTCTGTGGGATTACTTGGATGAAAACCAATTAGAGAACTGCTCACACAATATAAATGCATACAGATTAGTACAGATTGAACAGTACCAATGCCAACTAATCATACAGTATATAAAGTCCTAAACAATATAGATATTAAGGAATGATGGGGAAATGGGCTCATATTGTTATAAAACCAAGCACAAATGGAAGCAGCACAAAACTGTTTATTTAAATAATAAATAAAGTATAGGTTTTTTCTCCCCCCCTCTCCTTCTGTTTTTTTCTCTTTGTGGCAATCTGCCCATGGACAAACTAAGTATACCAAAAAAAAGTCAGCCTACATGTTTTCCTGGGTATTCCTCGTGCCTTGGTGGTAACATTACTTCATTGTTGTTGCCTTTTGTCCTTAACTGCCCGTACCCTCGATAACCTCGAACGCAGAGCTTATTCTCTAGCTGGGATGAGAATGAGAAAATGGTGTCCTCTGAGGAGGATGCTGATGCCACTACAAAGGTGTCTGGGAGGGACAAACAGAAGCTGTGAATATAACTGAGTTATTTTAATGCATGGCTCCCGAGGACTGTGAGACCTGAAGGGTTTATTTTGCTGAATGAAGCCTGCAAGAGGAAGACTGCAGAACCATGAGAACAGCCATTGTTTCCCTCTGTGTTGGTCTTGTCAATTCCTGACATTCCAGGAAGGATATTTTGAGGAAAATACAGTACTTTTTTCTCTTCATGCCTGTTGCACAGCAATGGAAATGGAATGATGAGAAAATGCGAGTCTCCTTCAGGTTTCATGCTCTCTTCATACCACAATGTCTATTCTGATATGCCTACAGCTTTGGTCATTTTTTTTCTTTAGCTTTTTCCTGCTTTTTCTGTTACTATTAATAGGAAAATGTTTTAATGATTAAAATTAGAACTAGGCTTTCTGATGAGCAGTAAACTCTTCCTACCTTCCTCCTCTGATGTTTCTTTGTTATACATGATCACGGTGAAACCTTCTGAATTTTAAAGTCATATCACAGACCCTTTTCTGTCTGTTCCTAATTAGAACCATGTGAGGTATCATTTATTTACTTTAATATTGAAAGGGCTTTTTAATCCTTGAAAAATATTTTGGCAATAGTCTTGAAACTATGTACTAGAATTTTGAGTGGCCTGCTTCGTATCTTCACCTGGGTGTTTGTCTGACTGATCTCTTAACTGCTGAACTCCATTGTTCACTGACTAATATAGCAAAAGCAAGAGATTAAGAAGTCTAGCTAGATATAGCTACAAGCCAAAAGTGAAAGATAAAACCACACATACAAGAGCTGAGTCATACTCAGATTGGCAAAAAAAAAACTCGAGACAACTAAAGGAAATGGAATAGTTTACAGGAGAGACCGGTGTATACATTGGTCTTCTCTAGAACAGCTGTCTTTTTTAGACCAGAAGTGATTTTGCATTGAATTCTGAAAGTGTTTACTGTAGCATTCAGAAAAGAAGTCTAATTACCGTAGTAACTCCCTGAACTATATGGTGTCTGTTTGTCTCTAGCTTCAAAGAAGAGAGAAAAGAGATCTCTGCTACCATGGTTATTACATAATTTTAGCTGGATTTCTGTGCTCCATTTTTAATAGAGATGTGCAGGATCCCAAATGCCTGCATTCATTAAGCTCTTACTGCTCAGTTTAGTACCTGAAACCCAGAGTCAAACCCTGAAATCTGTGCTCAGGTACTAGTTATGTCCACACAGGAGTACTAGATAGGCCTTTGGGCATATGATACCATCATTGGATGATGTCTAGATGCCATCATATGCTTAGCTGGAGTAGTCTAGTAACGATTTTGCTATTAAGAGAGAAAGTTATTTTAGGAGTGATGGAGAGAGAGAGCAATAGCTAGTGGAGAGCCTGGTACCTAAGCAGTGTGTCTTGTTAGCGCCACAGAGCAGGAGAGGGAAGCAGGGTCCCACTGCCTAGTCTGCGTTCATTTAACCTGCTCCTCCCTCCATGATTTACTCCAAACCTACAGGCTTTGAGGACATAACTGATTGCTGCTTTGGTAGATCTTTTAATTTCTGACCTCAAATGAAAATGTATATTAGGAAATATGAGGGACTACGTTGGGGTTTCTGGATTTTGTCTGAAGATGGGATGACTGGGGTTATTCATGCTAACTCTCAGTGAATTTGAAGGAGTACTGACCTTTTCCATGAGAAATTCAGACTCGATCATTTGAACTTTGAAAGGAGTAACTTCTTACCATTAATATCAAGAATTCCTCAGATTTTCCAGAATGAGATTTATTTTTCCTCGAATGCCTTTCATTGCTATTGCCTTGTTACTGCCCATCCCATCTTGGTCCAGCTGTAGGAAGGAACCAGCTGTCCCTGTTGCACTGCTATGTATTGCCAAACCTTGACCCTCCTCACAAGGCAAAACGTGACTGTTTGGTTCATCTGAATGTTCAAGGCACATAAGGAGATGCTTTTTCTTACTTTAATAACCAGTGCTGCAGATAGGAAGTTTTCACTTTGCCACATCACCTATCATACCAAGTTCAGCATAATTTGAAAGGAATTACTCCCATCTAACAAGCAAGACTATGTTTTGCATAAGGTCACCGAAGACTTATTTTATTTTCCTACCTGTCAAAGATTTGTCAAGGATCAGTCAAGGAACAGAGGCATCACAAGCACAAAGGGTTTAAAAAGGGGAAAATCTATTAGGTCATCAAGTCCTCACTTCTGCTAGGAGAGATTTGTTACAGACAGCATAGTCTGAAGTACTTTGTCCAGTCCAATTTTTAATGACACTTGCTGTTGTCTAGAAATTCTGACAGGAGAAACAATGTTTTACAGAATACAAAAAAAAAAAAAAAATCAGTGGACAAAGACTACTAACATAGGAAATTATATGAGAGTTAGAGGCTTTAGGTGAGTTTTTTGCAGTCTCAGAAAGCACTTTTGCAGAATCAGTGAAGAAAGCTGAGGGAAGATGCCCACAGTTTTTGAACATAAACCATAAATGATAACAGAGAATTGGTTTCTTAGTAAGTATTTTTATGTTGTTCTATAAAAAACTATTAGTAGGAAAACAGTAAAGGATGGAGGGTTGCATTTGAATGGACAAAGGAGAAAATTGGCTACCAAGGGTAACAGAAGTGCAGTGCAACACAATTTCTGTTTCAAGTATAGGAGGGTGTAAGAAAACAGCACACTGTTTACTGATTCATCTCAAATAGCATGCTGCATCCTGAAAACCTACCAGAACTAACAAGACATCATGGGTGAATTCTTGTCCCCAAAGAAGTAAGCAAGTATCTTGCCATTGACTTCCTTGGGGTTAGGATTTCACACAACAGTTGAAATTTCTGTTGTGAAGGTCACAGCCGAGAGGTCACTGGAACTTCAACTCATGAATATGCATGCATGGTACTGTACTGGGAAGTGAAAAGTGGGCTTCAAAGAAGCAGGGAGAAGTCATCATCTGGGATGCTTTCTGTACCATCTTCTGACTGGGTCTCATTTCTACTAGGCTGATACTAATCCCAGACATTTCTTACGAGTTTGCGTTCCAGAGAACAATAACCTACCTGAAAGACTGTATTTTCTCTAATTCCCTTTTAATATCCTGTTCATGTTCCTGAGTTTGTAAGTAAGTAATTGATATATTATTGTTATGCTTGGACTTCAGAGGTATTTTTGAATGCTATCTTCAAGGAAGTGGTGTCAGGGCATCATGTGAATTGTGAAGGAAAGGAATGCCATACTGACTGCCTCCTTGATCGATAAAGCCCTGTGCCATGCTCTTTCATATTTCACTCTGTCATTGATACTGTCAGTTCCAGGCTTCCTGATGGTCATATATACTATCCTAGGCTGTGGAGGAAGGGAGGCAAAACTGTCCTCCAGATAGTAGAGATCTTAGTCAGTGGGGATCCTGAAGACCTTGAGTGGATTAGTGGTCTATGCCTTAGTCGATGCAATGGTGCATTTTGTATGATTTGGAGCATCTGTGTGTGCCATGGATACTTTTGTAATACTTGCTTCAGCAATAATTGTCATCGAGGTCACTCTCATCCCTCGTTTTAATAATGCAGATTTAATAAGGAAGGAATTATAAATATGGCCTCTTAGTCAAATCCTGAAAGCAGTTCAGTGTGTGTGTTCATGAAAAACTTTCACATGTTCCATAGATGGTCCACCCTCAAGTACTAGAAAATCTGGATTAGAGAGAAAAATACCGTTAGAAACAGTAGAAATTATGTATTTCCAAGTATAAATTGTTTGGGAGGGCAACAACTCAATGAGATTTTGCTTCATCATTCTCAAAAATCTACAGATCCTTGGTTTTCACTTATTATATTTCCCACCTCAAAAGATAAAAAGATATTGTCCATTTTTATATGTTTCTGGTACTGGGAACAGTTAAATAGAGCATTTTCATATTAGAAAACACAGAAGTGGAAAATATATGTCAGAACAGATAATATCCTTTCACAATTGAGAATAATGAATTTAAAAACCAAGAAATTCTCGGCCAAGATTAGTCATTCTTGCTAACTTTCTGCTTCCTTTATCCATTTTTCGCTTGTATACCAGAAAAACTTTTTAGCAGTTTTAGTCATCCATGAATATCCCCCATCCAACTGTTCATGTGAACATAGCACTGCTGCAGGGAAACCTACATATAAAAAACCCCAGGTTTTATATATAACTTTCTTTCTTAATAAATTGTTCAATGGTATGAAGAAAGGGAGACCACAATTGCCACTCATCCCGCTCTAAGCAACACAACTGCTAGAGTTGTGGGGTGGACACAGAGGAACACCATGTCCCTCTAATGTAGTCCTCCACTTGCTCTCCACTGGGAATTTCAGATGGCTTCCTTAAGAGGACTTTACAATATAGATATGAATTAGGTCCTCAAAGTAGCTGAGCAGGTTTCCACCCTGAAGTCATTAGTAGAATTACGGAAAGTAGAAGAGCTAACTAGACCCTCTTCTTACTGAAGTCTGCTGCCAGAGCTGGTAGTCTTGTAAATGTCTGTACTGCAGAAGAAATACTATGGGTGAGCCTGTGTCTGAGGGTAGAGTGAAAATACTGCTAGTGGGATTCAGCTGCCCTTAATTCAAGTTATTGCTCCCAAATGTCCAGTAATGGCCACCTACTGATCCTAGTCCAGCTGGCAGCATGCGCATATAAAAGTCTCCGTGGAGATAAACAGCAATTAAATCACAGAGAGAGAAAGAAAGCAATCGCTGTTGAAGAAGCTAATATTGGGAAATACCATGAAACCAAGTTCCTCCTGCATGTGTAACATTATTTCTTCTAGCATTCAAGCTGCCTGCACCAAAGTAGAAAACACTGATCGCCTAAGCATACTGAGGGGAAGATAGAGCTGGATATGATTTACACTGTTCAAGGCCACAGTGCTTGTGCTACTGTGGTGGAAAGACATATGGTGCTTACTTGAAGCAAGCTGAGTACAAGCAGAGGTCAGTCTTGCACTGGTGAACAGTATCTTGCATGTGGATATACGGTGCTACTGGAATTTAACACAGCTTGTTTTTCCATTGTGGGCACTGTAGAACTGGGGTTACAAGATGAAACTGTGCTCATCACTGGAGAGGTTACCCTGAAAAAATGTATTTTTCTACAGCAATGATAGTAGAATTTCTGTCATAGGAGCTTCGTGCTTTTGCTAAGAACCTGTGTTTCACCAAAATATGATTTTACTAGACACTACATTCTTGTGGTATTTAGAGGAAATCGAGTGGGTTAATACCCAGGAAATTCCTGCTTAGAGAAAGGAATTTACTATTTTGAATATTTACATTGAAGTATTTTTTTCTTCTATAAAGAAGAAAAGTCAGCGAAGAAAAAAACATCCTGCAATGAAATGTTATTTACCTCTACAGAGGATTTTTACAGGAATTCTGTTTTCAGCTAGTTTGATTCAGCAAGTCTTTCTGTTGGTTAGCATTTGGATTTTGTTAAAAATCAGAGTTTATGTATCTCTTTCCTGTGCACTCTCGAAGTTTGACTCACATAGAGCCAGAAGATAGTAATTTTGTTTCCATCCTGATACAGTAAAAAATAACCTCTTCGTATTAAGATGACTTTGCTTTTTTGTAAAGATAAGACATGCAGGTCAAAATCGATATGTATCCAAATCCTTTGTGGCAAGAAAAGATGGATAAAATGCTTTGAGACAAAATTTTAAAAACAAACACTGTAATTAGCTTTTATTTAGTCTTTTTTTTTAAGACAATGATTTTCATTTCATATGGAAATGTAGATTTCTTCAGAGTAATTTCATGTTCTTTTTGGTTTAAAGCAACTTTTTTCCTTTGATTACTGAAATATGCAGTTCTCTCTATTTAACACGTAATACCAAATCAACATACTTCCCCCTTCCATTTTTTTTGCTGATGACAGTCAGCAGAAATCGTGTTCCAAAGTGCCCTGAGAACAAGGGCATTGATCTCAAGTGAGACTCTTGTGCCACCTTCCCCTTGTCACTTTCAGCTGTAATTTGTTAAGATATCAGCTCTAAATTATTAAACACTTTATAGGTATAAATAATTCAGAAGTCAACAAATAAAGTGACAGCCCATTAATCAGTTTCTGTACATGTACATAGGTGACGTTCTGTGGTCTGTGTTGGGGTACGAATTCTGCTGAGGTCAGTGTGCTTCGCAGCAGTGCTCCTTCTTCTCCCCTCAGGAAAAGGTCTTTGTGTGTCTTGTAGGTTGGTCATTTCTTCACACAGGATTAAACAAGTTCTTCCTAAACTCCGGAACAGTGTCTGTGGCAAACTTTGAGGCTCTTGTTGTATGGGACCACTTCGCTACAGGATCCTTTCTTCGGGCCCGGGTTTAAATGTTCCAAAGGCCAGTCCTGATAGGGAACACCCAAAATCAGGCATTATGCAAACTGACACGATCCTCCTGACAGCACGACTGCCTCTTTGCTATTTCAGGCATCACCTGAATGAGAGAAGCAGTGTGTGAATCAGAATGAGATTCTTGTATGCTGCCCATAAGGTCAGGAACCATCCCCTTCTCAGGATTTCAGTAAAGTTCTTGTCGCACACAAGCAGCATGTATCAGTGCAAGGTCATTGTTAGAGCACTGCGTATTCCAAACACAAAGTATTATTAGGGTTTGTCAGTACAAAGAAGGCCTATATCGTGCTGCTGAAATTCTACCAAGAAGCCATCATTGGGCACAAACGTACTTTCCTCCTTGGAAAGTAAAAAAAACCTGCCCTCAGACATTGCTATCCCAATATGCCACGAATATTCCAGGTAAACCTGCGTATGAGGATTACGCACTGTGCCTAGCCATGTTGATATTTTGAAAAAAAATCTTCTCTGGAAAAGGTTTATAGAAATACTGTGTGGATTTTTGTGTTTTTAAATGACCATATGACAAATGTACAGTGATCATATTTAAGCCTTCGTTTTCAACACTGCAGGTGTTGCAAATTTGGATTGGCAGTAAAAAGTTTCCTCAGGAAGAACCGGAGAAATGGTTGTTTAACAGCTTTCCATTCTCTTCTTGCATAGGAAGCCTGGGAAATTCTTGTTGTAATGGAGAGACTACAAAGAGGCAACAGAAATGATCTGAAGTCAAGGATCAATCCATCACATATAGGAAAAGATTATGTATGTGTCAATCTCTCTTGCTTTTTGATGCAGAACAAATGGATGTTACCCTTGGTAAATGGTTTATATGAATGCCAGTGCAGCGATTTAATAGAACAGGCCAAGGACAGGGAGACCTCAGACTTCAGCACAGTCAGGTTTTCTTGCTGGATAAAGCTCCAGACTGGAACTTGCAAGACCTAAGTTCTGCTCGCGCCGAGCTGTTAGATGACCTTCAGCAAGTCACTTCACCCCTGCACAGAACCCTTATAAAACCGTGATAATGATATTGACCTCTTTTGTTACAGAACTGTGAGGTCTAGCAGTTAAAAGTCCGGCTTAAGAGCAGGCGGTGGTGTCACCCTGTGTGTAGTTGGAACCTGGATGAGACAAATTTTGGACCACATACATGCAAGTGACGAGATTCTAAATTACACTGGTGATTTAATTTGCATAAGTGCTTGAAAAGAGAAAAGTGAGCACCTGTGATGAAGCTGGTCTGAATAATATGTAGCTTGTAAGCGCAATGGCAGCAACAAGAAAATAATGTGGTTCAGAAACTGAGTATGAGAAATGACAAGCAACTGGCAAAGGAAAACCTTCACTAAATGGAATGCGATTCCATGGTAAAACTGGGTAAACTATGCAGATTTTTAAAAAAATAAAAGAGTATGGAAATTTTTCTTACAGTAGGATCAGATTAAATGTGTTGTTTTATGAAATGCCTAGGCTGAAGTGCTCACGTGTAAATAAGGATTGGATTCTGAGCTTTCTCCTGGTAGAATGGATGAAGAAATCCATTGTCTGGCGCAAAACTGTACTTGCTGGGACATGGGAGTGTTTACTGCAAAGTCAAAGCACCACAGAGCAAATGGGAGAGACATGTCTGAGATATTACTTTTTTGACTATTAAAAGACAGTCTCTGATCAAGAGATCAACTTTGTGGATAATGAGTGCTTTTAAGGTCTGCAAGGTGAAGACAATGTGGCACCTGCTGTATATAAAATGCTAGTACTGACACTCTGGAAGCAGAGCTCAAGGTGAAAGTTAAAACTGTCATGGAACAAGGTGGCTGAAAAAAGTTGCTAGGCCAATTGACTGGATCAACAGTATGGTGGCAGTTAGAAAGACAGGCAAACTGATGATCTGCATCAATCCAAAAGACCTCAATAGCATACTAAAGTGCTTATGCTGTTCCCTGCCAACAGTCATTGAAATATTGCCAAATCAAGCGAGCACAATAGTCTTTTCAGTCATGGATGCCAGAGATGGCTTCTGGCAAGTGAAACTGGATGCAGCAAACAGTTACTTGACAACTTTCTGGACCCTGTTTGGGTGCTATCAGTGGCTGACAATGTTCCACAGAACGGGAATCGCTTCAGGGGGTACCATCAGAGATTGCACACAGCCCCTGAGGGTTGTCTGCTGCAGATATCAGTGCAGATGACATTGTTTACACTCATGTGGGAGGGCAAGGATTGAGCTACGGCCAACCATGATCACAAATCTGCTCTGGTAGAGACGACAAGTCGCAAGCAAACATAGGAATAGCTGTACTGGCCCAGAACAAAGCTCTCTAGCTTCGTGTCCTGTTTCTAGTGGTGGCTGGAGGAGGAAGTCAAGAAGTGCAAAAACACGCCAAGTACCCAGTGATCAATCTGAAAATTTCTTCTATGCTGAAATTCAGGGAGACAAAAATGGCTATAGAGCAATACACATACACACCCCTGCATACTCTCACTGACATCTGCAGGACTATCAGTAGTTTCTGAGAGGCAATATGTCTCCTTGTAAAGGGCTCTTTTCTACTTTTTTTCCCCTTTTTCTGTCATGGCTTTTTTCTTTTGTTCTTTTCTTTTCTTTTCTTTTCTTTTCTTTTCTTTTCTTTTCTTTTCTTTTCTTTT
>Ga0181612_161980_pt1 | contig 12658 bp, 3 predicted proteins | sample HoacroProtozoa21_FD_119630 | JGI IMG/M metagenome (GOLD analysis project Ga0181612, IMG submission 119630) | Hoatzin crop microbial communities from Cojedes, Venezuel. Combined Assembly of Gp0051906, Gp0051904, Gp0051908 | reverse complement strand
GCAGACATCAGTCATAGCAAATCTGATATAGTATGTCCTCTTCCAAAATGCTGTCGATTGCTCTTTATTGAAGTGTCTTGCCATGTATACAATCATACCTTGATAAACACAGAAACGCTTCGGAAGACCTGCTTCCAGGAAAGCCACATGTTTATACCAGCTATTGCTTCCTCAGGAACGATGTTGCGAGCTGTGCTCAGCTGAGCAATTTATTCTTACTTAAGCGACTGATGATTCAGCATTGCTCCCTGAAAAGATGGGAGAAGTTTGCCTGTTAGCACTTTCAGCTTCTGCACTCTCGTGCTTTTGGCTCCCAGTCAATCTCTTTTTGGAAGGAGGAGCAGGGCGTTTATGTTTGAGGTGGACCTCAGTGCCTCGTTGGACCCATTGCCAGGCCCTGTCCTGGAAAGCCCCGCTTCAGGGATTTGAACTCAAATGATGGGAGAGGCGGGAGCAGACAGGGAGAAGAGAGGAGGAACGAGTTGTATTAAAAAAGGCAAGTGAGCTACCAGGTGCAGATACTCATGTGTGCTCAACCATCCCTTCCCCTGCAGCCAGCTTCACTTGGTGTATTTCGCCAGTATGAACTGGGAGGACTCGGGTGCGGAGCTGCAGCTGGCCCACGGTTACTACAGGCACCCGTGCTGGGCTGGATCGGCTGCCCAGGGTGTGCGATGGCAAGGGGGGGACCATACCCACCACGGGCATGGTGCAGGCACACCGTGGTTTGGGCACAATGCAGAGCTGGGAAAAGGCCAGCGTGGAGACCGTGCCAGCTCGCGGCTGGGAGAAAGTGGAGTAATCAAGAAGGGAAGTTCGGTCCATATGCAGATCGCAGGCACTCTCACTGCGTGAATAATGCCGTTGTCGCCTCTGAGAGCTTTCGTTTTACTTCCAGTCAGGCTTGAGAGGATATTTACACACAGCTGAGTCTAACTATCTATTCCTCTAAGACTGAACTGGAAGCTGGTTGTGTGGAGCTTCCTCGTGTCCTGGACTCGGGTACGAAGTACAGACAGAGCAGTGACTGTTCACAACAATTCTCTGACCTTCACTAAGGAAAAAAAAAGGGAAGAAAAGAGTGAAAAGTGAAAACTGAATTGTGGGCGTGGGATAGAGCAGACCGGGTAAGAGGACATTGGTGAAAGTGAAGGTAAAGTGATGCCTTCAGGTTTCGGTTTCCACATGTAAGCCTTGGAAGCTTGCAAACCAAATTGTGGGTAACTCAAGGTAATATTTGTGGAACTACAATGAAGATATGTAGCCAAGTGGGAATGGGAAAGCCTGAGAAAAGATAATTTTGCCATAAATATTTTAAATAAAAATTTTGCTCTTTGCAGAGGTGCAGTAAGACTGCCTTCTCCCCAGTGAATCAAATAAGGGAGGAGGCTCAGAAATAGCCAGGCAGCCACCCAGGGTCTCCTAAGGCGTCTCCCGGGCAGAAGACATCCGAGGGCACTGCAGACACCCAGCTCCCAGCAAGCATGGGCCATCGGAGAAGAGGCAGCGTTTACCCGAGAGTCAGCGCACAGAGGAGCAGAAGCAGCTGCAAATGGCTTGGAACAAGAAGAGAACAGAAGAGGTAAACAAACCACGAGGGACCATTTCTGAAGAGCCTGCACAGGCATTGCTAAACCGTACTAGAAAACCAGTTGCAACCGTTTCACTTTCCATTTAGGTTACCCCGTGGTGAGGTGCGGTGAGTCGATGAAAGGGAAACTTCTGGCAAGCTTTACTCCTTGCTAGTAACATTTGTGCAATACGTCCCACGCTTGTTTGTAGAAAAATCAGGGAATGTCTCAGGCGTGATGGGAATTTCTAACCCTGAAATCCTGAATAATGCCTACAAGATTAAAAATCAGGACATCAAGTGCTTCTGGCTACTCCAGGTGTAGCAAAAATCTTCTAAGACAAAGGAATGACTGGGTTTGGTAAAGTTTCTGCAAGTACCTGAATAGTGTCACTAATTAATCATTCTTAGAAACAAAGGAGAAACAAAAGAGTGGAAAATACTCCCGTTATATAAAAAGAGAATTGCCTCAGAGTTTTAGTACAAACCTTCAATTAAAAAAAATGCCAGTGCAATAGTTAAATTTTCAAGGAGCCCAAATTAATCCATTCCCATTCTCCCCCAAGTATTCAGTGGTTGTTACTGAATTTTTTGCACAGTTCTTTCGTGATTTAAACACACATATATTTCTCTGAGCTTTTCCTGAAGTCCCAGGTTAATCCTTTAGGGAAAAATGATCCATAAAGCCTAGGAGTTGCAAGGAGTTGCAATCCCGGCCTGTCTGGATTATCCAAAATACATTTGTAAACTACCACGCTTTTACCCCTCAGTGTAATTATAATGCAACATGGGCTACACTTTCTTTGACCAAAAAGAATGACAGATTTAAGTTTTCCTTAAAAGCAAAATATAATGAAGCGTGGTACCTTGTCCTCTCGCCTTAACTATCAGACAGTGTTCTATTACAGTAGTTGTGACGGGAGACATAAAGACAGATTTCTTTGTAGCTCATGTACCCATTCTCCTGAGATGTTGCCCACTCTGGGAACCTGATGAACAGCTTGTACTCTAAATTTAAATAATAATAATAAGTGCACACAAAGTGTTGTCTGCCACTGACCCACAGCAATCCGTAAAGCACAAGAAAACACCTCCTAATCGATTTCTTGTTATATTCAACACTGAGCCAATAAAACTTTTATATGGTGGTTCTAGCAGGAAAAGGTGTATTACTGTCAAAGCAGAAAACCAAATGCATAGATTTAGCCCAACAACAATTTCTTCACTCAAAGCTTCAGGCTTATTGCAATGTGTAGCCTCCTAACGTTATGAGAACATTATCAAGCTTTTCCTGTACTGTTTTGCCACTTTCCAGCAAAATATACTACCACATGGCAAAATCAGGAAAAAATAATTTGGAAAATTAAACCGAATGGTTATTCTAAATTGCTGTTAACAAAAGAAGTAAAGAGGGTGCGCTGAGTGAGGGGAAGAACAATACAGAAACATCAGTTTGATACTGAGGATCACCGGTGCGGGGAGATTTACTCTCAGGTTGTGGTGACAATTACTGAAATGAATCTATCTGTCCATGCATTTGATCTGTGATGCACTGTCCCCGTGATCTCAAGAAGCAGAAGTTCTGGGATGTGTCAGGAAGGTTGTGCTTTACTGGAGCATTTCACAGTAACTCCACAAGCCTTTTCTTTTTGCTCTAACATGGCCTTTCTGGTGGCTCTCTTCCCCTGGAGAGATAAACTGTGGCAGGAAACTTTGTATTTATGACCGTTACAAGAGAGAATATTGAATGGGTGAAGGGGTTAGGTGGCTCAACTCTTCAGACCATGAGCTATGTCCTAGGAAAATGATTTTAATGTAAAAGCAGGAGCAATGTGTCTCCAGGATGTCAACTCATCATCTGCAAGGCTTCAACACCAACTGCCTCTAGTAGCTCCCCTTGTCTTGTTCTGAAGAATTTTGACATACAGGAGCCAAGTCCAGAGAGCTTCCAAGATGGTTGGGAGCTGGAGCACCTAATGCACAAGGAACATCTGAGAAGCCTGGGTTTGCTCCTTGTGGGGAGAGAAGTCTAAGGAGGGATCTGGTCATTGAGCAGAACCATGCTCTTCTTGGAGATCTGCCATGAAAGGAGGAGGAAAGAGTTACAAGTGGCAAGAAGGGAAAGTGATTAAGCATAAGAAAAAAAAAAAATTCACAGTGAGTTTGATTAAACACTGATGCAGCATCCCAGAGAAGCTGTGGAACCTTTTCCACTGGAGATACTTAAAAATCCACTGAACAAAGCTTTGAGCAACTAAACCTAACTTCGAACGTGGCCCTACTTTGAGTAGGGGTCAGAGCCGATGAGCTCCAGAAGTCACTTCCAATCTCACTCAGTCTGTGATGCTAAGCTGTGTTGCAACAAAGAAGGGAAATTAGCTGCTCAGGCTTTCAGAGATCACCTGTATTTTATGCTGACAAATGGAAATAGAAGGAATATTTCTATCAGAGATCATAACCATGAAACGTGAAAAAGTGGGAGTAAATGGCCGGTTTTAAAGACACAATACACATTAGTTTCCTACTGAAGGCCAAAGCTTCCTCTCTTTCCCCAGCCCCACAACCCCTGCAAAATCAAACCCAACTGTCTCACAGCTGTGATTCTCTAGCAATTAATGGCATTATTTTCAGAAGCGACTAGGGTCTAATTAGGGACTAATGTCAAATTGGCAAAAAACCGTCCAGGACCTTAGCGATGCATTTTTCAGAGGCTCTCAAAGCAGAAATTTATTAACATGAAATCAATCATAAAACACCAAATCAGTTAATAATTTAGACCCCAAGTTTCCTGAATTTCTTGGGGAAAGTGAAAAATACATCAGAAAATCTTTTCACACAGATTTGGTATCAAATTTTGGGTTATTACTGTAAAATCTTAGTTTTACTCCCCAAATATGAATAATAGGGATCTTAGCTAAGATTAAATATAATTTTCTTATGATCTGCTTTTAACAAAAGACTTCCCTAGGCCTCATTAGATTTTTAATAGACAGGATTGCTTTGGAATAGATATGGGTAAGACTGTATCTATTGAAATAGAAGTAGAAAATATACATAAAACCCCAGACAAGCGAGTAATATTTAACAGGTTTTTTCATTCTTTTATATGACAAGTTTGAAGCAGGAAGAGAGAAACATTAATTATTGGTTTGGTTTTGAAGGATTCTAAAGCTTCCTCTTATTTTTAGCTAATTGTCTTTCTTTCAGCCACTTGGCAATTTGACACTGTCAGGTGTGGCTGAGAAAGTCTGGCGTTACCGAAATACATATTCTTGCCCCTCAGCATCTGAGACGCAGGTGCATCTTGCTGCGCCAACAGCACGTGCTTTGGTTAACTCAGGAGGATTCTCTTCGGCTGGGCTCTGATAGAGGGGATTTGGATCTTCGAATCAGGTCCTCCGCGTGAGTGGCAGCTGGATGCAGGGCTCCCATCTGCCCACCCTGGGTACCGTGTACCGACTGTGTCATGGATCAGGAAAACCTGCGCTGTCTGGACTTGCAGGTCTGTTTTAGCTGGTCTAACAGGTAGTAAAAATGGAGCGGAGTCTGACCAAAAGTAGGACATCGGTCTTACCCTTTGGTTACACACTAGCTGCATAGCAGTCCAATACGTGCAGCGCTGCTGAAGCAACATACCTTCTCCTCAAAGAAACAGCCATTACGGGAGTTTTTACCGTTGTTTTAAGCTTTTCCTTTTTATTTTCTGTCGGTTTCAGTGGTACCTGTGGTTAACGTGCGGTAAGAACCCAGGTTGAAGCAGTGCTCCTGCCCATCAGGGGGTCGATGAACACCCCCTTTTCCCAGGGGAGAATGGGGCTCTCCCAGTCCTGCAGTGAGATTTGTACCAGTTGACTTGTCTACCCTTGAGTTTTTGTGTGATGGTGAGCTTCAGATTAATGAGTTTCACTCTGAATTCAGATATCTAGATGACCAACTTGAAAGATGATGAAGAAAACAGTGACCTCATGTCACCAGGGACATATTAAAATATTCTAAATTGTGAAGTTATGGTTCTGAGTACGTGGCTTTCCTTTCCTGCTGGCAGCTCTTTAATAACAGATTTTGTTCTGCTCTGTTACCAATCTGAAAGGGAACAGATTCTCCGTATGACAAGACAACCACAACGAGGAAGCGTAGGTCTTGGCACGTCGCTGGGGTTATTAAATTCCTGATGAACAGCTCCTCAGGTCTTCATTCCACTGCGGGCAGAGAGTTGGTCACGTTTAAGCAGTGCTGTGAAAGCTTTTGCTTTTCTGCAGCTCGGAATGAGAGCAGAGCCCTTGTCTGCTACAGCACCAGAGATTTGATGATATATTTTCCCAATGGATCATGCTGTGGCTTAGCTGTCATCTGCCAGTCTCGTTTCTGCCTTTGTCCTATTCCCACGGACACATCGTCATTCAGGATATGCTTTGAATATATTTGAATGTTTTGCCTCTTTTCACCATAGCTTTAGTCTGTTAGCAAATACTCTTTCAGAGTTAATTTCCACTTTAATGTTTCTTCATGAGGCACGTAGGAGCCGGAGCCATGGATGGATCCAACCCAACCCCATTTCCCTCTGCTGTGCGATTTATAATCTGAACATCACAACCCCTTTTCCTGCCCTTCCTTTCAATAAAATTTCACAGGTGGTCTGTTCTCAGAGAAGTACTTTTGGAAATGGTTTTATTTATGTTACCTATTTTGTGTTTAGTTTAAGCAATACAAAAAAATCTTCAAGAAAGGTGAATACGGAGCGCGTTCCTCTCCCCGAGGTGTGGCTGGTGGCAGGCAGCCAGGCTGGCATCACCGCACCCGGGGTGGGTTTTTGCTACTTACCAAACACTTCCAAAAGCCAATATTTAAAATTAATTTAGAAATAGACTTGACACAGCAAGTTTAATTTCAGGTATGTCTAGCAGTCCGCTTAGGTATGTTGCTAACAACATCTGCTCCTATTTTAACCCACAATATTACCTCTCTCTGGCTTGCCCCTGGAGTTGGCTTTTGTTGGGTGAGGAATGACTTGCCGGAGAATTGCTCTCTCCTTCCTCTAGCGTTGGGCTTTGCAGTCTCACCGCCGCTCCGATGCCTTCACGCTGTGCTGCAGCTCAGTGTGATGGCCCCCAGCCTCACTGTGCCACTACATAATTATAGGATCATAGAATCGTAAAAGTTGGAAAAGACCTCTAAGATCATCAAGTTCAACTGTCAACCCATCACCACCATGCCTGCGAAACCATGTCCTGAAGTGCCACATCTACATGTTTTTTGAACACCTCCAGGGATGGGGACTCCACCACTGCCCTGATTATTTACGTGCAGGTTAATGTAGGTGGCAAAGAACAGTAAAGAGAAGAATTCGAATTTGCTTAATGTGAAGCAGCCTAGAATAGGCATTTCTACTTGCACCTCATGATTCTCAGCAGTCACTTGTATTCTAAAAGAACAGATCAATATTCTAATCCTTCATATTTGTAACTCATTTTATTTCCATCTGAATGATATGAGATGAACTAGTGTATTTTTGGGATAAAGACTGGGCATATATCTTGGACAGAGCTTTTCATTCTCTAGTTTTGCTTTGAGAACTTTCAAGATAAATCTTATCTATATAAATCAGTATAAATCTTACCTGCAAACTTTCCAGAATGTATTCAAAAAGTCTCCGCTTTAAGTAAGTGCTTAATTTAAGCCTGACATGTGACTTGCCAAACAAACTTATGACTAAGGCAACATATAGTTTGTTAGGAGGACCAAAATTTGTTCCAGTGTGATTCATCAATGAGTAAGAGTGATGCTATCTGGAGTTTTAATCTAAGCGCAGATTTGAATAATGACCTGGATTTTTTGGAAGAGCAGCTAGCTAAGCAAGAAAAGGAAAAAAAAAAAAACAATCTGTAAAGAATTCTGTGGTTGATATCACTACCTATTTTCAGCTCTATGAGTCAGCGAGCTATCACATGGATTTGCACAGAAATATCAAAGCAAATCCCACTTCAAACCCACACCACTTCCCAATATATACCCTCACTCATCCATTCCAACAAACCGAGTGAACGTGTATTTGTCTGAACTAAAAGCAGAAGAGATCAGAGCTCCAGCAACAATTAACTTTCTTAAAACAAAGACTCTAATTTTCTGTGAAACTTCTGCCTAGGCTAAATGACAGCTGAACCAAGAAGTATGCAGTCAACTAGTGACATTTGCTGAGCTCAATAAATGGAGTCTTTACGATGCGTGCAGAGATCAAAGGAGGCAAATTGTTTTGCAAAACTGCAAAAAAACTTTTCTAAAATGACAGAGATGGCAACTTGTGCAAATATTCTTTAATAATAATGATTGAAAGAGCTAGAGCTGTCATGCAAGGCCTGAAACCCAACATATTTCTTCAATATTATAAGCTTATTGGGATATAAATATGAGATACCTCTGGATACATGAGAGAAACATCATTTGTAGTGGTTCATATTTTGAAACATGAAGCCAATTACTGCTCTAGAAGAAAACATAACTTAATCTGTTACAGAATATTTCTGCTAAATCACATCCTAGTAGAAGACGAAGCTTTGAGAGACTTTCACTTTTTCCAGAATATTCTGCAATGTATTGCAAGTTGCTGCCAGATGTAAAGTCCTCTGGAAGTTAAAAGAAGAATTTAGGCAGTATTTTTAACGCTATATTCAGAATTGCAACATTTACACACTGGAAGATGAAAAAACATATTGTTTTGTACTTTTATTTCTTTTACTGACCAAAATAACCCAATGGATTTGTAAGTCCTACCATCTTAGGACATCCTACTTTTCTCCTATAGTTTGTAAAAGCCTATAACTGAAGATGATTAGGACGTCCCCACTGTAAAAAGGTTCTAGCTGTGAATTAGCGAGCAAATGAAGAGGAGACATGGAAGAAGACACATGGTTGTCTCATTCTTCCATGCAAGTGTCTGCTTCGAGGAGATGAGTTCAGCTTTGGGCTTTGGCTGGGAGCCTCCTCAGCAGGGAGTGAGTTTTCTTCAGTGCCAGACTAACCAGAACGGGCGATGAGCAAAACAATCCAACACGACAAGGAATTGCTGCTTTAGAGAAAGTGATGCAGAAAAGCTCCTGCCGATAAAGTGCTGGACGACAGAGCGAGACGAGGAGGTGATGTGGTAGAGTCAACCCCTCCAGCAACATAAGCAACACCAAAAATCAGCTCACTGGCATCTTCTCATTTCCTGATCGTGATCTTTGAGCAAGATCACACAACAAAGCAGGTGGACGAGAAAATAAATCAAGTCCATTTGGCTTTGGTTGAGAAATACTACTGCCAATTACATTTGGTGTACGGCAGATCTACGGATCAGGGCTCTGTGCCGTACAAAAGATACAAACCAAACAGTCAAAGTCCTCAAAAGATGGAAAATGCAAATGAGGGAAGTGCACGTGCCGTGTTATTCAGGGGCAAAACGGACCGTACGATGCAGCTTGTTTAAGAACCAGCTGGAGCTGTCCTTCTGAAAGACGCGTGCCTACAGATACATTTCTCTCGTTACCATGGGCAAATTCACATGCTCAACGAGGGGCACATTCCTGCACGGAGATGTCGGGTTTCTGCTGCCGTACTGGGACGGGGAATACGAATGGCATGAGCAAGTCAATCACCAGTCCAGCGATTGCCTTAATTACGGGCATTATGGCACAAACCGTGCAGCAGCAGCTCTACGTTGCGTGCCTTCCTGTATAGAAATGTTCAATTTTGTCTTAGTGTTTTTTTGTATTAATGCTTTTCAGTCTGAAATCTAGTGCCATATACTAATTCTAGGTCTCAAAAAAGTCGTGCTAATAAAATAAAACCTTGTTAACTGGAAACAACTGACAACCAGCTACATACATTAGTTGATTCCAACATGAGCACAACCTGCAAGTATGGCTCAGATGATTTAAAGCTGTTCAGGAGACAAACAGCTACGTACTGGGGTTATCCCCCAGTGCACTGCTGCTCGAGTACCAGCTATAACTGATCACCAAATTGGGCAACAAATGGCTGCCAAAATGACCAAGTGGTTGGAGAAACCACCATATGGAAAGAGGTGAGAGGCGTGCGGCTTGCTCATTCTGACAGAGTGAAGGCTGAGGAGGGGTATGATTGCTGGCTGTAGAGGTATCAGCGATCACGTGCCCAGAGAGAGAAGCCGAACAACTGTGTGAGAACAAGAACAAATGGATGAAAATGAACTTTGAGCAAAGGCAGGTTGGAAATCAGAACACAGCTGCTACTGCAGGATGATGTCCCAATCAGAACAACGGGAGGAGAAAGGCAAGTATGGTCTGATGGAGCTAAGGATTGTGCAATGCTCTGCTTAGTAGCACTGGCCAAGGCTTTTCCACCGGCAGAGCCCTTGCACCGCTATTTCAGGGCCAGGGGGTTTGTTTTTAAGCATAGTTATTTAGCATCAAACCAGGTTCTCTGTTTTAGCATTAAACAAGTCAAATAGAGAGGAAGTAACGCAGGCTGTGCTGCTTGGTGGATTCCTCGTTAAGAAAATCATGCATGCAGGTCAAGAAATGATTTTCCTTCGGTGATGCAGACAACACGTGAGGTCTCCTCCCAGCATGGGGAGCCGGAGCTGTGCAGCAGTTGGCAAAAGCAGGTTGGTGAGACCGATGGGAGAAATACATTTCCAAATACAGCAGCCTTTGCGGAACGGCGACTCGATTCTCACGGACCATTTGAACCCATTAAGTCCTGACCCAGACGGAAGAGCAGGTAGCAATGGCAAGAGTCCCAGCTGAGGGGGTTGGGAGCAGGAACAGATTTAGCTGAGTTTACTCTGGAGATCAGCCTGTGCTTATAACACACTGCTTAGAAGATGCTCAAGAAAATATTCAAAGCCCCCCCCCATGTTTCTAAATTCTCCAAAAAATTAAATAGATGTGATTGTCTACAGGGCTGAAGTATGAGCCCATTCAAATTTCAAACAAAAAAGATAATGTGCAGTTTCAATTAAAAGCAGCTATTTCTGAGCACAACAGACAGGAAAACTTCAGATTCGTGGTTATTTACCTGAAAACAACGGGCCCAGATGCCTCTCTGCTGCAGCATCATCAGAGGTTTTTAAAAACACCTTGTTTTCTAACTCGCCTTTTTCTGAGACATGTGAACTTCCAGACGTTTTACTTATTCTTTGGTTCCAGAAACAAATAGAAGAGAATGCAGACTTCTGATCAGGAGGCGTGCTTTACCTGGGTTTGGTTTTTCTGAAGAACAAAGCTGAAATAAACCTCTTTAAGACATGCCTTAACTCACAGAAGTTTTCAAGAAGAAATCTCACTCCATCTTTTAAGGATCTTTAAAAAACCCCCCATGAACAACTCTGTGGGCCTGATAGTTAGAGGTCATACAATTAGTGACAGCTCTGTAACGCACATTATTAATCGCATTTTGGGAAGGCACTGAGCTGTACCCCTTCAGACTGCCTGAATGCTGCCCTAACAGCTGGACTTGGGGGGATTCACGCTGCTGGATGAAACGCAGTAATAAGATCGGCTTTCCCTGCCGTCGGGAACAGCGCTGGGCCGAAGGAAGGGAGCAAAAATCCCACCTTTTCTCCCACTGGTGGCAATTTTTCAGCAAGTTGGGGGAGCGGTGACTGCTGGACCACTCACTACTGCTGCAGAGAGAGCAAGACGATGGTTTGCACTGTAGGACGTGCTGCTTGGCGCCTGCTGTTTCGGGAGCATCATTTATTACCTATTCTGTGACCCTAGGTTCGCATCGAGAACCCCAGGAGAGCCTCGCCGCTGCACACTCCAAACCTGCAAGATGCAGAGGTTAAACCCACGCCATCTCACACACGCACGCACGCTTGCGACAGCCATCAGTATTCCCATTTCCCTGCGCCTGCTCCCACCAAACACCCCCCCGAAGCATCAGCATCTGAATCACGAGGCTCTGTTTACAGCTCCTTTAATTAATATTCACTGATCCTTTTTGGAAAGTAAGATCTAAGCACAGGCAGCGGCCTGCGGCAGCGGGACGATGGGCAACAGCAGAACAGCCTCTGTGCCTGCTCCTTTGCTGGGCTTGCTGTGGCCGTGGGTCAGTGGCTGTTTTGGGGAAAGGCACCTCTCCTCGTGTCCCCTCCGCTCCCTCTCGGTTGTCTCCTTGCTCTCCACCCTCCTTCCCTGGGCAGGGAATGGTCCCTGCTCAGCCTGGCCCAGGCTTGTACTTGCACACGCTGCTGAGAGTCTTCTCCTGGCTCCGACCAGCTTGCGGAGCTGGTACATTTGCTCTTCTAAAAATACTCGACATCTTCAAGATGTTCATCTCCTGAAAGTTTTAAGATCAAAATCAATAGACCTATTACACTTTCCTCTCATTTGGTAAATAATTGCGTTCATTTTGCTGCAGGTTCAGCACTCCCTGTGATACACTTCTCTCTCTCTGGCCGTTTAATCCATTAGGTTATTAGATGCTTAAGTCACCCTTATCAGACAGTTAATAAGAGGATCACTGCAGACAGTTAATGGCAACATCTTCATCTGAAAACTAATTAAAAGAAAGAAATGCAACATGCGTGTCCTTTGGAATTTGGCTCAGTTTAAACCTCATGCTAAGAAAGCACAAGAAATAATTAAAAAATATGGAGATGCTTTGAGGTTTGTTAGAAAAGGACTTTGCTAATTGTATGTTGAGGTATTGCTTACTGTGGAATGATCTTTCAGGCCTCAGCTCTGGAAGACCAGCGCACATTTTTCATGACATGCACTACGAATCAACTCACTGGTTCGCCGTGCAGCACCCAAAAAGTCCAAAGCTGGTTTTACACGGCTGAGGCCCTGGCCAGGCGACGGGAACGCTCCCACCTCCAGGTGGGATCCCATCATCTCCAGGTGAGATCCACTGAGCGAAGCCACTGCTGGGCACCTCGTGTCTTAGGGCAGGTTCAGACTGGGTACAAGGAAGAAATTTTTTACCGTGAGGGTGGTGAGGCCCTGGCCCAGGTTGCCCAGAGAAGCTGTGGCTGCCCCCTCCCTGGCAGTGCTCAAGGCCAGGTTGGATGGAGCTCTGAGCACCCTGGTCTGGTGGAAGATGTCCCTGCTCATGGCAGGGGGGTTG
>Ga0181612_181343_pt1 | contig 12659 bp, 9 predicted proteins | sample HoacroProtozoa21_FD_119630 | JGI IMG/M metagenome (GOLD analysis project Ga0181612, IMG submission 119630) | Hoatzin crop microbial communities from Cojedes, Venezuel. Combined Assembly of Gp0051906, Gp0051904, Gp0051908 | reverse complement strand
CTCTCTAGTGAGACAGACAGTCTGTTAATGAACATCAGATACTCCTGCTGACTTGGAAACGGGGTGGGTTTTTTTCCAGTTTCCTGCTCTGAATTTGGATTTGGATGTTCATTCAGCTTCATAGTCTCCTAAACCACATAGTATCACTATAGTCTTTGGCCTCAATGATCTCCTTCACTTACAGCAGTCTTCTCATCTGTGTGTACCGTATGCACGCTTCATGCTTAAAATTGGGAGTTTATTATCTTGTCTTCATAGGTATGGCTTTTGATAAAAGTTATGTTAGGGCAGTATCTTTATTTTCTGTATTTTATTTTCTTACATTACAAAGAATAATTAAATTTCTGTTAGTATATCTGACTGGCTTGTGCAATGTTTCAGTAACTCAGAAGTCCTTGTTATTACTATGTACAGCTCTCCTTTGCATGTGCTACTTTAAATGATTTGGTAAAACGGCTGCAGACTGTTCAATGGTAGATACTATATATATATATGTTTTCTTTAGTGTTACAGCATGCCCATATGTGGAAGCAGACTGATCATGTGAAGTGAGCTAAATTAGTTCTACAAATTTTTGTTAATATTTCCTTGTGAAACTAAAATATGCCTTAAGGGTATTTCATTTGATGAACTTTGTAAAGATTTATATAGGCAATGTTTTTCCTTCTAAGTTTTGAAAAGGTGTAAATAACTGCAGTTAATCTTTTTCCACCTAAGTTAATAAGGTGAGTTGATTTAATAAGGAAACTCACTTCTGCCTTTTCAATTATCTAGTGTTATTGAATTCAGGGGACTGATTATGATTAATTCTGTTATGAAAAGAGTAAACTTTTTAAAAATTGTAAACAAATCAGAAGTAGTCTTGCTCTTGATGAAGGACCTTGGCAAAGCGGTCTGGTCATGCCCTTCACATTGCATATATAAAGACTAAAATTTTAAAAGATGTTACACCCCAGTTTTCTATTACATGAGGCCAAAATAATACCAAGAAGGCATGAGTGACATGTACTAGAATCTTTTTTTTACCACTGTGGTACAGGTAGACAGTCATACTACCTCTCAAATAAAAATAATACAGGGAAGAAGTACATTCCAAGCAAAACACAAGATATTTGACTGTGGGCTGTTAGCCGTGTATTGATGATATGTGGGGCCACGATTACTGTTTCACACAATGAATAGTGAAAAATTAAGTACCTGTAAAGAGCTGGTTGAGACACGTGGTACAGCAATGTCCCACCCAACATAAACTGTTTTAGCTAAACTTGAAATGCCCTTTGGCCATGATTTACGTTAAAAAGAATTAAAATTTGTAATTCAAATATAGATTCCAAAATAGTTTTACTGTCAAAATTTCTGGCTGTAGTGTGTAGCCCTTTTGAATACCAAATCACCTAATTAAGAATCAAAATTATGATCTAATTAGGCTAACACTTCAGAGTGTCACAAGAATGTATCACTTAAAGAAATTATAAAACCTAATACAACTTTCTTGTTTTCACTAAGAGTTCAACCTGAAGCCTTGATAAAAGGGTCTGTACATTTATGCATTTACTCATTAACTGTTGAGAGAACATGGTTTTTGGAAAAGTATGGAAGAGCTTAAAAATGAGAAATTTCATCTTCATTTACAGGACAAGGTCCTTACAGATAAATACTTCTGACAAACGCTTAGAATAGCGTAGTATTTAATTAGTTACTCTCTAGCGGGATGTGCTGTATGCTTTGTGTGGGTGTTTGGACAGACTGGAGAAAATTGGGAGCTTGCTTGGGAGAATATAGATTTTACTGAGACTCTTTGAACATGTTTATGTTGTCACCTGTTTGGTTTTTCTGTTACTGTCTCTACATTGGCAAGAGATGTGGTCCGTTAGAAGAAGATCTGCAGGGGGAAGTAAGTGAGGCCGGCAATGTGACTTCTGTCCTCTCTGTGTTTCAGAGGGCGTTTGACCCAGCTCTGCTCCTCTCTGGTGTACTGCTCCCCCATGAGCAGTCGGAGTGCTTTAGGTGCTTTCCTGGAATTCATCTGCCAGGTTAGATTCACCTAAAAGACCCAAGTTCATTTGCCAAAGACCACTCCGCAGTGTGAAAGCAGTGCAGTTAGTGGGGAATAATAAAAAAAAAATTGCCTCACTCTTGATTACAACTTAAAACCTGTTCAATCTACTCTAGGAGGAAATTGAATGATGTCTTATAAAGGGAAACGAGTATACGAAGTAAGTCTATGCTGTTAAGAGCTGTTCAATAATTCCTGCGAAACAGAGGAACTCCTTCTCCCAGCCCTTAAAGGAGGGAATAGAAATAGGTAGAGGAGAATGAGGTAGAACTACGCATGGAGAAAGGAGATAGTGAGAATTAAATTGGTATCTGAGGATTTATGGTTAAATATTGGATGTTAATGTAGGGGAAAGTTCTTCAGGATGTTTAAGCTCTGAGCCAAAGATGGTCCTGTAATTGTTCAGTAGTGTAGCTGTTATTAGCTTGAGGATTTTGTTCAATGCCAGTTTTTAAGCTCATTCTTTTTCTTAATGGTGGAAACTCCTTTTTCTAGAGCAACCAACGTTTAAAAATTTGTTTAAAAGTGCTTATGACCCTTGTGGCATTGCAGCACTGTAACAGTAAGCTGGATTTCTGGAAGCTATATTTAATACGTTCAAGATGGTGTACCCTGCAATCTAGAGAAATTGCCTGAAGCCACATTGAAAAGCTGATGATTAGCTTAAAGTGTGCAACTATTTGAAAGATGCCTCCAGAAAATAGTTACCAGTATTTGTAGTTAATCCAGCAGTGTATGTTAGAGGTATGCCATGGTCTCTGCTGGGTCTGGTTTTGTTCATTACTTTCTTTAATGGCTTCAGTGGTGGAATATGGAGCATGAATGTTAAAATTGTGGTTTTGCAACAAGCTAGCAGTAGTTTCAAGCACTACTTGGTAAATTAGAGGAAGGATCTGAAGCCAGTAAGATAGTGTTCCGTCGAGACAAGCCGAAAGGACTCTAGCAAATGAGAATCAGACAAACTAAAAACTGAGAAATAATGCCTTAAGCATAGTTGCTGTGGGATAGACTTCTGGGAGTTATAGTGGACCAGCAACCGAATAAAAGTCAGCAATACGATCCTGTTAAAGGCAAATTCCAACTTTGGGATGTAGTTACATGACTTTAATGAGGAGATATAATTATTTATTTCTATTCTTCAAGAGAAAGATTTGGTTGAAATTACAAGGTAACACAATTTAAGAAAAACTTAGACAAATTGGATAGAGTTCAGAGAAGAGCACAAAAATTACAAATGATTGAAACAATTTTGCTTTTTGTTTCTTCTGAGGGGAAAAAGAAAGGTAAGTTTCAGGAGGGAAGTGATAGTTTTCCAGTATGTAAAATGTTCTTATAAGGATGATTAGAAGGTAATCAGAATCATCGGCTAAGTACGATTATAACCATAAGTCACATCAGGCTATATCTTGTACTGTGTTGCCTTTGGCAATGCATAAACAGTTGGATGAGAGGAACGGTGAGGGGCCTAGGGAGTGGTGCCAACCCAAAGTGTGGGTCAGTGCCAGGGAAGTGATGGGGAAAGGTGCTGTAGACCACCCAGGCTGTCATTTATTGAGCTTAATCGGTGTGAAAATTTATAGCATAAATCCTGATTACCTGCAGTGAATTTATTCTGTAGCTTTTAAAGGTCTTGTATAATATCTCTGTGTTTTGCAGGATTGCTTTGAAAACCTTAAGCAGTGTCAGCTGTGGCTGTTTGGAGACTTGTTTAGGTGTCAGCCTGATTGGTTTGAGGTCTGTTTGCAGTGTGGTGTAACCTGAGTTTTGGGTATGTCTTGGTCTAGAATGTGATCCTACTTTTCCTATAGTAGTTCCTGGTGTGCAGATGGCATCCTGTTGCAAATGAGGTCTGTATCAGTTCAACGCTTTGTTCAAGCAAGGATTTTTATTTTTAAATTAGGACTTTATTTTTCTTTAAACCATCCTTTTTCTTCTGCTTTTTGTAACTGGACTTCAGTAATTCTTTTCTCTTTTTGTTTGGTTAGGAGATCTTTGTATTTTGCTTTAGCATGATTTATATACATAGTTGAATGTAAGTGGAGCAGTAGAGGAACTATTATTTAACCTGAAAATCAGTTACTGGGTACTGCATCACTTAAACTGTGGAATGCCAAAGACTCTTGTCTCCTCAGGTGAACTGAAATTATAAGGAAAAACAAGAATATTTTGCATCCAGGAAATAGGCTTTGCAAACAGTTTTGTGTTAGTGTAATGTTTAAAATTTATGTAAAGGTAGAGCTAGAAGTCAAGCCAACTGCCCATCCAGTTTTCTCCTCTGTGTTGCGATGGGGTTAATGTAACCAGAGTATCAGTGACTAAGTTTATCTGAACTCTTGAACACTTTGTCCAAAGTTGAACAATAGCTCTTGATAGCTTATATGCTAATTTAACGTACTTCTAGAAAGGTTTCTTAATATTTGATACATGTTGTCTTCTCTGCAGATCATACTGGTTTATTGTGAATATTGAAGATGAAGGTGATGACTAATGTTGTTCTTTATAATGTTTAAAGCTTTGGAACACTTTTAGTACATCCCTTCTGTAACGTTTTGTTTTATATTAATTGTGACTAAATTATCTCAGTCTTTTTTTATCATGATTTTCAATTCTTAGCATTTGTTTTCCAAAATGCAATGCTTTTCCTATAGCAGGGAGTATACCCTGCTACACTCTAGCTTCATCTCAGTCTCCAGACCCCTTCCTACACACTTGTTGCCTAACTGGATGTTTCCCATTCTGTATTTATACATATGATGTTACTTTCTGAAGCATGGTAGTATATACTTGGCTTGACACTTTGTCTTCATAGCTTTTTTTAGTTTATCAAGTTGTTTATAATTCTGCTTTGTTTAATCATGATTGTATCATTCAAAATATGAATGGGTAAATGATAACTTTAAAGACAATGTTCTTTACCACATTAAATATATATGTATGCACCCAGAATGTATTAAATGTCATGCTTTGGAAGACGGAAGTTTTTCTAGGGTTCTTTTTCCTTGCGTAAGCTTATAAAAATGTTTCAAAATTCTGTAGTGGTATCTGTGAGTGACTATCACCCGTTTTGAAGCTGTGTTCTTAGCTGGAAATCTGGGATGCAAGAGGATGCGTCATATTCCTTAAGGAACTCTGTGTGCTACTAAACTTGAGGAGAATGTTAGAACTAATTGGAAAAACATGTGGATCTGAGTTCCTGGAAGAGCAATATTCATTTTTATATGTCTATATAAAAGACATAAACATTGCTGTGAAGTTCTTAGTACTCAGAGTGTACCATAAAGAAAGACTAGTAATAGTTTGTTCAGTCTAAAAAAAACAGTTTTTGTTGTTGCAAATTTCTCTCTTAGTGCTAATTACTGATTCTTCATTGGTCATTAGGGGACAGGAACAAGCGGTATAACTCAGGTACTCTTGAACTTTGTAGTGTGGGCTTCAGAACAGAATGCCTTGCAAAATGTAGTGCCTGCCACTTGTACTCATACAGATTCCAGTCTCCCATCTGTTATGGTAATGTTATCTCAGTAGCAACTACAGTAATTTTTTTGCCTGGAGAAGTTAGAATCATGTAGTTTAAAAGTATTCAGAAGCAATTTAGCAGCCTGAAGAGGGTACAGAAGTCAGCACTGAGGCCTTCCCAATGGTTTTCAACTACCAGCAGATATTCTCAAAATCACTGGAGGCTGGTGGATCATGGTTTGAAAACTTTTCTTGTAACTTTAGTGTTCTGAGACTGGCATCATGGTGCATTGACACCTTTGTATAGCCCCCCATGCTGGTGCAGAGAAGTGTATAAAAATTGCCAATATATTTTTTTGTCGTTGATGTGACAGAAATCCAGTGTTGATTATCTCTGTGGAAGACTATGATCCATTATGATGTATGATTCTCACTTAAGATACTTTACATGTGTTTTGTGTAACAATAAAATACTAAACTACTTTTTTCCCTTTTGTAGCCCTTAAATAATGCTTTTAGATATGCTTGCTTATTTTAGTTTAAATATATTGGGTATTCATAGAGGTTTTTGACATTGCTTATTAAGTCTATGTAAGGAAAAGTGAGAGTAAACATTTATTCAGAAAGCTTGCTGCAAGTCCTTGCAAGGATTTTGTACACCTGAAGACTGGATGGTACTGATTGATATAACTGGTAGTACAATGAGGTCAGTGGAAACTGTTACCAACCAAATTAGATTCAGCATTTTACCCAACTTTTTGATAGTGTTCCTCACATGTTTCTACTATTTCATGATACACTACCATTTACATAAGTATCTAGAGGATGTTGGTAAGTATCTGTCATCTCAGGAATCTAAACCTCACTATAAGTGCTTATTTCTCATTTAAAGTCAGTTTGCTGAGGATTTTTTTTTTCTTATATGAGGCTTTTAAAGCACATTTATAAAACACTGCATGCCAATTCATTCCTATGGATTTGTTGGCTCAGGACCTTAAATATGAAATTGACGTTAACTCACTTTAACTGTTGTGATGAAAACTCGAACTCATCTTTTCTAGCTTCCTTAAAATCGTGTAGGTTGATCAATAAAGTACCTTGAAAGACTGATTCCCCCAGGAAGCGGGTTGTTTACTAAGAGTGAAAAATTGTTTGTTTTAATGTATGAGGTGATATAAAAAAGACTGAACTCCGCATTTAAACAGAAAGATAAGATTTTTCTTACATTCGCTGGCTGAATTTATTTATTATATATATATGAAGTACAGCTATGTATCACTAAAATATCATTCATTAACCTTTGTTTTCTTAAGTGCTTGAAACTTAGACATATTTGATTTGAAAGTTAATGTATGTTTGCATTTTAACAAGTATATGTTTTTTTTCTCTTGCCTGTAGAATCTGGGATTCCTATACCCAGATAAAGGTTTCTCTGTGGGAATTTGTGTACTGCTTGCGTTGAAACCAAAACAGATCTATCATCACTGTATCAGTTGTTTCAAACTTCGCACACTTTTCTTGCTGCCTTAAGGCAAACAAACATTTGGTAAAGATGTGTACTTTTTACCTTGTCATAGTTCTTCCTTCTAGTAAGACTACCACTATAGCTGTGCATTATTTGGTTTCCTCTATTTTTTTCTCAATTATTTGCATTTCTCCTCTCTAGAGTATGCTTCATGGGTTTCCTTCTGCAAACTGTGCCTTTTATCCATGCAACTGTATGCAGGGTTCCCTCGCTGTGATAGCTGAAGCAAGTATCTCTATCTCTAGAGCAGTAGGAAGACCCTTTTCCTGGTCAGCTATCAATCTGAGTGGCCCAAAGCAGTAATTGCAGAGAAAATCCTGCAGTACTAGTGTGGATCTGTGAGGCAAGGAGATTTTAGCAAGGTTTGACAAAGGCATAACAGAGATTAAATCTGTAAACAGTGTGATCATTGTGTACTTCTGTATCCAATTTGTGCAGCTCTGCACGGCTGAGATGTTGTGCCAGTTTAAACATAACCTTCTTCTCTCCATCTAATTGCAGATGATAATCACATAAGAATGGTAATAGGAACAAAGAAGTTGCCGTAACTCTTACAGCCCCTAGCATTGTCATGCACTTCTGTTATATTGTGTCATGCCAGCTAATAATCAGACATGATATGGTGTATAATGGAACATGATACAGTGCTGCAATTTTCATGTGACTTCTGGTTCTCCACATTTAAAGTACTTTTACAGAAATTTATCAGCTGTTAGTGATGAAGAGTTCTGTCTTAATGTGAAAGCTGAGAAATAAGCAAATAATAATATATCAAACATTTTAAACTAATAATTTGGGTTCTGTTTTTGAGACTAAAATATGTCCCTTGCCCTGTAAAGCTGATTTAGTGAAAAGAAAGGGGAGCAGCAAGTCATTAGGGAGAATTTTGGGAGTGCTTACAGCAACAATATTTTGTGGTTGCTCAAGACAAGCTTAAGAACAGCTTGATGGAGCCAGGAACATTGATTGTTTGGCTCTCTGATTTGAATCTTTACTCTTTGTAACTTCTTTCCATTGTAACTTCCTTTACTCTTTAAAACTTTTATTTCTATTGTTTTAGTAACTTCGGTAATTTATTTCTGCGGAAAGGAAGATTGAACTATAGAGAAGCTAAGTGACTTTCCTAAGGTCATACCATGAGCCAAGAACACCTGTGCATAAAAATAGAATTCAAATATGCCTTGCAGCTCCTATGTACTGTTATTTTTAGGTGTCTTACTGTTAAAACACAGGTTACAGATCAGCAGATTGTGGTGAGCAAGCTTGTGTTGCAGCCTGTTGTTATGTCATTCTGCATGGTTCAGGTGAACACATTTAAAAATGGAAATCTGAATTGCACATGGAAGAGAGTGAGGAAGGACTCTCTTGAATTTTAATGAATTCAGTCAAATTTCATCACCTTGCTGGACTCAAATGATAGTACTCCAAGTGGTTAATTTTCAGGGATTAAAAGGATTGGTATTAATTTCTTTTATTGAAAAGAAAGTACTGATAGAAAATGCAAGATTCCAGTATTGTGAAAAGGGGAAAAAGAAGATGGAAGGGTAACAACACATTCGTGTGCAGACTTGTGAAAAAGTTTTTATTATGTTGTTGAGAAAATCTCCCCTCCTCAATTGATATTACAGCTGGTGAAACCCACAGAGGGAAGGAGTATAAAGGTTAAGAAGGCTAAAGCAATAACATTTTCCAAAAAAATGAATAATTTAGAGGAAAATGTCATGCATAATGAATAAAAAAGAAATCCCGCTTGAGACTTGGGATTCATTCATTTGTTGTACTATGAAATTTAGTTGGCAGTGTTGCAATTCTAACTTGCCTCATCTAAGTACAGTTCGGATCAACACATTAGTACCTTGGTGTGTACGGTCCTATTGCTGGCTCTTTGCATTGAAATCCATTAAATTTTAATATATCCCACTTAAGTGTAAGTGATCACAAATGATTCATAATGTTGAGGTAAGCTTTTGGTGAAAATAATTGTCAATTGAAAGAATTTCCCATAATGATTGTGCTTGTCACTGGGCTTTATTTTCTATAATGTTTGAGTTGTTGAGAGACCACAAGCAGAAATAAACTTCTAAAATGTGCACTATTAAGCTAATTGTTCTAAACTATGGAAAAAGTGTTGCTAAAGGAGCAAGTGTACAGCCTCTGACATTCCATTTCAGAAGATTCAATAGTAGCTAGTAAAAAAGTAAAAGTAAAACCTGAATAGTTATTTTAAGAGGCTATAACAAATGATGTAATCTGTTTTTAAATAAAGTCAAAATTTAATAATGTAGCATAATCCTTTTATTTAAGGTATGCTATTAGTAAGGAGTCAGTCTTGTATGTCCAGTCAGACTTTGGATTTCTACCTAACAGGTTTCCCTTGCTTCCTTAAAGTTTTGGTTTCCTGTGATGTTTCAAGAACAACCTATATGGTGAAGTGCTGTGATATGTGTGCATGAGCTGCAGGCATTTGAAGAGCATAATTGCATGATATTTCCTTTCCAGTCCCTATCTAGACAGGACCACCACAAAATTACAGTGATTGTCAGTGATTTTCCTGAGTATAACCATGGCAAAGCATATCCATCCACAAAAAGGTACTGGGGGAGTGATATTACAGAGGAGTGAGGGGGGTGGTGGTGGAAAATAATTTTCAGGTGACCCCTGCTCTCTTAAAGTGCTGAACACAGGTTCTTTGGGAGCCTTTCCTTTTTTCCTTTTTTTGTGTGGGCAACATTTCTCTGCAGTTGATTGTAAGTATTTCTTTTAACATGATGTCTGGCTCAAGCCAGAATATGTCAAGGTTTAATGGCTTTTATTCAGTTTCTTCTGACTGGAAGTAGCATCCTTTAGTCAAGAGGTGCAACTATTTACACATCAGGAGATGTTGTGACCGTTTTTTCAGGCACCACAACCCATTTGTTTTGCAGTCGCTGCTTTTCTTTGTTTTCTGGCACACTTAGGTTGGGTAAACCTGACTTTCTCTTATGCTGCCATAAATTAGATGCATCTTAGCTGAAATTACTAGTGTTAGGTTATTCTAAGCAAGTGTGCCCAGAATGAGATAGTTATTTGAATGATTTTTTTTTTTTTTTTTTTTTTTTGTTTTCACTGAATTTGGCTTACGGCTTTTGGGGGGAAATTTACCCCATTTTTTTTTGGGTCCTCAATTAAAAACAAAGAATCACTTGAATTATGATGGTATTAATGTCTTTTCTCAATATTCAGGTCTTTTGAAAATGAAGTAAAGGTATTTGCATATGTGGGATTGATTTCATTTTTATTGTGTAGGCAGTGTAAGTAACGTGTGAGTCTGTGGAACTCTGGTGAATTAACAGTGCAAAACTATATGTACATCACTAACACCACTTATAATGCATTTGGTCTTCCACATTTCCATAAAGAAGTCTAATAAATCTAAACCTAGTGAAAATTTTGTATTTTGTACATGCAGAACTGATTTTTCAATTACTTCAGACTTTTTTAGGGCCTAATCCAAATCCTGATGAAATCTATGGGAGTTTTTCCATAGACTTCAGTAAGCTTTGGCTCAGGCCCCCAGTTTTCAATTTTTCAAATAGATTTGCCAAAAATCTGCGGAGAGCCAGGCACTTGGAAAGTTTTTACTTGCAAAGTACAGCTGGTTTTGAGCTGCACACAGAAAAGTTCCCAGTGCTTTTTTTGAAACCAAAAAAATAATTTTAAAGGTCATATAACTTTAGTAGGTAAGAGTGGCTTTAACATTTGAAGCAGAAATTGCCTTTGGTCTTTCTTTAAGCATGACAAATTCTCTACTAGAAGATTATTTTTACAATGCATAACTGTATGACAACAAAGCTTAAAATTACAGTCTTATAAGTTAGGATAAAATTTTCTTGGGTCGTGAGCTTCAGAGCACCAGGGATGTCTGTCCTAATAATCTTTTATTTTTTTTTTTTTTTTCCCCCTACAATGGAAAGCTACACTGCAATTAAAGACACTAATTCTCAGAGGTTAGCTACACCAGTTTGAGAGCGCTCTTGGACTTCAGGGGACATGTAACACAGCCAGATCCATCTGGTGACACAGGGTGGTTTTAATTGCCTCTGTGTGGTTGGATCACCGGGCTTGGAGGTTGATGTGACAGGACCGGCTGGGTTTTAGAGAGGGCATGGGGCACAGCCTGTGCCTCAGCAAGCATAGGTCATACACTTGTATATCAGTCGGAGACTAAAATAGTGGTGTTTTAAGGTAACATCTTGGATTATGGATGGCAGTCAATGGGGTGTATAGTATCTCTCAATTTTCTTTTATTTTAAAGATAGGATGCAGATCTGGCTGCAGCAAAGCTTTTCAGTAGCTACATTGTGAGTTGCCTCTGCATGGTCTTGATGGCTGCTTCTTAGGGAGAAAAAGGGTGACATCTTGCTGAATCCAAATGCCTGACATTGTAACGAAGTTGTGCTTTGTCAGTATTGAACTTGCAGACTTTTTTTCTTAGTTTTTAAAGAATGAGAGCATTTGGAATACCAGACATGTTTATGACTGTTCCACTATTTGTGAGCAGTCAGCAGTTAGTCTACTCATGAAACTGGTATGGATGGTTCAGCTAGTGTTCATATGGTAAGCAAAGGTCCATGAATTCATGTTTGCTTTGCCCCTGTGTTTATTCAGATTCACCCATCTCTAACAATTTGGTATATGAGCTGGAAAATGTAATGAAATCAAACGTGAGGTGCTTCATGACACTGGCAGATTTGAAAATTCTTTAAAACAGTTTTTTTTTTTTTAATTGGGTCATTCGCTAAACCACAGTGGTGATAAGGGCACAAGCAAAAGTGAAAAGCTACATAAACTTGAATCCCAGAGGTTTTGCTTTGGTTCAGTTACACTTCGAGGCAAAGATATAGCTCACCATCTGCTAATTAGAATGATGCTAAAGCACTAATACAAAAAAAGTATAGTTAACAAAATAATGTTAAGTACTTTCTTGTAGGAATATAAAAACCTTCAGCAAACTGGTAAAAAATGCAGGCTTGATGAGTTTCATGTGATGAACATGATACGCTGCATATCTGTTGGGTGTTCACTGTGTATTAAAAGTGCAAATACCGTAGCAGGGTATGTTGCCCATAGCTCTCTGTCTTTTGATGAAAGATGCACTTTATTAATTCTGACCTTAACGAAAGCTTGGCTGTTATTCCACTTGAAGAAAACTAACTGTAAATTGGAGGTATCACCAAAAAGGGTATTACTTCAAAGTTGGGATATAATTAGGGGGATGTTCCACTGTATTAATTGAGTTACAATTTTAATGACCTACTGTCTTCTGTGTAACAATAAGCAGCTGTGCCACACTGTGTTTCAAAGAACGTTTACTCAGCCTTTAAATTTACCATTAGAGATCAAAGAACAGGTCTGATGTATATGGATGATGAAGGATGCCTCAATTCAAATGGATGGCTGAGCAGAAACAGTGCAACTAGAGGATAATAAGTATTATGAACAACCTTTTTTAATGTAAGTTATGTGGTGCTGAACTATATTAAATTTTATAGCTGCACTGAGAAATATTTAATGATTGTCTCAAAACCGTATCAGAGTACTGATAAGCATGTGTTTCTTTAGCACTTTTTTCAAATGAACTTT
>Ga0181612_183447_pt1 | contig 12660 bp, 8 predicted proteins | sample HoacroProtozoa21_FD_119630 | JGI IMG/M metagenome (GOLD analysis project Ga0181612, IMG submission 119630) | Hoatzin crop microbial communities from Cojedes, Venezuel. Combined Assembly of Gp0051906, Gp0051904, Gp0051908 | reverse complement strand
AGTGGTGCCCAGTGACAGGACAAGGGGCAATGGGCACAAACTGAAGCACAGGAAGTTCCATCTGAACATGAGGAAGAACTTCTTCACTCTGAGGATGACAGAGCACTGGAACAGGCTGCCCAGGGAGGTTGTGGACTCTCCTTCTCTGGAGATATTCAAGACATGCCTGGACAAGGTCCTGTGCAGCCTGCTGTAGGTGACCCTGCTTCGGCAGGAGGGTTGGACTAGATGACCCACAGAGGTCCCTTCCAACCCCTACCATTCTGTGAGGAGCTTAACTTTGCTGCTGCCCTACTCAAAAGGTTTCTTTTACCCCACAGAACAGAGAAAAGGAAGTGATACTTCCCTTTGCCTGTGCCAGTGTCCCCAAACATGACATACCCTATCCCAACAAAGTCCAAAACTGGTAAAAGCTTTCTGCTCCCCCTGTGAGAACCCAAACCTTGCTGTTAGAGGTCCTTCAAACATTTCAACACCAAATTCAAGAACATCGTGGCAAAACTAAAAAAAAAAGAAAGTCGTCCTCATAATGACAATATACTGAATGCAGTATCAGGACTGGGAACAAATACATTAATGAATTTGGCACACATTTTAACATTTAAGGCAGCTTGTGAGATATTTACTATTGACTATGTTAAAAATGTTCTGAAAACTTCTGGGCAAACTGCTAAAGAAACCACAATAATGTGCGGGCATTGAAGTGCTTTCAGTTGTTATTTGGATGAAAATAATGAACTTAGTTCATGTACTTCATTCCTCCTCTTTTCCAAGTGAGTAATTAACACAAAAGTTCTAACACACTATAATTCGAGCACGTTAATTTTACACTCTGATTTCACTCCTTGTAACTCACATCCTTGATATACAAGTCCCGCAGACTGCATGGCTGGAGAATTCAGTTGCAGGTCACAACACATGAGCAGGAAAAGGTTTGCTGTCACACACTTTGATACGGTGAATAATTTTGCAAGATACCTTCAACACAGGAGTAATTCTACGAAAGTCCGAGTTAGGCATTTGTTTAGGTCCTTGATGAATTAGCATTGTCTTTAATACCAGAATTTGGCAACCTCTGAAATTCTTGACTGCTAAAGCATCACAAAATACATACTTCACTGCTTAGTTCATGTTTCCCTGCCTAATCAAGCTACGCATTTTCTTGCTTGTATAAGCTAAACATTATTGGAATTACTGTGCAGGAACAATGTTATCAGAAATAATTTGTAGGAGCATTTGCCCTGCGGCCAAAAAAAATACACGAGAGAGGTACTTATCTAACCCCTTCCTCTGCAGTCCTACAGAGTGAGACAGATCAGTCATGAAGGCGACAATAATCTCAGCTAAAATAGCAGACCAAGACTCCTCAGTAAATTTTGTTTTGTATTTGCACTATTTCCAGTTTTGTGCTATTTACTTCCAAATCCATTTCCTGTATATAGCAAAAAGCTCAGGTAAAGCAGGAACATGAACTTTTCTCATGTTCACCTCACAGCAGAGTAGGAATAGCAGAGACCTCAATCACAGGAAAGCAGAGAGCTCTTGTTGTTTTTCCCCTCAATCTTCCTAAAAAATAATTAAATCTAAGCTTTCACTTGTCAGGAAAACTACAGCCAGTTCAGTCTTAATGACTTTACTTTCACTTTGCTCAAAAATTACCATGGGTACGGCGGAAAACACTCCAAAATAAAGAACACCATCTAAACTCTAGCTCTCATTTTTCTTTAAAAAAAAAGCAAAACAAACAAACAAAAATCCCAAACCAAACACACAACAGAAGAAAAAAAACTTATTTCAAGAGACAGCAATCCAAGGGCCAATATAAGAAATATTCATCCTGGACAAACAATTATCTGTAGATTTCATAACTGAGCAGAAAATTTCCTATGCTAGCTTGGAGTCTTTCTTCAAAGCGATGTAAGGCTTTAGTTGCTTCTAATCCTTTCAGAGCACACAAGATTGGACATCACAGCCATGACGTTGCTGGACTGGAAAGCTATTTTACGACATTTTGCAGTTTGTAAGAAGCATTGGTTACAATTTTCCTTTCCCTCAGATATCTGCACAGTGTTCATGGTAACTAATGCACCTACCTTTACTAAAGATGTAGAAAAATATACACTTTTAGAGAAGGCAATATACAGTTTCCTAAAATAATTCAGAATATTAGACGTATTTGTGAAACCTTAATGCTGAAGTCCATTAAATACACTGACCTATATAGCTCACATTCTACTTCTCCAATCCACAACTGCTGTGTTTCTTAATTAACACAATCTTCTTACCTATTATGTTTTCATTACGTTATGAATTTCATGCTTGGTGTTTTTCCCCGCGGGGATTTCCAGTGGGGGCGGGTATCGGAGAGTCACAACGAAGCCAGGAAAAACCCAATCTACCAGATCAGAGATGTGTTTTGCGTTTCTCAGAACTGTGTCCCACCGACCCCAGTGAGCTGTTACAGCAGGACAGAACCCCTCTCCCGACACTACAGCAGCATTTGTGTATATATTGACCCCAACAGTATTTACTTACAAGGATGTACATATGTGTGCCATGGTCATTGTGTTCTGCAGCCCTATGGGGCAATTAAAGGCCTCACTTAAATACACTGCTCCCAAACGTTTACTGCTATTGCTCTCTGGGAAAAGACCACAAACCCCAAATCGTGTGACAGGTATCAAAGGAGATCACTGTCACCCACTACCTCATTAAATTGCCCCGGGTATAGGACAAAACTGACTGAAATGCATAAAGCTCTGAAACAGGCCAGAAATTCACATTGTCCTGTTTTGTAGGAGGAGAGTGGGGTACGCGGGTTCTGGTCAGTAAATAGCTAAAAGTGCATGTAGTGAAGACTAGCAGGACAGCGCTAGCTAAAAGACTCCATAGACTGTAGTCTGCATATATTTAGCAAATGTTAAGATTATTTCTCTGCCTTTTTTTCACCTCAGCATGAAATAGTGACACAGGAGAACAGTGCTTTAACTCTGATAGCCTGCCTAAGGGGGCTCACTCTGCACCACCCGCAAACAACAGATCACCTGGCAGGGGACCCTGCCACAGGGCCATGGCCAGGGCCACACTCTCATCTGCTTCTGGAGAAAGGAAAGAGGGATCATACATATTCAGCGCAGGGGAGGCACAGGCTCCTAAAAAGCATTGTGATGTGATCCAAGCAACGTGTCGAAGCAGTGTGGACACAGAAGGGATGCTTCTAAGACAGGGCTTCTATCTTTTTATCTGAATCCATATATGTTTCATTCTATCCAAAGTAAATATTAAATATTTCAAGAACTCTTGTGTAAAAGCTCGTCTGTTGCATGCTTCTACTACCCTTTAGCTCTGAAGCAATGGCAAAACCCAGGACTGTGAAGCCTAGAGGCACTCTCCAGCTACTGGTGTGCCTTGGAGGAGTCAGCACTGATCCGGCAGGCTTAATGCAGCTGGTCTCATTTCCATGAAATGATGATAAACAGAACTGGTTCCCAGAAAACACGCTAAGAGCAAAGGAAGCTTCAGGGCTGGCACACTCCTCGGATCCAGGGAAGCCTCAAAGCTCCCTGGTGCCGGAGGCATGACCAGCGCAACAGCGGGGAAAGGATGCCAGTGCAGGAACACCGGCCGGGTAGGCAAGTGCTCTGCACACCGCCCAGCAAGGGACACCGTTAATAGGCTGCCATCGTGATATATCTTACATGGTATACAAATTATGTTTGCTCATGCCAAATAAAGACTGGTTTGTGGGAGAGGAGGAGGAAGCCAACAAAAATAACTGAACTGTGTTCATTTATTTCTAGACTTTTATGAAGTCTGCTGGGGTGCTGATCTTTAAGTGGGTAAGACAGCATATGTATCTCTCCTTTCTCCTCTGTACCTTTACCAGTCAGTCCCATTCTGTCCGATTTCCACCAAAGCATGCGCTTCTTAGCTGGGCAGACATTAACAACATTTAGACCAAATGGGATCTGTAGGTATTCGTGTGCGTGGTTACCACTGATTTTATTAAACCTAAAATAAAGTACATATTCATTCTTTAAGTAATTTTAAAATGTTCCATGGCATATTTTGAAAAGATTGTCAAGAAAAAAATACTAGGAAGCAAGAAAATGCTAGAAACCAGAAAATGATTTTCATATATGTTTAAAATTACCTAAATAGCCAACATACTATGCATGCTTAACTTTTTTTATATATTATCATCTACAAGAAATTATCGATCATAAAAGCATTACTTCCGTTGTACTGCTATATTCTAGTACACTGTCTTGCATTGTGATACCTCATGAGAAAAAAAAGGATATCCGAGAAACGCATTAAGACATTTACCTTATTAATGGCCAGTCATCTTTAAGCTAATTTTCTTGCCCTAAGCTTTTATGATCTAGCAATGGAAAATTTTTCTTCATATTTTTCAGAAATAACAGAAAATTCCAAGAAATGGAAGCCGCTGCTAGTAAAAGAAGAAAAGCTGAGTATCATCAGGGTTAATAGCTCCTATTTGAGACCCATGAATGATTACAGAGTTACTTTTCTATATCGAACTTTCAACTTTCATTTATAATATGCTGCCTCTCTGGGACACAGGTGCACTCGTGGTATGAAGGCTATTTGTTCACCCCACGGAATAGAAGAGCTAGAGGTACAATGGCTTCAAAGGTCTCATGCTTATACATTTTGACAGTAGTTTGTTGGGCAAGCGCTCTTTGGTACTTAAGTATAACTCGTCCTACTTCTTCCTACACTGGCCACAGACAGGTCAGTAGCATATCCATAGCCAGAAAAAATGTTTCCTTTGGGAACATAAGAACTAGACCTATAAATCCACATTCCTTTGACTTTCTTATCAATGAACCCAACAAATGTGAGAAGAGCGTTCCTTTCTTGGTCATTCTCATCAGCACAACTCACAAAGAGTTTGATGCAAGGCAAGCCATCCGAGAAACGTGGGGAGATGAAAACAACTTTAAAGGAATTAAAATCGCCACGCTATTTCTTCTCGGAAAAAACGCAGATCCTGTGTTAAATCAAATGGTAGAGCAAGAAAGCCAAATTTTTCATGACATTATTGTGGAGGATTTTATCGACTCTTATCATAACCTCACTCTGAAAACTTTGATGGGGATGAGGTGGGTAGCAACATTTTGTTCAAAAGCAAAGTACGTTATGAAGACAGACAGTGATATTTTTGTAAATATGGATAATCTTATTTATAAGCTGCTCAAACCTAACACCAAGCCAAGGAGAAGGTACTTCACAGGTTATGTGATAAATGGAGGACCAATACGAGATGTTCGCAGTAAGTGGTACATGCCAAGAGATTTGTATCCTGACAGCAATTATCCACCCTTCTGTTCAGGCACCGGGTACATATTTTCAGCTGACATAGCGGAACTGATTTACAAAACCTCCCTTCACACCAGACTTCTTCATCTTGAAGATGTGTACGTTGGACTCTGTCTTCGGAAGCTGGGCATTCACCCCTTCCAAAACAGTGGCTTCAATCACTGGAAAATGGCTTACAGCTTGTGCAGGTACCGCAGGGTGATCACAGTGCACCAGATAACACCAGAAGAAATGCACAGAATTTGGAATGACATGTCCAGCAAGAAACATCTTAGATGTTAAGATTTTTACAGGTGTAAATACCTTTTTTTAAATTTTGGTTTAGTCTGGTTATTTCTTGACAAAGCGACCTGCTGATTTACAGGTTAAACTGTGGGATATTAACTGTGAGAGGATTTTTAATGACTGATTTTTCATTCTCATTTTGACTACTGGTTTACAGACTTCAGGCTCTTTTCATAAGGACATTACACCAACCAAAAGGATCTAGAGTCAAATCTCAGATTTTGTATATTATCCTCTATCACACATATTAGCTCCTGCATCTTTATGTAAAAGGACAGTAATAAACTATCATGAGCTGCTTAACAGTTCATGCCCCAGTCTCTGAGATAAGACTCAGGCCCTAAGAAATTAAGAATGACAAATATTCTTTTATTCCTTTTTTGACATCCTACAACCCTCTCTATTTAGAGCTTCATTAATAAATTGAGCGGTATACATTTGCACTGACCTTATACACCTATCTTGACGTGTATATTTTATAGTACAATGTGTGCAATTCCCAAACAGCTTATTGATGGTATAATAGCACAATTTAGACAGGTAAGAACATCAAAGTCTCACAGGCCTTAGAAGCAAATCCATGCACTAAAGTATATTTTTATCCACCAGATGGTATTCCTTTATATTATTTCAGAAGATATCCCATTTCTTTCTGCTGCCAGAATTAGCCCCTAAAAGATCTAATACAGTTGTAAAATTAAGTAGAAACTGTAGGTGAAATAAGACAGGGGACATGTATGAAAAACTATGTTAAAAATACATTATAAAAGCATTAATATCTTTTAATTTCAAAGCAAGTGCAATGTTTCTCATTAGTATCAGTGGATCTCTCCATGAAGCGTCTTGCATAGCAATATACAATTATATCGAATAACAAAAGTGTCAGTAAGCAGCATATTTCTTCAATATCAGTCAGTATTTACCTAAAATGTAACACAAAATCAGGTTTTTAAGAGTAAGCTCTACTTTTTTGTTACAGTACATATATGAATGAGATTGTACCAGATTTTTAATAATGTAGAAAAGTAGAATTTTGTCCAATAAATAATGCAATCAATTTTCTGCTGATTCGACAACAGAGTACATAACAGTTATGTACAATTTTCACGGCAAAGTAGAGGACTTTTAAGAACCACCTATTAAAGAAAACCAGATTCTAGCCTTTGTTACAAATCTGTAGCTCCCAGGTTACTCACAGAGGTCCCACTCTAGAGATCGCCAGAGCATGTGACAGAAATCAAATACACAAGATTTTATTCAAGTTTCATAATTTGCTTACATGTTTTGAACATGTATGTTAATGAAATGTCATGAAAATTATTTTTTGGAAAATTCTTCAATAATTTCAAGCCATCTCTATTCAGCATTGCCTTCTAACAAAGAACTGAAATGTGACATTGCTCAGCAAATAACTTGGAATGAAGAATTCACAGACGAGTTACAAAGATACAAAACTCACCAAATACATTATTAGCTGTAGATTACTCGCATCATCCACAGCACACACAAGTGTTTCATTCATTCCAGCTGGCATTACATGTAACATATGAAAAACTGTTAAGTCTGTATGTTATTCAGGATTTCTATAAAGTTGTCAGAAATAAACTGAATAAGAATTTAAAGGAAAACTCTGACCTGATTTTGGCATAGGTGTACATAGCACTTTACAACAGTAACAGAAGAATGGAGATGCTGCCCCAAAAGTTTTGCAGTTTCATGACAAATTGTTAGTCTTATTCACAGATGCAGCACTAGTATTTTGAAAGGAACTACTTGTAAATAAGGTAAAGTGTACCTGGCCTTCAAGCCACAAACAGTAGGTATCTCAAACAAATCCAGATAGCTCAGGAGTCATGACTAATCAACAGGTGCTTGTGCATCCTTCGTAAGTTAAAATTGGTAATTTTATATAAAAATACTGATTCTCTTGCAGCATAATTAATTATCCTTCCCTAGTTGACCTAGTCCTTGTTAAAGTTGCTCTTGCTTCTCGTCAAACTCAGAACTCTAGCTAAACAAGATCCAACTAATTGCATAGGTGAATACATAACACTCGTACACTGATTGGGTGGAGTTCAGCCTTTCTTACACAAGCCCCAGAATATGTGGTTTAGGAAGGGAAAACAGGGTGGAATTCATCCCCAGCCCTCGGGTAAATTAGACCGCATGGATGCCGTCCCACCAGGAACACACTTTGTAATAATTTCAACCCACAGGCTGCAATCACTTCTGCTATCCCTCTGCACTGTGCAGTAATTTGAGGTTTCTGAATCCACAACCGAATGGATTTGGTGGCCTTACTTCTTCTGCTGACGCTTCTGTGGCCTTTGGTTAGTAACCAAGAGGACAGCAGGGCTCCCAGTCCGGATACCTCAGGGCTCAAGTAGCATGGTAGCCTTGAATTTCTCCTAGTACAAGTAGACTGCATTAATGATTGGAAGGTACACCTTGAAAATAGTATCTGAAAGAAATATATTTCCTGCCATTTATAAATAGATCTTCAACAGAAATGTAAATGGTCATCTTGGAATTGATGTACATATTTCTAAGGCATTTTCTTCTGTATTCAGCTGTATATATCCGTAGAGTCTGCTTGCTATGTAGTATTCAGTTATGCATGGAGCCAACTTAGGCAGTATACTTGTCCAGTGTTTCAAGAGCCTTAAGCATGTGCGCCCTAACTTTTGAATGTACGAGACTTTTTTTTTCTTTTATTGTCAAGTGAATTTAAAAGAACACAACAAAAGCCTAATTTTCTACTTCTATTAATTTTCTGATACTAGACTTCACTAGCTTGTTACACTTATGTAACAGATTTATTATTTCTCTTTGTTCAGAAATTGCACTATTGCAACCCAGAGCTAGAAAGGGAGCAATACGTCTACTCACAGGGACAGCTAACTGTCCCTTCCACCCAGTAGTATTTGTGCCACATGGGGTACTGTTAACAAACAAGTGCATTGGGCTTCCTTTAATCAGAAGAAATATTTATGCTACTTGAAGGTCATTTTATATCACTGGGCATGGGACAAATGACAACTTGGTTAAGACGTGCTGGCTTCTAGTCACTTCAAAAGTGTGACTGTAATCACATGTTGATTCCAAGATGTACATCAGCAAAGCACATTAAGCAAAGAAACTAGGGGGAAATGCCTCTCTTCAGAAGGAATTTTTCACAAAAGTTGTTGGCGTTTTTTTGCTAAAACTATGAAGAGTATTTAAACAGAAGTCTCAATGTTAATTTGTCATCTTTCCTATGAGTAACTTCAAGTGTCAATTTTGATCCTTTATTAGGATTTTTTTCTTTATAATGTAGATGACAATGGCAATTTGTAAATGAAGAGTGTAATTAACTAGAAAAGCTTGTCAACAGTAACCGAACTTTAGGTGTATTATTATATGACTGGCTATACTTATGTATTTATTTGTCTAAATTGTATATATTGTTTTATCTATAGTGTCTGTAGGAGTGCATTCTTTTAGATTAAAGTACTATTTACAGTTTTGTGGGATTGCCAGCAAAGCTGCTAATCAAGATACTATTTTTTTGTATCAATGTCAAATAATAAAAAAAATTAAGAACAATGAGAAATGAAAAACTGAAGGTGTCCTGTACAGTTTTCTTCTTCACTTCTCTCTATAAACATAGATGGTATTATCTGAAAACACGACACCAGTGAATAGGGTTGTTTGCCATAAGGAAGAATATTGTGCTGTAAAAGCAGATTTTTACAAAATAATTGGGAAAATAAAGACAAGAAAAATATTACTTTTATTCATTATTTGTGCAACAACTTCATCAAGCTGATGTCCACACTGATCAGGTGTACTACTTCATTTGACTCCAAAGACTTAATCTTAAAACAGCCATGGCAATATCTGGCAAATTAGCAGATGAGTTCATCATCTGCTTTGCCCTATCCAGCTGCTTTGGAATCCCCAGCTAACACTACTGAAGTCTGGCAGTTCTAAGATGATCTGTAAGGTCCCGTCCAATCCAAACCATTCTACAATTCTATAACGTTGCAAATCTGTTTGACTCACTTGGCCCTGCAACATAATTCTTCCACTACCTCTATGGTGTATGCTTGCAGCCAGTCAAAAGCTACTCACAGAAGGAAAGGAGACAGCACGAACATCCCCAAACGCACATCTCATAAAACCACAATTACCTCCCTCTGAAGCTGCTGTGTGACCGCCAGGAGAGCACCCACGCAGAGGGAAGGGGTCCTCCCCTGGTCTTGCAGAGCTGCACACTGATCCTGACGGAGCTTTTTGCTTCCCCGAGCCCCCAGAAAGCACCAGGAGATCAATGAAGAAGCACAATCTGAACACATCCAGATTATCCAGCCAGTCTCGTGTAGTGTTTGTCTCCCAATACAAACACATTAAGATGCTGTTTCATCCGCTAGGAAGGCCTGAGTGACCTTAGGGTCTTCACATCAAAATAAAAACACAAAACAAAAGAACATAAAAGCAGGACAGAGTCCCTTTTATCATAAGAACTAATCAGAATAATCCCTCTCTCTCCATTCTCCCCTTTGCAATTTCCTACATAGATGAAATATCCAACCTCTTTGATTACTAGTTTCAGAGCTCAGTAATAACAAAAACTCATTCATGAAATTGAGGGGAAAATAACACACACCGCCAAGAAGAAACATAGCTTTTGCAAACCAAAGCTTATTTTTCTTTGGGTCACCTGTTTCAGAAGCAGCTGAAGCCTGATACAGAGTCCTCAGGCATCCCGGGAGTGTCTGCAGCAACCTTACAAATCATAACAAGATGCTTTAAAACAACCAAGAGTTTCATGCACAGTAAAAACCCCCTCCAATCATTTCCATTTTCCTCTTGTTTTCACCATAGCAGCCTGAGCCTAATTGCAACACTTACATGGTGTTTAACTAATGTACAGCTTGAAGATGTACAGATACTAGCACTAGTAGTGTGGATTTCATGTAGTTTGATTATCTTAATTACAAGCATTCTATTTTCTAATTTACCTAATTGATTGTCACAGATTTCCAAAGAAATTTGCACTGCCCTAAGTGAAAACAATATGTAAAAAAAACCAAACCTGCTGAAACCGGCCTAGTCAAGCAGTGACATGCCAGAAAAGGAAATCTGTACGACATGAAACATTGTACTGAATAATATCTGCTTACTTTTCTCTTGTTAAAAATAGGAATTTATGAAAAGGAAGAAGAGGAGTCATCGGGGGGGGGGAAAATGGATGTGCCTTATTGATTCAACTGCACTCGTAATAGAGTTGTCTTGAGCATCTCCTGGATGACATTCCTAACGCAGGAAAAAAAGATCCATTTTTCTGCTAAGTCTGCACGTTAGCTGACTCTACATTATATCTCTGCCTCACCTGAAAGAGCTAAGGAGAGCAAGAGGCAATTTATTTATCATGAAAGATTTATCCTTGAGCATTTATTCTGCAAAGGCAGAGTTACGTATCAACTTGTGCAGAATTATGTGCAATAGCTTTGTAATGCAGACAACTTATTTGGGGGAAGCAAATATCCCAAACTTGAGGCGTGCTGGGTAACACCTACCATATCTGCAGCTAAGTCAAGACTATCAAGAATAATTCCAACCCCTACGGCCCTTTTTCCTTCAGGAGTTCCTTTCTGTGGCCTATTTTCTAGCACAACCTCTTTCTCTAAAGACAGCACAGACCTCTCAAGGCACCTTAGCACAGCAGTAAAAGCAAGGGGGAAGCAGAGACCTCCCGCCAGTATAATTAGCGAAATGCTAGTGGGCCCAGAGTACAAAATTATTTAGCATGACATCCATCCTCTTCTGGCAATAAAGACAGCAGCCACATAAGTGAGGTAAGCCACAACCAGCACCTGGACTTGTCCGTCTTTATACACCAGCCATTGGGCTCTAAGTGTATCGTGCTCAGATCATGCATCAATTCTTGCTTAGCATAAGACATCTGTAGCAACTTCTTAAAAGAAAAGCAGTGCCAAAGTGTGGCAAGAGCAGAAAGGGATAAAACATTTTGAAACATTCTAAAATTTTTTATTATTTATTCAACTTCATTAAAATCCCTCCTTGAAAAGAATCTTCTATTGCAAGAAGTTTCAGCAGTTACCCATTATCCATCAGATCTTATCCTCATACATATTCAGGGGCCACGAAGTAAAACATTGGTCTCCATTATCTGCTGTACTGCAGACTGCATTTGGATTGACCTGTATGAAGAAAATCAGATTTGATTCAAGTCACAAGCCCCATCAGTTTCAATGGGATTTATGCCTGTTTACAAAGGGCTGAATTTCATTCTCTGTGTCTGACTTGAGTCTTACTCCTACTCACAGTGAAGTCAGCTGGGATATCATCAAGGTTTCTGGGGAAGAACACTGTATTCCAGGTGCTACTTCACTCACCACAAACCAACTCTTAGGAAATGCAAGCAGGAAGACAAAGAAAGTAGCAATCTCTCAAATTTCCCATTAAGCCTACTCCTTATAAAGACAAAGTAGAGCATGAGACCTACAGGTTTGAAACCTGTGCAATGAAAGCAGGCATATAACACTAACTCTTGACAGGAAAGGGCTTTGTACTGAGTTATCCATCACCCGGCTCTCTGCCAGTACACGAACATGCCAGATTTTGCTCATAAAAGGCTGTTTAGTAGCACTAAAATATATGTGCCACTGACGAGAGCAAGAGCCCCACAGGGCCATACCTAATTTTTGCAGTCGCTCCTTTTTCGTTCCCTACACAGCTTTTATTTTTGCAGTCATTGCACTGGAGAAAAAATAGTGATATAATGATGCCTTTCCTCAACTTCATTCATCTGGAAGAATCCCAACAATCTAATTTAGGATAACTTTCCTCCCCCTTGACAATGAGACAAGTGGAGATGGTCTTTTCAAGTTGGCATCAGGACTTGCTGGTGCCCCTGCAGGTTGTCTCCCACATTCATCAGACCAGTCGCTACACTCAAAGCTTTTGGTGTGGACTCCTGGCTCTAGTCTCTTACCTTAAAGCAACACTAAACCTCCTCCCTTT
>Ga0181612_111139_pt1 | contig 12660 bp, 10 predicted proteins | sample HoacroProtozoa21_FD_119630 | JGI IMG/M metagenome (GOLD analysis project Ga0181612, IMG submission 119630) | Hoatzin crop microbial communities from Cojedes, Venezuel. Combined Assembly of Gp0051906, Gp0051904, Gp0051908 | reverse complement strand
GTTGCTGATGCGCTGGCAGGGCGCGGGGGGGGTCCTCACGGCTGCTCAGCACTTCGTAAGCATCACAAAGTTTCGTGGCCTTAAAATACACCTCTCGTTCTGGCTAAGCCGCTGGCCCTGCAGACCTTGGCTGAAAGCAATAACTTCTCTGACTAATTTTTAACTCGAGCAATAAAGTTATATAGAAGGAGGACATAGTTTAGCAAGAGCGCAGAGCTCTCTTGCCACGTCCTCTATCCTCCCGGCTTGGTAATTGCAGCCGAAACAAGCTCTGAGCTTCTCTTGCCCCAGTTTTCAAATAGCGGTAATGCTGTTGACCCACCTCTGTAAAACACTCAAGATCTACTCAAAGGCCACTTGACAAATTAAAAAGTCAAGCTGAGAGCTGGATTCCCACTGGCAACAGTCAATCACTGCTTCTCTCTTCATCCCCAAAACACTTGGCTTTAAGAAAAGGAGGACAGCGAAAGGAGGAGCCACTGAGAACGACAAAGCAAGGCCGGGTGTGTGCACATGCTGGGCTTCATTCTGCCCTTGTTTAGAGGACCGCAAACCAGGAGAAGGAATTCATTGCAATGAAGGAAGCTGGAATGAAAGAAGAACCTGAGCAGTGCCTTGCAGGCCAAGCTGAGCTATCGCTGTGGAATTACACAGCGCTTTAAAGTCTCTGTTGGATGGTCTAGAGAGGGGCAATAGAAATGAGACCACGGCTGAGACCCTAATATACTTGCACCTCCTTGCAAAGACACACCAGTGTCTGCAGCAGCCAGTTGTAAAGATGACCTCAGCTCCTGAGCCCTGTGCCTGTCCAATGTGTGCACGGAGGGACTGTAAGCCCTGCCACCGCGGAGCGAAGCAGACGGTGCCCGGGAGAGTTGGTGGCTGCTGGCTGGGCATGGCTCTGCAGATGCAGGCTGTGCTTTGTTGCAAGTGGTGCAGCAATTTTGGCCCCATTGGCGAGTGTGCAAAGAGCTGGGATCTGCCTTACGTGCCAAGAGGGGCTGAGAGACCCCAGGGACAAAGGGACCAGCAGAGTCCAGGTGGGGAGGAGGGCCTGGTGCATGTGAGTACATTTTGATACCTGCTGACAGGCATTGCCCTTGTAATGGACATGCACAAGGTGAGACCTCCCTTTATTTTTATTTGTGAAGAGGTTTCCAACAACAGCAGGGGGAAGTAAAGACATAGGGGGTTTGTCAGCATTAGAGGAGACCAGAGTGGTTCTCTGGGTGTCCACCACAGCAAAAGTGACATCTGGCACTGCAGTCCTTGAACCTCTCAAGGGAAAAGGGTGAGGTTCAGAGACTGAAGGCATATCCAGCCTGTGTAGTGGGAGCCCCATCCCAGCAGCTTTTCAGGAGCTGGAAGGTGCACTCAGACAGTAGGTGAGCTTTTCACTATTTGCATCGCCCGGTACTGAAACACCAGAAAATCTGGACCAAGGGTCTCAGAAGCGCTAAGGAAAATAATCGCCCCTTTAGTCCAACTTCCCTGAGTTCAGCAGAAGAAATAAAAACAGTGCCAAGTGACCAAACTTCATCCATAGTTGGGCATTCCTTTACAAGAAAATACAGTAAAACATCCTGGTTGAAACTCAGACACTGACCTGTTGAGTCCTGCTGACTGCTGTCTGTATTTCATACCCGGAGGGCAGGGGCAGGGCCATCTCTGATCACATCAGATATGCAAGGCTGGTCTTCTGACAATCTGAGGCAATTGTGCTGTTCAGATCTGCAGGGCTAGACGAGGTAAGGGGAAGCATGCCATGAAGGTTTTGTAGGAATCCTACTTGGACTCAGCTGCAAATGTGATTGGTTCCAATGCTAAAACACCCTTTTTAGAAGGACAAACACATTTTCAAGGGGGAAGAGGCACATAATGGCAAGAGCTGTTGAGTGGCAATGACACCAGCTGCTGGAATGTCAGGGCTTTGCTTTTGCCTGTTGCTGCATGTCTGAGAAACCTCCTCGGTCCCACATGCTGATGTCTCACACTACCCCCCTTCCCCTGCACCCCCACCATACAGAACAGAAAGAACAACCCCAGCCCTTAAGGCAGACAGCAGTGATGGGTGCTTACCTGAGAGGAGAGGTCACCCCAGAAGCACTGAATGGCAGAGGATTAAGCCCAAGCTCTCAGGCTCCCAAATTATTATCCCAAGCTTATTTCTAAGGGAATTATCAGATTCAGTCTGCATTGGAGAAGCCTCCTCTCCCCCTCCCCAGGCCCCACTGGTGACTGGAGAATAACTGAGGCAATAAAGCACGCATGAAAATACAACTACTCAGCAGCACATATGAAATAAGTGTGGCAGTTTTCCGTGGGTGAGCTCTGAGCCTGACTCTCTTCATCTACCGCTTTGCCAGGTTAATTGGAAGAACTGAGAAACGGGTATTTGCTAGAGACTGGGAATGGCTCCTTCCCTGCCAGGCTGTGAAACCCCTGTGGGAGGGCCACCCTGCTCCCTGTCTGCACAGTGCCTCGCACCGTGGGGTTCAGGCAATGGCTGGAGCTATTTATGACTGTAAAGGCAATATTGATAACCAAGAATAATGGTCAAAAGGTACTAATAACATGGTGTGGAGGAAAATGGTTTGTTACTGCCGAGGCCTGGCATCTGACTTGTAGGTGAAGAGGGATTGCTTTTTGCCTGCACAGAGTTGCTGTGCCTTTGGTGCAGTGCATGCTTGATTCCCTCCCTGCTCATTAGCAGTGCTCGTTACTGTCTTCTCAGAGGTTTCTCACAAATGCCTTGCTGTTTCCCAGGACCTTGGTGCCACTGAGTGAGATTAACCCCAAACCTTGGTCTGATGACCATGTTGAATGGAAATTAAACATCAGCTAGATTCAGCTGGAAACTGAGGAATCTGTTGAACTGCTTTCCAAGTCCTGGTTTTCCAGCTAGAGTGAAAAGGAGCCTTTCTAGGGGCAATTTTGCTTTTGCGCCCAGTTATTTCATTCTGGAGCCTGAATGACACGGAAATAGGTTACCCTGGCCTCATGCTGGTGAGCCCTCCATCTGCCGGTGGCCAGGCACCAGTGCACGCTGTGTTTGCTGCTGGAGACCCCAGATTCTCCCAAGCTAGCAAAGGCTTGGGCAGATATGTAGGGAATTACGTTGATGCAATATAGGCTTTCTTCAGAAACCAACATCTGGGGAGCCACTTAGAGAAATGGCTGTGGGTAATCTCGCTGTTTTCTAAGCCCTGCATTAGACCTCACCCTGTCTGCAGGATGTCTGCAAGACCCAGTGTGTCCTGACACTCAATGCTTTGTTTTAATTTTTATGGCATCGCTGTAATGTGTCAGCCGAGAGGGACCTTGCAAAGCTGCAACTCGTCCCCTACTTGAGCAGATGTGGGTGCAGCTTGTTCTGAAACTTTCCCAGAGGTGGACATCCTGTGATCTTGCCAAGCAATCCCTTCCAGCTCTACAAACCTTTCCAAGGTTTTCCTACCACCTGATCTGAACCATATCCTTGTCATAACTGGGAACCAATACATTTTACCCTGAAAGACAAGCAGGGCACATGGTTCTGTCACATTTTTGTATTAACCAGGAAAAGAGAATTCAGCTAATATCACCAAGCTGGAATACTTGCTTTCTCAAGCAGTGCATAGATTTTCCACCATCTCCTGGAGACCTTTTCACCTGCAGAATGCACGTTTTTAAATATTATTTCATCAAAACACTAGACTTTATGCCCAATTTGAACAGATTTACAACAGCCTTAGTTCAAAGCAGCAGAGAATCACGCTGAGGTGGACTTTTCACCATTAACTGCTGGAGCAAAAGTTTGCAGGCTCAGTATATAAGAGAAACAGGTTGGATAAAAGGTAACATTTACATTAAATACCTCTGGAGAGGTAACTGGAGAGTTAAAAGCACGTATAGTAAAACAAGACCCTCGGCGGAGCTTTTAAATCTACAGCCAGATTTTTCCACCAGTTCACACAAAGTAGGGCTGCTGCCTTGAGAAATCTCCTTGGTCTCAGGGGGCCAGGGCAAGGAGTAAGCAGCCGATCCCAAAGACACTCCACACCCTGGGGAATCCTGCTGATTTGGTGGGTATGACAGCGTACGCAGCCTAAAGTTAAGCAGGTTCATATGCCTTTGTCAGAAAAAAAAGTACTCAGGGTTAGGATAGCACAAATAGCATCCAGTCCTGAGTAGTTAATATGGTAACCTGGCTAATTCCATAGCTTGCTGACCTTTCTGTTCCCCAACAAAATGCTAATCACTTCCCAGAGATCCTTTTGCAATTATCTCCTGATCTCCTGGGAAATCTTCCTAGGGACCAAGAAATAAAAAAACAGGCTCTCGCTTCTCATTGTGAAATGCTGGCCTCTGTCAAAATAGATTTCCAGAAATCATTCATTTAACTTTCTTGCTGCCACAATTAAAAAAAAAAAAAAGAAAAAAAAAAAGCAGCCGCTGTTTTCTTTTTAAAGCACCAGTGGTGATGGGAGCAAACCAAATTACAGGCTCTGAGGTCTACTCTCTGCCTTCAATGTTTGCATCTACTGGAAATGCCGTTTGTATGATGGAAACTCCCATCAACCATTTTATTCTCTGGTGGCAACTAGGGACCGTGTTTGCCTTTTGTACCGGGCATTTATATTTCATTAGTTTATAGGCTGTTACCAGCTGGGAGCTTGTTCTCTGCTGCTGTCTGATTTAGAGGCTCACGTGAGGAAGGGATGTGATTTATAGATACACACTGGAAAGCCAATTGCCCTTGATCTTAGCACAGCGTTGGGAACGGCAGTTACTTCCGACAGCAAGAGCAGCGAGCCTGTCAAGCCTCCCACTAGGAGTGCGAGACTCCTGTGCTCGGTGTTTGCTTCGTGCTCTGCTGTTTCTTGTACCTTCACAGCAGAAAGCCGCAGCCTCTCTCCTTGCTGCCCAAAGCACCAGCCGCAACCGGTCAACAATATCTGCCACCCCTGTAACAGCTACGTGCAGGTTATACAGAGAGAAGGGGATGCTGTAACGTTGCTGCGTGGCTGAGGTGGGAGCCAGCTAATGACCTTGCTGCTCAAGGGAACCCTGTCAAGCCCTGGAGCAAGCTACCACTACGGTCCTGCCCATCACACGTCAGTGCACAGCGGACAACTCAATATATAGCTTCCTGTGCATCGCAAGGAAACACAACTCAAGGAAGGAGATGGAGAGAAGCAGTTTTTCTATTGTCACAGAGATCTCCTGCGAGCAAGGCTTTGCACAGAGCAGGGACTTGTATACTCAGTGCTCTTTTTTACAGTCTGATTATGGTGGCTGGCAAAGAGGAGTCTGAGTATTATTTCAAGCACAAATAGGTCTTTCAAGAAAAACACATATTTCAAGTTTCCTTCTGGAAGTGGGAATTTCTCTCTCTCATTCCGTAAGATGTTGCTTCCTCCAAGGAAGAACTATATCTGCAACATCATGGAGGCTTTGAAGGGAAGGGTAAAAACTCCTGAGGTGGGACCCATAGAGTTTTACGTGGCTCACAAATACCTGAGTCAGAGCAGGTATATTGCCAGACTTTTCATAGGACTCAAAACTGCCTTCTCTTGAGCCTTCTTAGGATTAGTGGCCCCCGAATATTCACTGTTCAGTAAAAATATCCTCTGTCTCATTCATGTGATGCAAATCTCAACAAATAATACCAAATGCTACTGTGGGGCAAAAGAAATACAAATACTCCTGTAATTATATACCCAAATACCTCAGGGAAGGATGGGCTCTTAAGGGCCCAAGTCTGTAATTTTCTGAACAGACGGAAAAGCCTGACTGCAGCCTTTGCCTTGCTGCATCACCTCACGGTGCGGCACAGCAGTATTTAAGTCCCTGGGGGATCACGAGCACTGCCCCACTGCCTGAGTTTGGGATTAAAAACAAGTCATGGTCAGTCTTCCCCAAAGAAAACCAGCTCTTCTTGTGATGGCCAGATCCACGCCAGGACTGGGACATCTTCTCTGGGGATGTGGTTCTTCCGCTGGTGGAAATGGCGGCACTCAGACTGGTGAATAGAGATGCCACGTGCACACCAACATGTTTTGACTGGGTAGTCTGGTTGCACTAGTGCTGGACACCATCCATGTAAACAACAGCCAGGCAGCCTGCCTCTGGGAGCTGCTGTTAGCTTCTAGAAAAGCAGAGTATCTCTTCGTTTCGACTATTGTAGCATCGTGAACAAGATACCCACGGTACTCAAGTCAAGTAACAGGCAGTGGAGGAGCTGCCAGCTTCTGTTACACTGATGAACATCTAAAACCAGTAAAGGCCACAGGAGCACACCACCAAGCTCCCTTTCACTGCACTCATCAGTGTAACATCGTGATGCCTTCCAGCTGTGCACAAGGAGAAGTGACTAACTTCTATCCAAAATTTGTTTCAAAACCCCTTCATGAAACAAACGCTCACTGTACACACTCTACTCTGTGGGGTGGAGAGAAGAGTGGTTTTCGTGCACAAGGATGCAGAGAGACCGATTTTGCAGGCACACTATCAGCAGTACAGTTTGCATTTGGAGCGGAGAATGAGAGAGGCTTGTGACAGCCTTCCTCTCCTATGGGGAGCTCCAGCCTTGGTCCCCAGGAACGCCTTTGCCCAGACAGAAATCCCCTGGGTGAGGCAGGCAAAGGGTAAGGAAGAGAAGAGGTTTATCTGGTGTAGTGGCTAACTCTCGAACACTTTGCAAAGCATCAAGACCCAGTGAGTTGAGTTTTACTACCTGCTCCCCTGAAGCTCTTCTAGAATGGGAGATACTAGCCTGCATCTTGGTTTCCTACCATCTACAGCTGTGGGGGGGACACAATGAAGAGTCTGCATTTCTGGATAACACCAAACCTCACAGTTATTTTTCGGTATTTGGGAGGCCAGTGCTTGTAGTCCTTGATCAGTTAAACCTCTGTCTGCATTCAAGGTCCTATTGGACTTCTGCAGCAGTGGCAGGTGAGATGGGCACAAGACCTGCACCATATGGTGACCTTGCTACTGTAGTTCCAGCATGTCAGAACAAGAACTCCTCTCATTGGAGCCCGGGCACAGTTTGCATTCAGAAGATTCCCAAAATGGGGAAATGGGCTTGGAGATGCCATCAGAAGATCTCTCCATGTTTTGGGGCAGTTTGAGCACTGCGCTCTTTTAACCATATGGCTGAAGCTGGTGATAACTAAGAGGGAGGAAGTGTTTACCCACACAGGCACGGCGCCTTTGCTGGTATATTTGCAAGCCCAGAATTATTAGTTCGAAGCCTGTAATGAAAAGGCCAGATCTTTGGCTGCTGTAAGAATTTGCTCAGAGACTGTATTCATTTTTATCCCAGCCGAGGGACCACGTCCAGGAAGTCTATGCATACATTTGATAGAAAGAGATTTTTTAAGAGCATGCTTTTATACCTTCTCAAAAGGTATAAAATAGATTATTCTAAGCTGGGCTTTATTTGCTTGATAGCCTGTCACTTAATAACCCAGACCAACCTGGTATCTTAGGAGCAGAGCAGGTAGCAAAGACTGCTCAGAAATTTCTGTGAGAAGTCCTGTTTCCTGGACTTCAATCTGTTTACACTGACTTGTTCATGACCAGAACCCCAGGTCCAATTGATCTGGTCTTGTTATTTTCTATATCCAACCAGCCAGCAGCCAAGATATAGCACAAGAGAGAGGCCCTAGTTGAAGTACCTCGTCTGGAAAGTCCCCTTTCTTAGCACAGCAGCAATGAGCTGTTTCATTCTCCCGCTCCCTATGTCTCAGCAAAGGCAAATTTGTCCCTGAGAGTGGAGTGAGGGGGTGTAGCATGGCAAGAAGTGCTCATGGCCAAAAGAAGCAGCTCCTCAGCCGAGCAGGGCATTGCGTGCCAGAGAGCGCTCGCTCCCTGCAACATTCAATTTGCTGCTATTATGCACACATCCATCTGCAGTGGCTCCAAATACAAAGGGAAGGAAAAAAAAAAAACCCAGCCTGTAAATAACAACATAAATTGCCACCAGTGATCGGAGCAGTGCTATAAAAGTTTCCTCAACCATAGGATGAGCATGCTGTGAAAGTTCCCTTTCTCCTTAAAACCTTATGTTACAGGCAGGGACAGAGGTCCCATAGGTTCTTCTTGCTGTTGCACTGGGGAAGCTTGGGCAGGTCTGTTCCTTCTCCCCTCAGCACCCCATATCCTGACAGCACAACCAGCCCATTCAGAAATGCTGACATTGCTGAGCCTCCCTACAACAACGCAGCCTGGCCCTGGAGGAAGAGGAGAATGAAAGAAGACAATGAATAGAGCGGTGTTTCCAACGAAACCTATGTGACTTAGGTACTGCCCTCACTGACCACATTTAGATGAATCTTTAGGTTCATAATTCCCTTTTGTACTGCTGAAACATTCCCTCATGACTAAAACAGAGCTTCTTGTTTACTGAAGGGCTAGGATTGAAATAATCATCATCATCTTCTAAATACCATTTGTGAGGCTCTACCCTGCACATACTGCCACAAAGTCAAATCCAGCTTTGTTACTGCAATTTTGAGCATAGAGAACTAATTGCATATGCCTAGACATGACAGGGCTGGTCAAATCCAATCTAAACAGCTTCTATTTCATGAAAACCCCGTCTGAAAAAGTATATAAATATTCTTTGTCCAGCAATCGTCCACGAGACTCTGTGTTTTCGCTGTTCTGGGAAGACTGAGATACTATTTTTATTTAGACTAAAAATAATAAAGGCTTTTCTCCAATCCTCTGGGTGCCCTAATTGAATTATGTCTGCATTAGTAAACCCCAGCACTGCTAAAATCAGACAGCCACCTACCCAGAATGTCTAGGAGGCATATCTAGGAGGCATGGTGTCTGGCTGCTCCAGAAACGCTATCCAGAGGTGTCTTTTGCAAGCAGTTTAGTCCTGGAAAGTTACCAAATCAGCTTAGTGTGGAGTGTAGAAAGCACATTCCAAGTCTCTGAGCCACCACAGAGAAAACCCTGCCGGCTGGCTCCTCTCTTTTTGTAAAGAAATCTTTCAAACAAGGACTTTGGTCCAGTGTTTGCACAGTCCATTGTAGACAGGAGGGGACAGGGCATTGGATTTGCAACAGGGGCGCTTATTACTACTGCAATTAATTCAGGAGAAAAACCCATGTAGCCCTGCAGACTGCAGCCCAGACAACTTAGGTCAAAGGTTTACAAGTAGTGCCTTAGCCTCTTCTTGCAGATATTGACCACGGAGTGATGATTCATGAGTTTCTGTATCATGTGCTCCCAGAAACATAACTATTTGAGTCCCAGTCTTAGTTTCTGAATGCTTTTAGAATCAGAGAATTATTTAGGTTGGTCAAGACCTTTAAGATGATTGAATCAGTTGCAGTCCAGTGACAATATTCCTGTCCACCCTACCACAGGGAACCCTGGAGGAGGTACCAGGATCACCTACAAGGTGACCTCCTGTTTAAGCGCAGAGAGTCTGGCTGGCTGGGTCACTGATGCTCTGCACTGCTCAGGGCATGGCCAGACTTCTCTCAGAGCTCTTGGCTTGTAATATTAGCACTGCTGAAAATGTTAAAGCAGAGTCTGACTGCTACCAAATCTATATATTGATGGCAGCTAGCTCCTGCACTTTTTAAGCAGTTGCTGTATTTCCAGCTGGTTGCAATGAGAGAGGCTCTGCCCTCTTCGGTGTGGCTAAAATAATCCACCGAAAGACCCAGGAGCCTGACCTTCTCTGAAGCTTGCTTTCAGTGAGCGGGGGAGAGAAGCAGCTAATTCTTTGCTACAGATGTTCTCAGCAATACTGTGATTTCAGCAAAGCCAGGGAGAATTCAGATCTCTCTCAGCTGAGAAAGAAAGCACAGTCATATGCCTTCCCCAAACCTTCTTTCCAACTAATAGTGCAGCCAGTGTCATTGAAAAAAAAATAGAAAAAAAAAATGGAGCAGATAGTAGGGTTTGGTGGTTTGGGTTTTTTTGGCTGTTATTTCTGCGGTTAAAGCTACAGCTAAAAGCAGCAGTAGCAGGTTACAGCAGAAACTGAATACGCTACTGTGCAGAGGTTCAATTCAGTGAACTGGTCAGACTTAAAAAGAAATTGGTTTTTCAACTTCAGAAATGAATTTAAACAAAACACCATTATCTCTTTCAATGGGGGCATGTTCAGAAAACACCAGCCGCACACAGTACAAGACAGCTCAGTTGTGTGTTGCAGTGTTCAAAACCTGAAGCAATGGGCACTGCCCTGAAGGTTGCTCTGTTTTCCTTCCATGTGGCATCCCAGAGCCAACGGAGTGGAGGAGCTTGAACAAAGCGCTTCAGTCCGCCTCTCTGTGGCTTATGCCCTGGAATGCCCCTGCCTGGCAATGCGGTGCTGCCACCCTCCAGTCCTTCAGAGGGTTCTCCCAAACATGAGATGGGGGATTAAAGCCACCCCCGGCCTCCTGGTTTTATCAAAGCAAGACTAGGAATACCTAATAACTAATGAGGAAATTATAAAGCACTGCTCGAATTGCAGGGGTGGCAGATAAGGACATGCTCTGAATGAAACACATATCAGTACAGTACTGCAGCATGGCCCTCATCCAAGCTGGCATGGTGTGAGGAGGTTGAGGCCCCCCGTTCAGAGGTCCCCTTTGTACCATGAAGCTGGTGAGATCCAGTGGCTGCTGCTGTGCATCAGCCCTGTGCTGAAGGGGAATCACGTCCCCCCGGGCTGAAAGCACCGAGCTCGTGTTGCCTTTTAATGATGTCCACAGACCATGTGGAAAAGCTTCCTGCTGCCCAGCAAAGCAGCTGTAACTGAGCAGTAAGATAATCAATGAGAGGCAACCATGATTATACATTATCTAGAAATACGGCTGGCCCAGAATATAAACTCTGGCTCCATGCAAGGAAAAGATTAGGAATTGGGGAAAAAATGTAATAAAGCTGTGTTATTCTGACAGTTAATTCTCATCCACACCGCAGTGCAGTATATATGGCTTTACTGTCCTCTCCTATTCTACTCTCTTAGCTATGTTTCCTCTGGTAGTTGGTTTGTAGTCAACCAAACTATTCCTGCAGAGCCCAACAGAGATTCATGGTGCTAAACCAGCCAACCATGCAGTCAAGGCGCATGCTGGCTTTCCAGGACCTCCTCTCAAGATTTCGAAAGCTTGACAAAGTGGGCATGACTCCACGGATCTCGTGAGCCACTGTTTGACTACACAGGAATTTACAGTTACGCAGTTGCTACAGCTTTTGCTGAAGAAGGAATATACATTACTAGTTAGCATTTTCCAGTGAAATCTTAACTGGACTGTGCAGTGGCCAAGAAAAGAAAACCATTCTCAGCTGAAGTCTCTGAAATGTATTCTGCAGTCAGTCAGGACAAGTGCACCATAAAAAGCAACCTAACCCTAAATTGCACACTTTGTGAACAAGGCTAGGAATGGCAATGAATGACACAAAGCAAAATCTCCCCATTTCAAACACACTCTCTCAAACACCTGTCCTGAGTTCAAAGATACCAGATCTGCAGCTGCATGTTGGCATTTGTGAATGTGACAGTGGAAAGTAAAAAAGTGCTATGAGAAGATTATCAAGGAAAAGTTATCAATCAATAGCAACAAGAAACCACTTCATGTGCTTGCTTAATGTGTTAAATAATGGCTGAATAAAGTCAGAATATGTGACAGCTGAGTGAAATACTAGACTGCAGAGGAACACATGGCAGTGCTAAAAGTATCAGCTTTTCCCGCACAGAGAATTGGTGGTATTTCTATATGGACACAGCCAATAAAACTTTCCATCCACTCCAGCTTTTGAAACAATTAATCTCATGGAAACCAGTGGGGAAATCCTGCTGGGAACCAAATGCTTTAAAAATAGTACTTTGGTGAAAGTTCTAACGGCAGTGAAAGAAAATGCATTTGAATTTCTGGGCTGCACTCAGAGAAAGCCCCCTTCAGCTCCAGTGACAGATGTGAATACCTCTGTTCTCCTGTATCAAGCCTTTCTTGCCAACTATCAATCATATTAAGTGCAAAATGGGGGGGGGGAATCCTTCCTTACCTAGCTTCAGAGATCTGTTTTTCTCCTTGTCCAAAAAGCCCTGCCACCTGCCTGCCCTCAAGAATATTGGCTGCAAAGTCAATCATCAGTCTGAAGAAACCCACTTAGCACAAGCATGTCCCAGCAGATCAGTGTCCAAACCCTCTCCAGATGCAGAAGGTGCCTTTTCTGACAGTGCAGGAGTTGGTACCAAATCAGCATCTGAATCACCCCAGTTCCCAGGAGCCCTACACGCACCTGGGCAGGGGCAGGTGCCAGAACAGTACTCTGAGACAAGAATGAACATGGCAGCCAGGGAATATATTCAGAAGATGGGAAAGGCAATGTCATCTCCCAATTTTGGTGGCTAACGCCAGAGGCATTGTGACAACTGGTAAACGTTCCAAATGCGATTGTCCAAACTCACAAAATCAACTAAAATCATCCCATTTGCCAGCTTCAGGGAGGGCAAAAAGGTACATCTGGCTGCATGGGATGCTCTTGTATCACTGTTCCCTGGTTCAGGAGCCAAGGACAGATTTGCAAGGATTCAGCCCTGCTGTACAGCAGGGAAGGGGAAATGAGACCCCACATAGATTTGGTGGAGAGAGAGAGAGGGGGCAGCAGTGAGCTACTCGGCTGGGATGGTGGGAGAGAGAACAGGAGCAG
>Ga0181612_104712_pt1 | contig 12660 bp, 6 predicted proteins | sample HoacroProtozoa21_FD_119630 | JGI IMG/M metagenome (GOLD analysis project Ga0181612, IMG submission 119630) | Hoatzin crop microbial communities from Cojedes, Venezuel. Combined Assembly of Gp0051906, Gp0051904, Gp0051908 | reverse complement strand
GTTCTGGTGAACCTCTCCATCCCGGGGAGTGTCTGGCAGAGGAGAGGGAAAACGTAGCTCCCGGTGTCCGTTAACTCAGGCGAGCGGATTTTCCTGCTGCTGGATCTGGGAGAGCGCTGCGGAGGCACATTGGTCGCTGCTCAGCCCTCAGCCGGGGCACCGTGTCCTCACGGGTAGCTCGGGCACGTCCTTCTCACGGTGTCAAGGAGAAGCCGAGTGCTTTGCGAGGACAGCCGGGCAGCGGGTTCCCCACCCCGATGCACTCGGTGCCTTGCAGCACGCTACAGCCCTCGCTGCTTCGTGGCTTTCCTCGTGTCCACGCTTTCCCACTTGTGTTGCCTTGTCTGCTTGGGCTCCTGCTCGCCTTTTCAGACCCATCTTCTATTTGTCCCCAATCCATATTTTTGCATCACAAGTGAGTTCTGCCAGCTGGGCCCTCGGAGGAGCCTCCCTCCGCTTCCAGCACAGCTCCGGTATCTGCCACATCCACACTGCGTCCTCCCCTCAGCCCCTTCACCTCCCACCCCCCTACCAGCCCTCCCCTCATTCACTTAACCCCTCTTTCCCTGTGTCAATTAGGTGTTGCCTACCAACCCAGAGGAAAGCTGGCAGGTCTACAGCTCTGCCCAGGATAGCGAGGGACGTTGTATATGCACAGTGGTGGCACCTCAACAGACGATGTGCTCGCGTGATGCCAGGACAAAGCAGCTGAGACAACTATTAGAAAAGGTAATGGTTGACCCCTTCTGGGAAAGGTGGTTTGGTTTGGCGTGACATTGGGGTTTCCAGGGTCACGGACCCCTTCAGCCAGCCCTCCGGTGCCACAGTTGTCCCCGTGCATGTAGTGGGGAATAATCAGCTGCAGTTGGGAGGATAAATCTCTGTTTCTGAGGCACGGGGGAAAAGGCACAGAGGCCTAAGGTCAGGTTAAAACTGCTGAGATCAAAGCAAAAATATTGAATCACATTGCCAAAAAAAAAAAAAAAGCTGTAATTTTCTCATTTCTTTTCATTATGTTAACACAAGCAGTTTCAAAGGATGAGCCTCAACAAGATGAGAGAATTAAAAACCCAAAGCCCATGCTTCCCTAGCCAAGCTGTTATTAAAAAGGTCGAATAAAACAGTCCAAGTTGTCGACATCAAATAGCACAGAAATGACAGTTAGTGGTTTTCTTTCTAATGTTGACATCCACTTGATTAGTTTTTAATAGTCTGCTGTCCAAAGAGATCAAAGAATCTCGTTAGGGAAACATTCCCGATAACAAGAAATTTTCCAGATAATAGATTTCGTTGAAGAAATGCTGTTTCATATGAAATGGTGCTCTGCTCTTTAAAATGTAAGTGGACTCCTGAGCTGGGTGTGTAATTATCCCTCATGCCCTAGTGCTATGTTGGCGTGTGTTGTGCATGACAAGATAATTTTTATCCCGCTGCTTTCGGGAAGTTGGTGTATTAGTCACTCATAACAATATTAAACCTACACTTAACTGATTTTCCTATGTGATAAGCACAGTAAAGCAAGGCAGAAAACATTTAGCCCTAAACCACTTCGTTGTGTCGGAGGCTTCTAAAAATAATCCCACTCAAGCTTTTATTTCTCTAAGCAATAACGGCAATCGGTCCAACAGCACATTTGTCTAAGAGGCAGCAGGCGTTATACCAGCAGCTGACACAGGCGTCCGAGAGCCAGCGTGTTCCCAGAACTGCTCTTAGGCATTAAATAAGCAGGATTTGACCCAATGCCCTCTGCTAATGGACAGGCGAGTTGAGCGTACGAGGCCTGGGATAACATCAGTTCCCGTGCGGAGGGTGTAAGTGCTCGGTGATTTCTCCCTTGCGCAGCTCTCCGGCTGCCAGTGGATAAAGTGAGGGAGGAGCGGTACCTCAAGGCATGTGTTCTGGGGATTTGCTACCTGCCTGCTAATCTGTCTGCATCGCACTCCTACGCTAACCTATATGAAAACCCCAAAATGAAGAATGGGCTCTTAGTGCCAGACATCTGATCCTGACGAAGGATTAAATGATAATCCCTGTAGGAAAATGCAACTGCAGAGAGGAGCTTCCAGCTTCCCAGGAAGGAGATCAAACCTGGAAGCTCCTTCTCTCACCTGACTTTTTTTTAACTCTAGCTGGAAAGATCCCGCTCTAGGTGGGAAAACTCGCATCTCCTGATTTCTCTCTGCCAGCAGATGAAGAAGCCCAGTGTGTCAAAGAGGTAATTGTGTTTGGATTTTCAGAGGAGGAGACCTGGCAGTCACCTATGGAAATAATAAGGCATTGCTTTTACGGGCAAGAAATAAGTTGCGTTTGTGTGTGTGTACGTTTGTGTGTACACAAACCAATTAGAGCACCTCCAGTGAAAAATCTCTGTGCAGGGGCTTCAGCAGCTGAACGTACTTTGAGGTTCCAAGCTGCCAAGAGCCCGTCTGCCCTCAGCACGTGGGCACAGGCACGTGCACAGAAACTGCGGTTCGTGCTGCAGCGAGTGAATCCTGGGCACCCCATCAGTTTAACGAGCAGGCGTTAAGTGAGGTGAGGTGAGCCAGGTCTGCTCGCCACGGCACAAACTGTTCAGCCCGTCTTTTGACACCGAGGTGTCTGAGCTCATCGCTGGCTGGAGTACACCGAGTCCTTCCAGCCTGATATGTGTCAGGTGCTGAGTCCAGATCCTGGACTGCATCCAAACCGAGACGTCACCTAAATCCTGTTCATAAACCAATTATGTTTTATCTTCAAAGGGATTTTTATTTTTTTTTTTTTTGGCCTTGTTGTCTGGGAGGACTTCCTCCTCCAATGGTTAAGCCATTTTTTGGCTTCCTGCCAATTCTTACACTTTGCCAGCACTGATTTCCAGATTAAACTGTTCTTTTTGTTCATTTAATACTCTCCAAGGTGCATGTAGGGAGGACAATGACATCTCTTCTCAGCCTTCATTCTGACTTCTGCAGACTTTGTAAGATGAATTTTTCATGTCCTGGTCCATCAGCTGAGTCTGTCTTTCTGCTAATTCTTCCTATAAACCATAACGATCTCCCTCAAGATGTCTCATGGTTTTGTTCCACCAGTTTGTCCGGCTACCCAAAGCTGAAGATTCATCCCAGTTCAATCCCCAGAGATGGGCTTAGAACAGCTCTTTTGAGCTGGCATGAAAGGCTGATCCACAGGGAAGCTTGGACGGGCTTTAAACCATGGCTTTGACCATGTAAATCTCACTAGGGTCATCAGGCCAGTATTGACTCTCAGTGACTCTGGTTTAATTCTGAAACAACTCAGTGTCAAAGAAGATGACAAGAGCAGCACTGGAAGTTTTGTTTGTATTGATTTTATATTTCAAATGTTAAAATTAACTCTTTTCCCCAAGACAAGTATCTCTCTCCCACTAGCTTGATGGAAAATGAGGTTTCGTGTTGGGACCGTGCGCTTCACCAATGGAGGCAAAAAGTGTTTTAGCTGATGTTTGAGGGTAACGGTTAATGGATGAAGCTGAGGCAATCCGAGAAACGGTATCCTTTGGTCTCGGTTCATTAGAGCACTTATGCACATGCTTAAGTTTAAGCTATGAACAGTCTCATTGAAATCTAATCATGTGCCAAAGTACTTTGCTGGATCAAGGGCTGAATATGCTAATGAAGGAAAACAAATAGATCTTCAGCTGATGAAGCGTGCATTACTGTCAGAGAGCAGGAGTGATGGAGGCTGACTTTTTACACATCTGGCCAGAGTCTTGCCTGGTTGAAAACAGCATGGGCAACAAGTAGCGAGAGTCTGGACTTGTAAAACCCATCCCTGAAATAGCACGGCAGCTAATTTTAGGCGTCTTGGTTTAGAGACGCGTGAGGAGGCTATTTTCCTCTGCAGTCAGGGGAGAGGCACACTCCTCCAGAGGTGATTCAGAGCACAGGCCCGAGTGAGATGCTGTGATTCATTTCCTAGCAGAGTCTGTCTCTCCCTCCCCACCATCCAAGAGGCAGCGTAAGGAGCCTCCCCGTAGCCTCGCTCAGCACCTGCGGGGTCAGATACCAGCGTATCATTACAGAAATGGTCTTTTCTGATTACTTGCAGCTTGGCCTTTAATTTGGCTTAGGCATTAGTGGAATAAATTAGATCAATTTTGTACGATCCCTACGAGTCATCCCTATTCTAACGCACTGGAACAATTCTGCTATGCAGATACAGCTCGACTCAAAGGACGATAGACTGGATTACCAGGATAAAAATATCTGCAGACCAGTCATGCTTGTCTAAAACTTCCCTTCTCCTGCCTTGGGGTAGAGAGAGGTCTTCAGACTCCTCCACATCCAGCACAGGTAAATGAGCACCCGGCTGCGTCTGCTGGGAGCTCACGTACCCCGGGACAGGCACGGCTAAACGGGAGCCACACGGCCTCGGGCTGAGGTCAGGTTTGCTCTTTTGCTCCTCAAACCAAGAGGGTCTTGTTCTGCTCTTCCCTGCTCCTCACACCTCCCTGAGCAGGTCCTTGGTGGCTGTCAGGATGGGTGCTGGTTCGTCTCTGGGTGATGTGTTAGGACTGGGAGACCGAAAATAGCTTCACCTTTGCTGAGGAAGACCGTTAGACCCCCGGAGCAGTTGTACTGGTTGTACAAAATGTTTCCTCGCTGTTGGCCTTTATAGGTTGTCCATACATTTTTAATAGTTCCCTGTAATAGTTTTCTTGTCGTCATGCATGAGCAATGGGCGTTTTGATCCCTTCGGAGGTGCGGACACCAAAGTTGGCATTTGACCTATGCTGGTTTCAGCACATAGTGTCCGAGACCCGGCTGCGTGCGGGCGTCCCGCCGTCCCCTCGCTCTGTCACTCGAGGTAAGTCACAGCAGCCCGGTGGGATTTGCTGGAGGAAACACTGCACTGGCACCGTTCTTTCCCCATCCCAGCCTGTCTGCACGTGGCTTTGGTGAGGACGGAGACAGGAGCGGATGTGGCAGCATGGGCTCTGGGAAGTGTCTCGGAGCGGATCCGCAGAGACAGCGCTGGCTCCCATTTGGGTTTTGCTCGGACACCCACAGATGAAGAGGCTTGAACCAGGATGCCTTTAGTGAGGGCCATGACGCAGCAGCATGCTTGGATGCCTGATTCATTTCAAACACAGACGTCATCCCTGGCAGCGCTGACGGTCGTATTTCTGTGGGTAACGTGGCAGTGGCAGGAGCACCAGTTGTGGGCTGAGCCCTGTAACATACAAACACAGCCAGCCCTGATGCAAAGTCCTTAAATCACACCCATTGCTTGATGCTAAATAGGTGCTTATGTACCTGCCTAAATCAGAGCTTCATTTACCCTCTCCGAGCCTGAGGAATGAGAGAAGGGAATATCTTAATAAATCAGATGGCGGCCAACCTTCAAATCAGGTCAGCCTAGCTATCGTTTCCCTCCCCTCCTTCCCCCTTGTTCTCACGATGAGCCCAGCCAACCTTCTTGCATCATTCCTTCGGCAGGGCCAGATGGGCGCCGCGCGGGGAGCCGCGGGGATGCGGCATCGGGCGGCTAGAAAAGATGCCGACACGGCACAACCGCCCGCACCGGTGGGGCCAGCCGGAGCGGGAGCCCCCGCGGTACTTCCCAGCTTCCCGATGCCCTCACCTGCAGCTGGGTTTGTTGTGGCAGATGCTGTATAAACAGTAGGGCTGTTTGGGTAATGAAGTTTTTACTAGCTGGGAGTAAAGTTTGCACTTAAGCAATCAGTAAGTGTCACTTGTGTACATGAGGAAATGATAATGTGCACCTCAGCAGAAGCGTTTCTCGTAGTCAGATGTGCTTCTGCTCAACGAAGAGCTTCTCCTCGGGCGACGGCGGGTGCCATCCCAGCCTCTCAAAGAGGCCATCATGAGTGAGGCATTTTAGCCTTGACTACAACCCTTATTTGCATGTGTGATTGTGAACTTACTCTCTGCAGCGCAGCAGAATAAATGTTTATGAAACAAATTTGCTCTATTTTAGAGCGTGGGGGTCATAACATGGCACGATGCTGCTGATTAACTAGTAAATAATGCATAGGCTGATTACCCTTTAGCTTTGTTGACTGCGTAGGAAAAGGTCAGCGTTGGGATGCACGTGGGGCTGCCTTGCTGCGGGGGAAGCACCTTCCTGATGAACCTTTTCTCGTTTGACAGGTGCAGAACATGTCCCAGTCGATAGAGGTGCTGGACAGGCGGACTCAGAGGGACCTGCAGTACGTTGAGAAGATGGAAAACCAGATGAGGGGACTGGAATCAAAATTTAAACAAGTGGAAGAAAGCCACAAGCAGCACCTGGCAAGGCAGTTTAAGGTATGTCTGCTTTCCAAACTGCTAACGAAGCTGTGGCCAAGGGATTTAGCAGGGTGCGCTCGGGACTGTCACCCTGGTCCCCATCAGCTCACATAGCCGGTGGTCCGGTCCTACGCAGCGCGGGCGGCCACCCACCCGTGCAGCTCCCTCCTACCCAAAGCACGGCCAGATCCAGGCTGCGGCATCACATCCTCAGCCGCGAGACATTTTTCTATGGGGTGAAAGCATAAATCTCCGCGTTCCCCTACCCGCACACCACTGGGTGCCCCAAACAGCGCAGGATTGCTCCGTGGGAGAGGGTCTGCAGGGAGAGCCCGGGGCAGCTGAGGTCAGGGCGAGGTGGGTTCCCCTCCACGGCCAGGCGGCCCTTCCCCACGCCGTGCCCGGGACCCCCATTTTCTTGGGAAGAGCCGGGAGCGAGGGCTCCGTTACCATTTCTGCGGCACTTGGCAAACCGCACCGGGCTGTCACCGAGTCGCTTCCCTCCTCGGGGGGGTTGTAGCGATGGGACAGTCGATCGAACACATCAACCCCCAAAACACCCCCAGAAGTATGACTATTGCAGCTGTCCTTGGGCTCGAGGATGTGGAAATGTCTGATCCTGAAGTAGTGGTGCTGGCAGCAGAGCCAGCACCTGCTGATGGGTTACAGGCGTTTAGTCCTGGTGTACAGACTAACGAGGGGTAACGAGGTCAGCCTTTTAAATGGAGCTGTCATTGCGAGCAATGGTCAAACATTCAACCACTCGGCTGAGAATGAGTGAAATTGCTAACAAGAGGCTGTCAGCAATATTTAGAATGTTAGATTTTAGTAATGTTATGGATTAACAGATAGAAAAAACAAACTGAGGAGATTTCTAGTGAAATGTGGGGACATTTCTGATCAGCCACCCAGCTGATTGCCATCCTTATTTCCCAGCAGCTGCCCAGCTGGCCGGTGTTTTAAACCAGAATTTTTTTAATTGATATGTTAAATACTGAAATACCAAAAGTACATCAGAAAAAGCTGGGAAGAAGGTTCTTAAAATTTTTCACCAACTCCACCTCCTCCACTGCCCATCTCCAGTTACCACAGGACCCTAAGTTTAGCTCCACAGTCTGGATGTAATGACCATCTCTCTGATTTAAGCATGAGTTCCTTTTTTTTTAATTATTATTTTCTTTTTTTCTTTTCCCCCTCCATTCTGACGAGTATAATCCGCCCTATTGCCTGCCAGGGAGCTGGCACTGGGAAGTGCAAGTAAAAAAGAAACTAAATGTATTCCCCACATGCAAACCGCAGGAGGGAAAGCCTCTTGACTTAAGTAGGAGGGGATGGGAAGGAAAGAAATGAGGCTGAGGACCAATTTCTGATCCCGTTCCCCCTCCCCAAGCTGCTTCAGCAGACAGGCAGATGTCACAGCCCTGAGCGCTGCGAACTTGGCCGCTGGGCGGTAGTTTGAGCAGCACCAGGTATACTGTGTACCCTAACGTGCTTCGTTAGCGGGTAGGTGCATGCATATTTATGTCTACTCATTAGCTGCTGGGGCAAAGCATCTTCAACAAAATGCTGCATACCGTGCCGTTAAACGAGGCCTTCATTTAATTTTTTTTTTTTAAAAAAAAAGGTCTTCGTTTCTGCAAAATAAATTTGATAATGACTTTGATTTTTATGTTCTTTATAGCATGCCTAAAAACAGTAAGGAATTTTTGTCTAATTTGCTGCCAAAGCACCATTTTAAATAACAGCCACAGCATTTTGTTTCTGCTAATGCCAGCATTAAAATGTGAGTGGTTTGGAGCCTTTGTGGTTTTTTTTCTCTTTAGTTGCATAAGAGTATGTGTCTATGAATGGCTATCTATATAAGGCAGGTTAGTGAGCTAGATCCTCAACAGTATTTCATTTTCTTGCTTACAGGGCTAACTTAAAAGCAAGTTTTTTCAATGCTGCAGTGACTGAAGAAGCAGTTCACTCCCATGTAACCATGAAAAGAGGGCCACAGAGCATTTTGCACCATGCATTTATTTTTTTGATTATTTTCCAAATTAGCACCATATCTCACTAAGGAACCTTGAACCACACAACCGAGATCTTCCTTTGCATGCAATTGTAGATGCATTTCATGAATAGTTTGAAACCCTTGTCAATGCATATATATATTATTTTATTTTATTTTTTGGAAAGAAAAAAAAAAAAGAACTCTTTGTGTATGTGATCTGAAGCATGTAACCCTAAGATGTTGCATTCTAAAAATGACAAATAAAGGCCTTTCCCAAATATTTTGGTGTTCTGCAGCCTGTTTAATATGTTCTTTCCAATACATCATTTGGACCAAAATAATAACTAAAATAATTTTAGTAATAATAATTGTGGGATATGAACATTGCACTCACGTAGGAAGCAACCAGGTCAAGGCAGAGTGTTGCAGATTTTTGCACGCATAGCACTGAACCAAGCTTATTTTAACCTTGCAGGCAATAAAAGCGAAAATGGAGGAACTTAGGCCTTTGATACCAGTGTTGGAAGAGTACAAAGCCGATGCAAAATTGGTATTGCAGTTTAAAGAGGAGGTCCAGAATCTGACGTCAGTTCTAAACGAACTCCAGGAAGAGATTGGCGCCTATGACTACGAAGAGCTTCAGAACAGAGTGTCAAATCTTGAAGAAAGGCTTCGTGCATGCATGCAAAAATTAGGTAGGCTCAGAACAACATGGTGGCCCCGGCTAAACACCATCGATGTTAAACCACGCATCCCGTCCGGAGGCAGAGATGCCAGACTGGACATCTCCTTGTGCCTCGCCTGGCTGGAAGGGATGAGCTCGCACAGCCCGATTCGATCCTGTAAATACTTGTGCTAGAAGCAACATGAATCTTGGGAGCAGTCCTGCGGAGGATTGCTTGCATGACCAATGTTGCTCACGGCGTAAGTGCTTCAGGATCGGGCCCTTCGCTAGGCATGTGACTTTTGGCAGCGTTTGCATAAGTGGACGGTGAAATGCGGTCAACGCGTGGCCTAATGCGAGTGACGCTTATGCAAAGCAAACACATGCGCCCGTTTCGCTTACGCGTCGATGTCCCATCTTTTTGCTGAGCGGACCTGGCACGCCAGCAAAGGTCTCTGCACGCCGCTTTAAGTAGCGTGCGTGTGTGTGTGTGTGTCTGCAGGCCGTGACTCGGTTTCCCTTTTTCCTCCCCTTTTGCATCTCGCAAATCCCTGTGGAGAAGAGCATGATGTAGCTGGTGTGGGTTTGCGGTTTGGTCCGGACTGTGCCATGTGCAGGACAGAAATCCTCCCCGTCTGTCCCGTTCCCTGCGGGAGTGAGCAGCCCCTTCCCTCAGCCCAAGCAATGCTGAAACCCAAGAGATTCGTCTGTAATCTCATTCGGAGAGTATTAATTGGCCGAAGCCTGTGGGTCTGTTGTGGGGAGAAGACACAGCTGTAGCTAAACCCAGCGTCTGACCCCAAACAGGGGGTGCAGAAGGGGGGAGGAAGGGCACTGCCGTCCGCAGCTGCAAGAAATCTCCCCACCGTTCCTTGGCCTAGCCCTGACTTGATTTAATTTCTACTTACATTATTGACTTTCTTGTTAAGCAATTTAGATAATCTAAACACATTAACTGCTCTGCAGTCTATTTTGGTAGCACATATGAAATTACACTCTCAGGTAACTTCGTGGGAGATCAGATCTCTTCTGAGCACTTTATATCCTTGGCAAGGTAACGCTTTCTTTCTCTCTTGTCTCTGCTGGTGGGATTGCTTTTGCTTGTTTCTGGATGCCTCCACACTTCTGTAAGCAGCCGCCTCCCCTGTATCCCGCCTGCATTTCCATCCTGTCCTCGGTTGCCTTGTCCATCCTTTATAAGCTACCTCTCACTCGACCTCTCCGAGAGGAAAGCGAATTTCCATGTGAGCCTGGATGCTCAGAGTATTTGAATGACGAGTGTGCAGCGAGCCACGCGCTGAGATACCCCGGGGAGCTGCCCGGGCAGCGGGTCTAACCCCCGGCTGAGGGGAGGGCAGAGCCTGGCTTCTCTTTTATTAACGAGTGCCGATGTGCCCAGGTTTGGCTGAGGGCTGGAACAGGCTGGGGCGAGTCGTGCCATCGCTTTCCGCACCGTGTCTGCGGTCCCTCTGCTCGCCCCGTGATGGTCGCAGAGGAGGCAGCAGGGCTCGGGGGTGGCAGGGAAGCCCCAACCTTGGCCTCACTCCCTTGAATTCCACCCTGAAAGCTTAATGGGGACAGGAATGATCGAGGTTGTGATGGCTTGGTTCTTTCTGCGTTAGCAGTACCATATACCTGGAGCTTTGTCTTGTGGGGACCATACAAACATCTCAGGAATGAGAGTCCTGCAGTGGGTAAGAGAAGAAGGGATGGGGAACAGGCCCAGGAGTGTCTGGTTGATTGAGGTCACATAGCAAATCCCCGGCAGCCCCACACCACCAGCACAGGGCAGTTCTGCCCTGGAAACTGCTTTTCTCATTCCTCCCCTGCCAAAGGCAGAGCTGGGTGTGATGAGAGGAGGTGGTCCCCAAGGAGGGATCCACTTGCTGTATCCGTAGCCTTCAGCTCATCCCTTGAAGACGAGGAGCAGCTGGAGGTGATGGGGAGAGGGAACAGCAGCAGGACCATGGATTTGAGTCTGGGCTGTAGAAATATTCTCTCAGGGATAGTTCTTTAAACAAAACCATCCTGGACCCCACCAGAGCCAGGGAAGCTGTGCTAATCCTCCTGCAGACCCTGGGCAGACTTTAAGCAGCAGCTCCCAAACCATTCAGGGCTCAAAAAAAACCTGAGTTTTCTCTTGGACCATTAGCCTCTTCTGTTCTGGGCCATGTCCTGGCTCAGTACATCCCCGCCATGCTCAGGCTGTCCAGCTGGGACATCCACCCAAGGCAGTAGCCCAGGTAAGACGGCCTGAGGCAGCTAGGATGGCAAGCTCTTGCAGGCAACGTTTTCTAGAAATTTTGGGGGGTTTTGTGGAATCTTTTTGAGGATTTCTCTAGGTTTTTTGGCTGTGCCCCTTCTTTCTCTGCTTGCTCTCCCTGTGACGGTAGGGTCAGGGCAGCTTTCGTGCCTTGGGGCATTGCAGCACCCCTGGGTGCTCATGGAGATGGACGCTGCATCTCGCCAGGGTTCACCCGGGAGGGTTTGCTGCTCGCCCAGGAGGGTGATTTATTTGGTCACTTAACAGCAAACTGCACGGATTGAATTTCCAATGTTGTTTATCGCTCCAGAGTGTAAACCAGTGAAAATGGTAGTTAATTGAGTTAAATTCGGATAACAATCTTACAGGCACTTCGCTGCCGCGCGATGAGGCCCTGTTTGCTGAGGATTGCTGTTGGCTGCAAATTATCTGCTCAGAGGGATTCAGTGAAGTTCCAAGTAGCACGTTTTACCTTAGATTTGCTCCTGCGTGGGCCAGCACTGCTGCTCACCCGGTGCATGTTCACTTGCTAGAGCTCAGGGGACAGCTTAGAGTGCCCAGAGCAGCAGCAGGGAGCTGCTGCACTAAGCATGGGAGAAGGGAAAAGGAGGGGATGTGCTGCGTCCCCGTCCGGTTCACCTCTCCCCATCCGTCGGGAAGCTCTGATGCTTGACTGCAGCAGCATTTTCCTTAGAGAAGGTCCTGGTTTGCATTTTGGGTTTCCTGAGCGTTGCTGATGGCTCAATAGTGAAAACACTTCCTGACCCTGGCGTGTGTGTGAAGGAAAAAAAAAAAAATCAATAATGGCACATTCAATCTGTTATTCTGTTTACACTCTTAAAGATCACTATTTATACAGGGATTTTAACGTTTCCATTAATGTTCCTAAGAGGATCTCCTTGGAGGAGTGGAGAGGCTGTCACTCCTTGATCTGAGGGGGAATTTAACTCTGCTGCGCTCACAGGCTCAAGTTTGCCTGATAGCACGAGCTTTCCCTGACTCTTGCAAAAAATCCCAGCCCACTATCCTGGCACGGGGACAGAGCCCTGCCAGCCTGTCCCAGATGTTTTGGGGATGGGGGGGCTCCTGGGCCGGCAACAGAGGTGAGGGCAGGGCATGACCCAACCGCCACAGCCCCATCTCTGAGGGCTGGGAGCGAGATGGGGGGGATCAGACGCTGGCTTCGTGGGAAGCCCGAGCTGGGAAGGCACTCGGCTGTAGCAGCAGCATCCTGAGCAGAACTTCAGAGTCCGGAAGGAGACGGTGCTGGTGTCGGTGCGGTGGCTGCGTTGGTGGATAAATTGCTGCTGCGCTGCTAAACATCGCTTGTGGGCTGCATCTTAGGAGAAATATGGAGCGGAGGTGTTAGTATCCTGGGAGGATGGTAGCACTGGCTTTAACTGGCTGGAGGAAAGTGTGTCTCCTCCTCCTGGGAAGTTGCTCGTGGAGGTAGAGGAAGGGGCCGTGCATG
>Ga0181612_112188_pt1 | contig 12661 bp, 10 predicted proteins | sample HoacroProtozoa21_FD_119630 | JGI IMG/M metagenome (GOLD analysis project Ga0181612, IMG submission 119630) | Hoatzin crop microbial communities from Cojedes, Venezuel. Combined Assembly of Gp0051906, Gp0051904, Gp0051908 | reverse complement strand
TGGCAGACATACTTGTGGATATGGTTTTATGTATTCAGAGTTTTTCATATGTGATAGAATCAGAAATAAACACAATATGATTAGACATTAATAAGCAAATTAAAGAGATGAGCAAGGCTTATGGTTAGACCTGATAGCAAAAGGAATGCAGTGGTAGATGAGAAGGTGAGTGAGAAAGCTGAGTGTTAAGCATGTTTTGCTGAAAGTGGGGAGCAGCTTGGAGCCTCTCTCCTTTCCTGCCGCAGAAAGGCTGCAGCTCCTGGTTAGGATTTCAGCACTATTCATTGGTGCTGGCTGTTGGGCTATGGGATGGGAGCATCTCTCAGTCATGCTGTCTTTTTGCACAGCTGTTGTTTTTTCCATCTCTTCCATATAATGTACTTACAAGTCAAATTTCAGCTTTAAACCCTAGGGAGTTGGGGTTTTTTATTTGGTTTTGCAATGTAAGTTCTTAAAAATCGGCAGAATTCATGGATAGAAAAAAACTATTTAGACATGCCAGAAAGCAGAAAAGATTTTAGCCAATAGTTTAAAAAAAATCCAACAATGAAACATGACAGATTTCATCCCATGATCTGATCACTCCAGAAACTTGCAAAACAAATAAAAATAGTGGCTTAGAATGAATAGACTTAAAGTAGTCTTAGTCAGTGTTGCTTTCACTATAATGTTCTGAAACCACTGGCTCCTAAGAAAAGAGACATACAATGAAATAAAATGTCACAGTCTAACATGTCAATAAAAGCTTCCCAGAAAAATGAATAATTTCAAAAGTCTTTAAAACAAGTTGAATTCACCTCTTGTATATGATTCAAATATGCTGTTCCCCAGCGTATCCCCACACACACATAAACTGATCATATCTGCCTGTGCAGGACCAAGTAATGTTTGTTTTATATCTTGTTTAGATTTTTTTTTCTTCTTTTTTTATTTTATTTCTTGTGCAGAAATACTCTGTAGATGCCCCAGCAATGGTTTTCTTCATGAAGATTAGGTCTAGATGAGTGGAAGCAGTTGAATTACTATACTTTAAGAAGATACCATCTCCCAGCTGAGTACCCCTCAGGCAAATGCCCTGATTTGTGTCCTAACACACACATGCACATGCACTCATACAACAAGAAGCCATCCTGGAGGGTGCTCTTTTCATCAATAAAGTGGGCAGCAATTCGGACAGTTCTCTTCTTCTTTGTACTTTTTCTAGAAAATCAATCTGGGTTTCATTCAGATGTAGGGGACTTGTTTTTGTCAAATGCTATTACCTGTAAAACAGAATACTCATATACACTCAGACAAAAGCTAATAACTAGAAAAAACAATGTGCTATATTAAGTAAGGGATTTCTAATTTGTAACATGTCATTCATTTTATCCTAACTCATGAATTTCCTGTCCTGAAAATGCATAACACAGTCATTATTCTTCAGAAGGAAAAGAGAACTCCTGTACGTGCAGTAACTGACAGAACTGCTCAGTATTTCATTAAAGTAAGGGTCTGAAAGCTTTGAAAATGTGATTGTAAATCAGTAAGTGTCTGTGGAATACTATTCTCGACACACACATCTCAAGTAAGGAGGCGACAGAAACTTTGCTCCCTGTCTCTGCATTTAATAATGCTCCCGTAGTTCAATGATGCCAAGAAATCATAGCTCCCACTGAAGTGCTTGGTGCCTTGAATACAGCAGGGACTTTCTTATCATTCCTTTCCTATGTTATGTAATGGGCATTTCTGAGAACTGAGGGTATGCTTAGAAAACAAACAGCAACAAATCATCAGTATAGCCTCCCTCTCTCATTTTTAGTGAAACCAAGCAATTAGAAGAAGAAACAGCAAGAACAGCAAAAACTTATCAACAGTGTGGAATAATATACTTGCATTTTAAAATTACACCCTTTTACAACTTCGTAGCACAGGACTTGCATCAGTTTAGACTACTTGATATCCTTCAAGGATGAAAAGGTGTCCAGAAGATTTAAATGATATGTGTCCGAGTCTTACCAGCCATGGCTTTGCACCAGTATGTGGTCTGAGAGTAATTTGTATTTGAATCAGCTTGCTCTGTGTTTCTGGCCCAAGAAAGTGATTCAGGTATCCAATACTTCATTCACATTTGATGGCTGTGAATAGCTGTTATCGTGCTCTAAATTACCAACATTAATTACAATTAGTTTCTACTTTGGTTAAGGATTACTTTGCATTTGGAAAAATGGCAAGGTTACTATCTTTTTTTTCAGAAATTTATTTCCTTGTCTGTAATACCATATGTTTTGAATTTGCAATTTGCAGTACAATGCTTTCTTATCCTTTGAGACATTATAATGATTATTTAATACCACAAACAGAGAAGTACAAGCACAAAATTGTTGTGTTGAATAGCAAAATGACTCTTGGAAAGATGAATCAATTGAGCAGATGAGCATTATGTTAAACAAATCCACAAAGTAGGATTGCTCTCAAAGAATATTACAAATAATCCCTGAAAATGAGTCAGCAACATAACCTGTTAGGTGAGGGGGAAATAACCACATTTTCTTATTCTGGAGCTATGAGTTCGTTGCAAATCACTGATTTAATTTAAATACACATGGATGATAAATCCTATATCAGAGAAAAGATGCAAGTTGTATTTGAACAAGCACTGAATCACTAATGCCCAAATTTGTGTTACAGCCAAAAACAGAGAAACGTGGGAAATGTAAAGAAAGGGACTCTGTATCTTCCTTTTTCAAACTCCTCCTCAAACCTCACTGCTGCCAAATAATAGTGGCTAGGGATGAGGGAATACTGCCAATAACTGGATTATCAATAAGTACATCCTCCTAATATCTTAGCATCATGTCCATTGACAGGTTCAACATGTTCAGCATCATGTTCCATTTCACTCTGAAATACTTTGCCCATGGCATACCGCGCAAAGGCCACAGAGCTTGTACCATCTCTGTATACTTTCACAGGAGGCATCATTTTCCTCTCCAGCAGACAACAGAGAGTCTGCAATGAATCACCTACAACTCCACTGAAAGAAAAATGAATATGGCAGTGACACACAATAGATGACAAAAACAGTGTTTGGTGTTTATAAATAATATATTGCAGAGATAAATCAATTATAGTTCAAGGGAAAAGTTTTAGCACCATTATCCATTATTTCCTCTCTGATTTTGAAACAACCCCCTGGATTTGAAAGGCAATCTTCTATTTGGTTATCCAGGAGTCGACACTTTATTGTGTTCATAAAGACTTTATTCTCTCTGATTCCCTACTCTCATGTGACCACAGTTAGCATTTCTGCACTTCCAGAGGAATCCTCCTGGGGATTAGCTAATGAAAAGTGTTGTAATTCAAGAAATGCATCCTCTTTGGCTGCTGTTATTTACTTTTCTTTGGCAGTCAAACAATTATTGGTATTTGAGGGCCTCACCTACTGATTGAAATCTCTTTCTTCAGTCTCTCATATGGATGCAGATTAATAATGCATGCAATCCACTCCCACTCAAAAATTGTAATTTTTGTTGAAAAAGCATTCTTTCTATTTATATTTTTTTCAGGTGAAGAATAGATCATTCTTTATCATGACCTCACGTTTCTCCTGATTTGCATAATCACTGGGAATGAGATTGCTCAGGACATAGTGCAAATCTGATTGTCTCTTGTATTTATGCTAAAAAAAATCATATAGCCAGACACTCTTTTGTTCACAGAAAGATATCTGGAAAAAAAAATGCAAAATTCAAAATCTCCTAAAATAGTACAGAGATGTGCTATTTCTTAAAACCATTTAAAAAACAAAACAAAACAAAACAAAACAAAACAAACAAAACAAAACAAACAGAAAAGCCAGTGACAATCCTAGCCGTCCTGTAGTGTTGCTGCTGCAGTCAGCCCTCTTGCAGCTGAGCCCGCCATGAGCCGTGTGCAGTCAGCGCTGCATGCCGCTCCGTAAGGACGTTTCTGTCTTGCACTAACTCAGGGCTTGCTGCTCTTGACAGAGAGCCAGTCCCACCCCAAAGCCATCCAACCACTGCACAAAGCCAATGGTACTGGGGTGGTATCTAGACCGATAAAGACCTGCAAGGCCACAGACATAGACATTTGGGTTTCTGGCCTTTGCTGACAAATACCTGTTGAGGTACAGGTGGCTGAAGTACTGGACGGAACAGATCTGGATAGAGTAGCTGACCATCTTCGAGAGGAGAATCTGATGAATCCTGCCAAAGTGTTCATATAAGCACTTTGGTACCGTTTTCACATGACCATTTCCCCTGCAATCTACATTTGGACTGAGCTTGTAGAACCTACCTGTAGCTACAGGTAACGATGTCAGAACAAGGGGAATACAAGGAGGTCCTTCCTCATTGAGAACTCCTCTGGAAAAAAAAGAGGGCTTCTCAGATCTTGGGGAAGCTCTCAAAACCAGTTAAATTAATGCTGCAAGATACAATGCTTAAAGGACATTTGTCGTTCTGAGCATTGAAATAGCACATCGACTCTCTTTACAGTCTATTTAATGTTCTGAGTATGTCACATCTGGGTTCCATTTGCATTTGAAAGACACCTGGTATGGTCAGAAAAATATTGAGAGGAATTAATTAATCTCATCCTGCATTAGGAAAGCTCTTTCATGACCTCATACATTAAGTTCCGTAACAGTGATAGCTTCCAATTAATTGCTCTCCATGATATTTTCTTGTTCATATATATTTGCACAGAGGAATTTCCTATACTGCCTTTTACAATTACTCTGATCTGCCTAGCAAAGTTGGTCTATGATATCTAATATGACAATATATAAAAATTAGTCAGTCAAGACAATGTTAATGGCTTTTTGAAGCTGATAATATTTGCTATATCTCTTTGCTTTGGGACAGTGACTTCTGACATCTTCAGTCATTAAAAATTGTAGTGGAAAGTGTTCCCATTTCTGGTGTGGTCTCTTCCCAGGGTAAGGCAGCTCCAATGCCATTTCAATCACACCCATCCCCAGAGGTACCACCACAGAAAAACATAGGTTTCATTTTCAGACACAGGTAGTCATGACAGGTCCAACAGCTGACATTCAGGACTGTTTCTGTGCTTCCTAGGGCCTGCTTTGTCAGGTAAATAATTAGATACAAGATCCACACCTCCCTGTTGTATACGCCTTCCATTTTTACACAGACGAAATCAGCAGAACTGGCTATTGACATCTGGCTGATACTTTCATCTTAGCTCTTCTCCCCAACTGCAGAATGGTAATGAAGACAAAACAATTTTGCAGGTAATGCAAGAATTAAAGCTTTCAGGACACCACCTTAGTCTAGTTCATAGAAAGCTGAGATATTCTCAAATGGAGGAATCTGTGTTTGTTAAGGTATTCGTATGAAGTTGAGGCTAAGTCAGTTGCTAATCTCATCCTCTGAGGTTCTCATCTAGTTCGGTTCACCAAGCTCACGGAGAGTTTTGCCTGTTCCAACCTACAGTCTTATTGGCTTAAATATAAGATAAACACATTCAAGTGTTACAAAGTGAAACTGAAGTTACACAATTGATATCTCAATTGAGAAATTTTAGAAAATAATTTTAATTTTGTAGAACTGAAAGGGCTACTTCTGCTTCTTTATAAAGCTTAGCTCTTGAAAAACGTTATTTAGAAGAACTACATTTTGAGAAATAGTAACATTACTCTTTAGTATATTCAAAAACGAATGATTAGACACTTCTTACAATGATTTTGTTAACTTTATTTTCAATCGTTTCACAAAGTATCTGAAAAGCATAACCTTTTTTCAAAATAGTTTGTTCCACAGCACAAGCACAAAGATAGAATGATGTTACTATTTGTTTCATTTCCCATTAAATTTGCATTCCGAACCCTCAGGATATTGTTCTTGATAGCCATCTATGTTGCAGTAATTCTTAAGAGCAATAAGGACTGAAACTGCACAGTCTTAGATGTGTTCACACGTACAGCTTCATGCAAAATGCTCCTAATGTAAGTAGGCATAATGTGAAATAAAAGGGTGACTGTAGTTACACTCAATTGATCGGTGGACAACAGAATATACAGAGGGAAAAGGATTTGCCCCCAAGTGATGTTGCAGAGCTAAGAACTGATCTCAGATTATTTGAATGCAACTAAAATGCAGTGTGAAATTTTACTCCTAAAAGAAACAAGTTCGTGTTCCAGCTTTTGTTTCATGCTCTGTAACGAGCATGAAAAACAAAGACATCTTTAGGGCTTTTAAATATGAAAGATTACAATGTGGGAGCAAAGTGTTGCTGCCTTTTGCAAATGCACAGTACTGGATTTGATAAACAAAATATTTCAGAGAATTGAAAATTAATGTTGGACAATTCTGGCACAGCAACAGAATCAAGCATCTAGTATATTGACATAATTTTTACTTCTTCTAACTGAGTCAGCTGGAATCTGATTTATTTCAGCCAGCCCTTGTTCCCTTGTAGGAATTGTTGACATAGTATATTATAACAAGCAGTCAATATCTGATTAAATGAATGAAGCTCTTTCATTACCTTCAAGCCCAGATTGAATTGCTGAAGCCGTAACGGGAAGACAATATTTTACATTGCTGTGGAGAAACCCCCACCCTGCTTCTGAGCCCTGATACTTATTGTTCAGCTTGTTCAGCTGGACAGGAAGATTTATGGCCCCCCTTTCCCAGCAGCAGTTAGAGAAGGCAGAGGACTAACCGACCATGGGGCGGCTGTGGCATTGCTTTTCCTCAGAACTGATTGTGCAGCTTAAATCTTTACTGCTAGGGAGCAAGAAGGAAGGAAGGAGGGTCTCCAGAAATGCGCATTCTGAACCTGTAGAAGCGGAGTTAGTGCTTGTCTGTATTAGCCTTGCTACATCACCAAAAATGCAAGCCTTTACAACGGGCCTATTGTGTATCACTTTGTTCTCAGATTGCTGAGGAGATCTGCGCTATATCTTTACCAGCTTCTGGCCTGTTTTTATTACGAGGCAGAAGAAGAAACAAGATAGGCTCCAAAACTGCCTTACCAACAGGATTAATTGCTGGTGGCCCTGCGTCTGGCTGGCGCAAGCAGCTGTAACTCCAGTGCCCTAGGCGGAGAGGCTGCAAGTCTCTTCTCTCTCTGATTGCAACACAGAGTAGGGTTGCAAAGATCCCTGCTTTTCTCATTTTTGCTCTTTCCATATCTGTAGCTTCATTACTGAGAAGAAATAATTTACCAGAGCTAATATAGTAATTTTGCAGCACCAGCACCGGTACACCTAAAGGGATCGAAGTGTCATTAATTCCTCTGAAACAGCACACGCAGAGCTAATGGAGGCTAACAACCATGGTGGCTACTGATTGCTTGCTCCTTGACCAGAGAGAAATCTGGTTCTGGCTTTAATTTTGTTAATGGGAGATTAAGAAACTCTTTTCCCACCAGCCTAACAAACCTTGTTTGAGTGTTTGTGCATCATAGCACCGGCTCTTGTACGTCCTTGAAACTATGCACAGAGGTATTTTGCAAATATTACAAAACCAGACTTAATTTAGCTTAGTGCTCTGCAGTGCTGTTCAATGCTAAGTCAAGCTCTTACATGTGAGATGTGCCTTTTTAATCTGTTTTTGCACAGTCAGTCACAGCAGAGGTGTGGTGTTTCAGAGCAGAAGCCATTGTCATGTCCCCTTCAGCATTGCTAGAGCTCTGCCTGGGCTGCAGCAAGGCAATGCGGCAGCTCTGCACCCTTAGCCAGCCCCGTCCATCTCCAGGCAGAGAGGTCAGGGTGTGGAGCTAGCCTTAGTCCCGATCCCACAGGCTCAGTTGGGATTGCGAGGGAGGAACCTGCTCCCGGACAGATTTTACAAGAGCCTGTTTCTGGAAACCTCCAACTTTCTCTTTGCTTTTGGGCTAAGTGCAGTTGGCCAAGGGTTCCTCATACTCCCGGTCCCAAATGCAGCAGGTCCTCAGAAGGAGAGGGCTACCTGCCATGGAGGAGGCAGGGGCTGAGCATCTTTGCAGCCGTGTGGCCTTCTCTTTCATCCTCCAGGAGAAAGTAGAAACCACCACAGACACCTGTGCAGACTTCCCAGTGCAACCAAAGCCCTTAAACCCCTCACACACTCTGCAAATCCCACACCAGGGCTTGGCAGCTTTCAGCTAGTGGTACAGCCAGGATCACCTCTCCAGTGCCCTTGACTCTCATGTCTCCAGGCAGTGCTGTCATCAGTGCTGTAACATATAGCCCTCCCGAGCAGTGAGGGAAATTGGTACTAACTAACATGGCCCGTTTTGCTGGCTATAGCTGGAAGTCAATGTGTCTAGGGAAAAGCACAGCATTTAATCACTCACTTTAGGTGCAAATTTAGAGAGTGAAACTCTTGCCAAGTTGAATCAATTATTTCATTGGCTGAAATAAGTGATTATGAAGCTTTCTTGGCATACAATTACCTCTTTGTGTTTCCCTTTTCCAAGCATTGAGAACCTTTTAGAAGAAACACCAACCAAGAGAAAATGATTCAAGAGAAAATGATTCAAGGATCACAGGGCAATTTTTATACTTTAATGCTCTCTGCACTATAAGAAACATGGCAGGTTCCACATTTAAAATTTGGGGAATCAAAATGAATGCTTTTAAGAATTGCCTTTTGTGCTAAGTGAAATTAAGAGCAATAACTGACTGTAACAAGGGTGAAATATCTTCCCAATGTCAGAGATGGATTGTGGGTTAAAAGTTGACCCTTAGCTGCTTTTTCTGATGGTCTTTGTTCTGCAATAATCAGATTTAGAAAAACTTACGTAAGGCAGTTGAAAGTAATTCCACTATATGCAAGGCATGTCAGGGAGCAGAAGTGACATAATTTAAGAACAGCCAAAGAAAAGAGTAATACTTTTAAAAATTCAAATGGATGCTTCCCATCATCCTTCAGCAGCAGAGGACATACATAAAAGGTTTTAGACTTGCAATTCTTCCTACTTTTTTTCAGTTTTGGGAGAAACTGTGGGTACATTAAATTCCATAATCTCCATTAACCTTCACAACGTGATAGATTCAGGCTGTGATGAGCCTAGACAGAGGGTGGAAAGCAGAGGAGGAAACTCACAGACAAGGATCCTTTGCCTTCAGACAAATTTTGTCTTGTTCTTGTAAAAAGATGTGAACAAAGCTGGGAACTGCACTGGGCTCTGCCATGGGACAGGCCTGTCCACAAAGCTGTTTGCTCTCTCCATATCGAGCCTCCTGCCCTGTAATACTGCAGAGACACGGTGTGGCTAAAGGAAGACCAGACTCTGGGGATGGAGGGCACAGTGGGCAACATCTAACATCTCTGTCTGAGGCATCTAATGCCACCTGTGGTATAGGTCATTGCCCTGTATGACCTAGTTTGGGAGCCTGTTTCATACCCTAAATTCAGACTCCTTTCTACGCTGATTCTATCTGCGCTCCATCAAGAGACAGTCATGTCTAATTAAATACAAAAGGGCAAGTAAGGATCAGTGTCCATCAACTGGAAGACCAGAGTAGTCCTGCTGGTTTCACCAGCACTCACATTGCTTGCTACCAGCTCACAGAGGCAGAAGCTGGAGCAGTGGTTTCTGGTAGTGGAAAGCAGGACTACTTCAGCTGGGAAAAAAAGCTGCTCTGGACAGCTCAAAAATATACAAGACTACACCAAAGATTACAGAAAGTCTTTGCTTTAAGTGTCTTAAGTATACAGTAGTTAATGCATGCGGCTAACGAAAGTCCCTATGGGAAAACTAAGTGATGTCAAGTATTCTGTACAAAGCAACCACTTTAATGCAGTTTAATCCATACAATAAAATGAATATTGCTAGAAGTTTGGGTTTACATAAAACCTATTAACATTTCATGTTATAGTATTTTCATCATTAGTTTTATAATATTTACAAAATTATATGTAGCATATTTTCTGAAAGCACTAACAAGTTCTTTGTATAGTAAAGATCTGTAATGTACTAAATAATTTGACGCATTTTACATTCGGAAAACAGCAGAAAACAGTTGGAAAAAAGAGTAGTCAATTGTGTCCTAACAACAGTGCTGACGTGGTGGGTACTTGCTCCTGGGAATAGTGCTGTTGAGGTTAAGAGGATCAGTCATCTGAACACAGTTACTGGTGAACGTATTAGCGGACAGGACTTGGGTCTGTAATACTGTCTTTGACAGAGACACATCAGTCCCTAGATGTCTCAGGGAAGAAACTAGAGCAAACCTCTTCATTTGGTCTGACGTTGGTCAAGACCATCCAGCCCCCATACTTTCACCTCAAGTGTAGTCTTTTAATAGGACACCAGCATTGACCCTTGGGCCACCTAATACAAGACATGTGGCTATTAGTTGAAAAAAGGAAGTGTGTGCAGCATAGTGATCTTTGGTAACTCTTTCTGTGCTTTGTCTGTTAAATACCTATGACCATATACCTTCACAAAGAATATACATCAGCCTGTGCTTCTTTCTTAGGAATGGAAGAAATAGTATCAAAACTTTCATTTTCAAAGGCATGAGGAGGAAAGACAGAAAAAGCTGCTCTTCTTTACCTGAATCTTTCTGGAAATATAAAGACACATGCTGCAGAGCAGTTTTGTTCAAACTTCTTTTCTTTCAGTTTCAAACAGAGCAGAGAGGAAGAAACTGTGCTCCACAATGGATTAATTGATCTCCAGGACAGCAGAGCTAATTTTTCTCAGGCAGCCTGACTTAATCTGAAGGTGATCTCCTGGCTTTGCTTCAGCAGAGTTGTAGCTAAGCTGGAGAGAGCAGCCGAAGCCACAAACCTTTTGCATTCCCACAGCTCAACATTGGAGACGCTGCCAGTTCCCATGGCAGGGAGGGAGAGCAATCCCAGTCCCTGCTTTCTGCTCGCTGGCAGAGACTCTCTGAGGCCAAGGGAGCTTCACTTGACATCCTCCTTATTTGGACATGCACTCCCATCAAATATTAAGAGATGCACAGGACATTTAAGGTCTTGGTCAACCAGCCCGTCCAGCTGAGCCCCGTGTGGCACTGCTGTTGGTACTTTAGGGCAGAGTGACCATGTCTCTGCGGGACGGCCCGGCCAGCCCCACAGAAATCATTACCCAGAGACTTAAACACCAAGTACTTTATCTCTGTGTGCTTCTCTTACATGATAGCACGTAACATGGATGGAGGATGATAATGCATTAACAACCTGTGAGCTCTCAGCTTGCAAATCAACCACCAGTTGTCAGCTGTCTGATCGATTATCCAGTACACCAATAATTTGCAGTGGCTCAAACATAACAGGATGGTGGAGTATACTGGGTTAGGGGGTTGCTTGTCATTGGGTTTGCCTTCTGCTGCACAGAGGGGGAAAAATCTGCTATGCATGCTCTTGCTTGGTCGAGAACTGGTTTCTCATAGCTCAGAGAATTCAAAATGAGCAGTGGCTCCATTTAATGAGTCAGTCTGGCCTTCTTACTATTGAATAGCAATAGCCTGTGCTAGGAATATATTAGAGAAGAAAAACTAAATAGGAAAAGAAATCTATTTTGTGAGCAGTTGCAGCTGTCAAACTGCTCTCAGACTCTTTCTTATTTTTAGTTTTATCTTTATACAAAAGATGTTTGTTTCAATCTCTCCCGCTCCAGGCTGAGCTGCCTTCTTTCAAGGATTTAGGTATTCAAAGCAGAGAGGAGCAAAATGTAATCCCTAGGCAGCCAACAGCTCCATCAAACCTGGAGGTTCCAGGGAGGACAGAGGTCAGCACAAATGCTACAGAAAGAGATGTTTCAGAAGGGATCCATGCTGGGCACAGAGACCTCTAACATATCCAGGAACAAAGTGATAATGGGAGGTGTAGGGAGACAAGTCTGTCAGCCAGAGCAGGAGAGGCACAGCTGAAGCCACCCAGACACTGTATCATCTCATCTCTAGCTAAAATGATAACTGTCTTTCTTTTACCCCTGTTCTCCTCCCGGCAGCCTGTGTCTAAGCCTGCTTGAGGCAGAAGCTGGACAGTTCTGCGTAAACAAGGTTTGGTTCAAGATCGGCTAGTTTGTTTAATTCTAGAGAGAAATATTTCAGATGGGAAATGCTGAACAGATCTTTAGATACCTCCAAGAGTAGGGCTGAGTATTCTGCCTAAATGCTCTGTATTTAATAGGGCCTATACACCAGGATGAGTCCTTACAATTCTCCTGACATTCTCTCAGCCATCAGAACCGCAGCTCTGCTACACCACAGACAGAAAAATCTCCTTTGTTAACCAAAAGCTTTCTCCCATCCAACTTTTCTACCAGCTGTATACTTGTTCCCATGGGAGCTGATAGATCCAGCACACCTGACCCACCTGGGAGCAAGGGGGGAATTTTATGCAGCGCTTCTCAGGTTGTCCCGAGCATGTGTTTCAGGTGTTTCTACAGGGAGTGCAACTAGTCCTTGGAGGACTTGCTACAGTGCTGCTGTAGAGGTAGTGAATGCACAAAGCAAGGCAGCGTGACAAACCACAGTGTGGTAACTGCAGTGTAGTTTGTACTGGGTCTGGCTGGGATGGATTTAACCTTCTTCGTAGCAGCCCCTATGATGCTGTGTATCAGATCGGTGACCAGAACAGTGCTGACATCACATCAGTATCCTAGCTATTGCTAAGCAGTGCTTGCACAGTGTCAAGTCTTTCTGTGTCTCACTCTGCCCCGGCTGCGTGTAGGCTGGGGGTGAGCAGGT
>Ga0181612_104686_pt1 | contig 12661 bp, 9 predicted proteins | sample HoacroProtozoa21_FD_119630 | JGI IMG/M metagenome (GOLD analysis project Ga0181612, IMG submission 119630) | Hoatzin crop microbial communities from Cojedes, Venezuel. Combined Assembly of Gp0051906, Gp0051904, Gp0051908 | reverse complement strand
TTTGTTTGTTCAAATTTTATCAAGTGACAGAAAAACAAAAAGATGGTCAGGCAGCAGCTTTGGCTTTATTTAACTATATGCTTCCTTTGACTTGTTTCAGGCGAACAACACTGTACCAACTACAGCTTTTTCTTTTCACAACTTCAGCGTTGGTTCTCAAAAGCAGTATTTGCAACTAACAGCGAAATGTGCCCTTACATTTACAGGGTACTCTGAAAAACTAATTTAAAAGTTACATAAAAAGCACACACACCTCTTACATAAATACTTCCCTTGCAAAAGGGATCTGTCCTTATCCTTCACTGTATACTGGATTTTAACAGATTTTCTACACATTAAAAGTGATTTCCTGTTTTTTTCAGTAACAATTATTTAGTAGAAGAGTTTTCCAAAAAGTTGTATTAGCAAGACACACACTACAACTTCTTTTTTCCCATGTGAGTTATCAGAGAAACAGAAGAGACAGTCGCTCTTCCACATAAAGCCTGAAGACAGTTGCTCCTACATCTACTTGAAAAATATTTAATAGGATAGGCTTCAAAGTCCTGAAATACAGCTGACCTACAGAGTTTTAAGCCATTCTGGAGATGCCTCGAAGTCTGCAATATAAGCCAAGGACCTCTACAGAGATTACTTCCCAATCAAAGATTATAACCATTAAGTTGCATGTTCCGCACATGCAACAAGACTGATTAAATGTCTGTACTGGCTGGCATTTATTATTCCAATTCAGATTTGTATGGTCTTAAGAACATTCCTAGACTAAGAACTCTCTGCAGCATGATTTAAAGCGCATTTGTAATCGTGTTTTATGTTCAGCCATACCCGAATTGGACAATTTCTGCATGTGAGAAGTCTCTCTGTGTCATTCCTAACTTAGCAGGCTTAAAAGCTTATTTATATCTCCTCCTCCTCCTCCAAAATTGAAACAGGACATTGAAAACATTATTTAGCCACCAAGAATGTTCATCGAAATCTATGAACACAGAACCACCAGACATCTTCCTTCCACTGTACCTCATGTACTGCTACAGGCACCAGTCATCTCTGCCATCAACACAGATGAACCAACATTACTTCAGTGGTATCTTCAAGAAGTTATCACCCTGCAATCAAGAAAAAATAGAACAAATTGAGACAAGTACATTTTCTGGCATGAGTCAACCTACAGCGCTTCCCCCCACTTCAAAAAAGTCACAAGCTTGGGTTTGCAGATTATTCTGTTGTTTTACTACTTCTCTTTTAAGTGGTGGAGGATTCACTGGCTTGGAATGGACTGGAATGGCTTAGTGACAGGTTGCATGGCTTATGGATTCTCATTCCTTTTCAATGGTGCACTGCCATGTTAAATCCATAAGTTGAACGACAAAATTTACTGAGGACTAAACAGTAGTACAAAGCTTTTGTGTTTGTGCCTTTTTTTTTTTTTTTTTAGTTGGAGGTCTTCATGTCTACTATATTCAAGAGCATCTTTTGAACTTCATGGCTTTACCCGAGTCATAACAACTTGCCACAGGTTCTGCCACATGTACTAGACATCCCTGTAACGCAGTGTCAAACTAAAGAGAGTCAGGCATCCAACTAAACATCATGTTTGCAATGGTTTGCTTCAAACTCCCAATAGTCGAGCTGGTATTTGTCAATCTAAATCAATTCCTGATTTCACAAGGCTTAAATTTTGTTTAATATATATGCAGCCTTCTTAAGCATCTTCACTGAAAGATACTGGGCACAAAATACCCCCTCCCAACCTTATTTGGCAATGTTCTGTCTACAGCGAGCTACATTACATCTTTAGTTTCAAAACTGGTGCCATAAACGGTTTTATCCAAGAAGAAATGTTGAATTTGGAGAACTTCTAATGTATTGAAGTATTTCGTTTTCTTTTTTTTAATCTAGACAGCACTTCCATTGCCATTACGTGCAGCTTGTCTTACTGTACTAGAGGAAGGTAACGGCTCAATTTTGACTTAGACTGAAAAACTAGTTTGCTTTGCTTACCATCTTTGCTGTTTCACAGGCATTTGATGCTTTAAATCAGCTGTGGAATGCTGAAAGATTCACTTGTTTTTATGAAGCCATAAGCCTTTGAGAAGTTGGAGAGAAAGACTTCTTTGCTTATCTTTTTTTCTCCTTTGGAATCAAAGATGTTCCTTTAAAAGTGAAACACTACAGAGTTGCAAAAATTTGAAACAGTATGAGTAAGCATCATTTTGCAGCTTCTTTGATGGAATTGGTCATTTTTTGTTTTTAAATTTTTACAGTATTCTGTAGCTGACTTACATGTACATCATTTATTTGGAGGGGAGATCTTTTCAAACTCCCCATGAAATAGTAGAAAGGCAGAAAAGAGCATTATCCACTTGCTCTTTCGGGTTAAGTGAATGATATTCTCTGTTATTCTGTACACAAGGATCTGAAGGCATTTTGTACTGGGAACACTGTGACTTCAAATTCTAGGCAAAACTGAACTTTGTGTAGAATATCCCCACCACCCTCCAAATCACAAGCAATACTTTAAGAATGAGATGCTGAACATGTAGAACAATCCATCTCCATGTTAGATGGCTGGATGTTGTGTGGAAGATCTTAAGAACTGCTTGTTCCATTCATGAGGAAAATCAGATGGGAAGTGTGGCATTTCAGGGAAACTTTACTTTGAAAATTACAACACTAGTACAGAGCTCAAGTTTTACACATTTAACATCTGCTTTTCGAAAGAAATGTTAACAATTTTGAAATGAAATTAAACATTGGTTTAACTTTTCCTCACAAAAGCATAAAAGTCATGGAGGGGAAAACTTAACAGGCAACAATAAAAAAAGGTAAAAACAACTTTTCCTTTTAGTAGTCCTCTGGTAGTAAAGATAGAACAACTTCCACTTTTCGGGTTTTTACTTTTGAGAAGTAATCTGTCTTGGTCCAAAAGTTTAAGAGTGTTTTTAGTATCTGCTTCTGCCTCCACCTCTATCAGATCTGCTTCCACCACGGCCACCACCTCTGGGTGCTCCGCGGCTTGAACTACTGTAAGAATCACGAGGAGGTGGATAGCCCCTTTCCATGGATGGCGGAAGACCCCTGTCTTGTCTTCCAACACGATCACGGCCACTTGAGTAGACATCACTTCTGCTGCTTGAGTAACTTTCTCGGCTTCCATATCCATCTCGTGTGCTGCCGTAATCATCATATCGACTGCTTCCACCATAAGATGGCGGGGGCCCTCGTGCAGGTGGAGCACTACGTGAGTTACCTGCAGGGTCAATGGTCAGGTAATATGGCAACACCATAAGTTATATATAACAATTTCAATCTGAATTTACAGAATCGCTGTATTAAATGTTTACTGCTACTCTTTTGTATGTATTGAGATGTTCTTAATATCATCTGCCATGTTAATGGTATTTAAAGTGGGGACTGCATATCAGGCAGTGAGTAGATTTAAAGATTCTGAAGGAATGAAGACGGTGTTTATTCAGGCAGGCTCTTTACCGGGCATTCCAGAACAGCTTGTTATTTTAGAGAAGAAACTCAGCCATATTTTCCAGTGACAGTTGCAATTCTGAACTGTAGATTTTGCTTCTTTAGCTTACAGCTTATTAAACAAGATGATCAAATGATAACCAACAACTGCACTTTCACTGTAAGGGGAAAAAAGTGTGCCACTTCCCCATAGAACATGAGCAAGCTAGTACAAGTCAGGTTTTCTGACACCTGCACAAATTACTACATGGTCCTCAAAATGGATTCTTACCATAACTCTCATATGAATCTCTGTAGGAGCCTCCACTTGGATGATCCGAGTAGTCTCTGTCACGTCCACCACCGTATCCATCACGATCACTATAGGAGGAAAGACTACTAAGACTTAGTACCCATCAGTGGAATCACAGCAAGAATAAAAGGACAGGGACGAAAAATCCAACAGTAGGTACCTATATCCCCTAGAGGGGTATTCGTCACGTGAACTGGAATGACCATAATCACGATATGTGTAGTCCCGTGGAGGTGGCGCGTAGTCTCGTGCATCCCTGGAACTGGGATAATCTCTGCTTGAATAACTACGAACAACAAGAATTGAGATGTCAGCTATATGCCACACCTCAAAAGATCAGGGATAAAAATCCTTCTCTGAACAAAAAGAAAAAAAGGCCAAACTAAATTATTAAAGAATTTACCCATCTTTAGTACTGTAGCCATCATCTCTTGGAGACATGTAGACATCTCTTCGTGATGGCATTGGTTCTCTGCGCGGAGGACCACCATAACTGTCTCTTCCACGTGACACAGGAGCTTAAGGGAAAGAGTCCAGATTTTTAAACTTAATTAGCATTTAGCCACACAGAAGACTCCTCAAGGCAAGTTAAGTATTAGCAGACTGTTTATAGCTATTTAAACATATCTCTGTAGCCTACACTTACAATACTTTAACCTTCTGCTTGTACAGTTTCAAAGCAGCACTACAGGGAACATACTCATCAAATCACACCAAATTGTTCTAAACAGCTACAAAGCAATAGTGGTATGAAGAGAAATGAAAGATTAGAAAAACAATACACTATCCTACACCAGATTTAAGTTCAAATCAATGATTTGCAACAGTTCCTGAAGAACGACTAAGATGCTACAGCTGACTAACCAACAAAATAGTTCAGGAAGTCCTTACCTCTTCCTCCCATACTACTGCTACGCACTGGTCCTGAAGGTGCAGATCTTTTAGGTGGAGGGCCTCCACTTCGTGGAGGTGGACCTCTCTTCATGGGAAGTGGCCCTCGAGAAGACCCTAGAAGGATAAGCCATAAACCAATTTGTTATTTCTGTGATACTCACCTGTATGCCCCTAAAGCCTGAACTATAATTACCTAGGTGCTGTTATTACCATAATGTCATCAACAGTAAACCTCTAAAATTAGACCTCAAAGCCTTCTCCTCTTTTGGCCACTACTAGACATTACTGGCAGCATTCAGTGCGCACCAAGTTAACTTTTCCATAGCCTCAATTCCTGTTCAGAACTGTCTTTAGAACTTATCCAAAAGCCACAGGGTGTGACACAAGGGAGAAAGACAGCTGATACCTGTAATCAGTCACAGCTCAAATACTCAACAAGTTACTGTTCTCAGAAGAGAAGAGCCACCTGGGAAGATGAACTAGAGAAGATCCTACAGAGAGGGAACAGAGGCACTAGAGAGTCTGTAGAACCTACTACACAGACTCTTCAAGACAGGAGTTTTCACTATTTCCTGGGGTTTTTTTCTATATTACAGCTTTTACTGTTTTACTTCAGGTGCTACTTGCTTTAAGTGACAGTTCTGCTGTGATACTGAAAAGTCTCTGAATAATTAGCTATATCTTAAATAAAAGAATATCCAGTATCAAGTAATGTGCTATCCTTCCACTTCAGAAAGCTTCAACTCAACACACTATTATTTTATAACAACAAACGAGGCTTAGCTTCCTTAACTCCCACAATGATCTGGAAGGATCAGTTCTAGAATTTATTAAGGTTTGACCTCTTGCTAGTAAGAATGAAAGGCAGTTCCCTTTCCCTGGTGGAAGAGAATAACTTTTTCAACTTGAATACCAGAAAGGTTCCTTTCTCATGTGCAGGGCAGGAGTTTTGCTTTTCTTTCATAGCCAAAAGTCAAGTGGAGTGTTAGTTGTAGCAGGGAATCTTCATATTTGAAAGCCTTTTCTTAAGGTGTACTTGCCTAAAAAAATTTGACTAAACTGATGAGATCACATTTCATCATTTTAATAAAGAACAAGGAGTGCACTATTCAGCTGTTTGACTTTTTTTCCAGTAGGATTATTGTAATCTTCCAATGGGATTGATTGTCTTGTATGTTGTCCAAGTATATAATGAGAGAGGTAAATACATACCCAAGTGACTCCCTCTTGAAGGTGGTCCTCTTGCGCCACTTCCGCCTCTTCCACCTCTAAGGCCCCTGGGAGGACCTCTGCTTCGTGGAGGGGGTGGTGGCCCACGCCTACCACCACTTTCAAAGGATGGCTTGGTTGCTTGTTCCACTTTAATTGCTTTCCCATCTAATGACTAAAGAAGAAGCTGCTTTACTTACTGCTCAGTCATGTTTGTATTTCTTAAATTAAGCCCCTCTTGCTTCACTACTATAGGGCTTCCATTTTATAAAGTTAGAGCAACTTTAGAACTGATTTCAGTCTTCAGTACTAGTCCTCACGTACTCAGCAGCATGTTGGGCCTAATTTCTACAGTACTTCATTCTTGTGGTATTGATGAAAAAAAAAATACAGAGCAGCATCAGAAACGACTTTCAGTGAAAACACAAGTGTCCAATGATTACGGCAGCCCCATGTCATTTATTCTGTAAATGAAAACACGATTTATGATCTCCAATTTACTTTCAATTGCCACGGACTTTTGTACCAAACTAGGACTGCACCATTTGTTACAGGATTAAGCTGAAGGTATCTTAGCTTCAGTTGGGGTTTCTGGCAATGGGGAGGCCGTTTAGTACATTTTCTTGATGTCCTGATAAAACGGTGATCACTGAAGTATTTAGAAGTAATTTCGGCATCTACAGAGCAGAGAGAGTATGATAATTCAGCCCTCTTTTCTACTGTTTCAAGCTGGGTTTTCAAAAAAGGTGACTGTCACAATTTACTCTACTACTTGCTTTTCCAGAGTGGAGATGCTTTGTGATGGGTTGTTTGGGGTTTTTTTTTTTGTGGAAAGTGGAAGATTTTTCTGGAATACAGACCTGCAGTAACAGGAACTCTGCAGCCAACTACTACACCTCAAACATCAGCAGGTGGTAAGACATTTTGAGTAACTCAACCTGACTAATCAAATCTCTGTATAATCTTTCAGACACCACACATTTGGTAATTATAGCACAGCTGAGACCACAAGCTCTACCGACATTAGGTTACTGAGCATCTGTTCAGGCAAACATGGTTTATTTGCCTTTTTTAGCAGTTAAAATATTTAACTCTGCTATGACAACTAATGAATTATACAGGCAGGAAGTTTTGTTTATTGCACTTCTTTCCTGCAATAAGTGAACAAGAATATGACTGCCAGTGATGTCTTACTGAACTGGTGTTAGCTGTTTACTGAAGTACTGAATCTTTCCTGTTCTCCACTGAAATTTAGCCCCCTCTGATATCATCCACTTCAGTAACTCATATATTCTGCCACCATACATAGTTGTAGCTTCTGTTTGAAAAACCTGTGTGTATTCCCACGAGTCCAACTTGATCCATTGTGATGGGAAAAAATAAAGAAATACTAGCAAAATAATACTGGTCTCAGCTTTGACTTAATAGAAATACTTATTGAATGTTTCTCAAAAAGCCTTCTGGCATGACAAGCTGAAACATTCCAGGTGCGAGCATTAGTACCTCTAATCACCGGAACTTCTCAGTTTGTACCATGTTATTATGCCATCATCATCATTCGTCTGTCTCAGTCATCCTTCTCAAAACAGGTACATGAGCAGTGGGCTTGAAGCCTTAAGCTCTGCCATCATGACCACTGCTGTCCTCAGTATCATGACAAATTTCTGATGGCTTATTTGAAGTTCGGAAACCAAACACCATCCCCTTCTGAGAGCATCGGTTCTGAAAACCTGCATGCTAGATGCAAGTTCTTTCCTTTTTCACATAGGAGGAAGTTTTCCTTATTTCGCCTCCTATTTCCTTCTGCCTTGCACTTACACATCTTACCAAGGCAAAAGATAAGTTTCTTTTCAAACTGCTTTATGCAAACAGTCTTAAAAAGCTACGACTAAGGTCCAAAAGGGCCTTTCATCAAGTCTTTTTTTCTTTTAACCACAAGATATTTGTCAAAGTTTTGTCCTTTTTTAAAGCAGAGGGACAACTTCATTTTACAGGTTCTTAGGTCAAAGAAGAAAGGTCTCATGTCACTGAACAGATAAAATTCACACAAACTATCTCAGAATAAGGAATTTTTTTTCAATGAGCCCACACCACCATTTGTGAACACGAACACTCATTGGTTGGGTGTTCATCACCTTGATTCAGAGTGTTGCAGTAGCATTTTTAGTATGATACGGACACCATAAAGTGGAGTCACCTTGGTGCTAGTAAGTAGGAAAGTAATTCAAGTATAATAATAGATTGGCAATCATAAAAACTCCTGTATGTGGAATGAACAATCTATACAGCTTTGTAAGGTGAGCCAGGGAACCTTAACCAAATAGAACTGAAGAACTGTCCTGCAAACTGTTCCACATTCCAACAATAAAGATGAATGAAATTTGGGAAGTTTTGGAAGTGGGGCAGAATTCAAGTCTTCTGAAGAAACTTGCAAGAAACTGCAACCTAACACAATGTGTGGCTTTCCTCTTCCATGGACCATTTTACTGTTGATGCTGCAGTGACTCCACCTTTTCTGCACATTCACTGACAGCACATCAAGTGGGCTTCCTTTCATCAAATATATTCAAGAACTGAAGACCATTTCTGATCAGACTGAGCTTCTATGTATCGCTTCTTCACCAAAAGAACTGGAAATACTTTCTGTTGATTAGGGGAAGGCAACCTTCTGTAGCACTGAGTACAGTTCAGACTGTTGTTTGGATTGCAGTATTTGCTTCCAGCCTCTCAACACAGTCCAGCTGGCTTGGCAGGTCTGCAGTGGAATTAAATCTTTGGCTTGTCCCAGATGTTTCCTCTAAGGTCACATTCGCTCTTTAATTACCCATTTTGTCCTCAGGACTTAAAACGAAAAAGATCATGAGAACAGCCTGCTGCACAGGATGTCCGCTACAGACCTGAAGAGTATTCACATTTGTGTCCAGATAAGCATGTGCATGCCATGACATCAAGATGTAGACTTGACTATCATGCAATTAAGTTTCTTCTTAAAGGCAGCTAATAATTTTCTATGATGAAGTACTTCCAGCATTTCTTCTGTGCTGCTCTGACATGCTACCATTGATCCAAATCCGTAGATAAAGTAATTTAAGCAGAAAAATCTCCAGCCTTGCTCCAAAACCATTATCTCCTGACCTCTTTCTGCAGGACTGAAATTAATCTTCAACAAGCAAGCTTAGACTAGTCTACACTTGTCCCATTTTAGAATGAAATATAACTAACTCTCTTCCCCCCCCCCCGAAAGGAGCAGAACATTGGATATACATTTTTCATTAATATTTGCAAAGCAAAAAAATCAAATGCAAAATCACTCTTGCACAATCAAAGTCAGTCTCTTCTACTGGTTGCAACTTTGCACTCCTTTGGAATGACAGAATGAGCAGCGTGCTGGTGATGCAGGACTTCTCCCCCTGGCTAGACAGGTCAACTAATTCTTTACAGACTGCTTGAACTATTGTCTGCACAGTGCTTCTGCTGCTTCGTAAGTGCCTGAAATTCTCATTAGCACTCCAATCCATCTTCTCCAAATGGACCGAAAAACTCCAAGCTCTGATTTATTACAAAGATCTCTTCATACAGCACACCTCAAACATTGCTCCTCCTCAGACCTAGAATGCAGTCTGAGGTACGAGCAGTACTTGTTGTCCAGAAGACTTTCTGAAGATGAGGGCGAGAGACTACCTCATGAACATCTTCCATATCTTTCACATCCACAGTCGAATCAAGCTAGACCAATACACAACTGGAACTATACACTGCAGCACCTGAAGGTTTATGTCAAAAAGCTCATTCTAGGCCAAATCCCAAGTGAGGATGTTCTTTTCACACACTATTTGCTGTTCAGGCTTCAAAGCAGACAAAGACACTTTCAGATTTGCAGTGTTGAAGACAGAAACCATGAGACTCATGATCCACAAGGCAGTACTTTCTAGCATTTCTTGACAGTGACGCAGATGGTGCATTCCAGAACATGTAGACATTACCTCAGCCACAAACATCCAATCTCATTTAGCTACTTTACTAAGCATTACTTTCCTGAATGTTTCCAATGTGATGAAACACATGCCACAACATTCAAGACTTGGAACAGCTGGTCGTTATTTTCAGAGGGATTTTCATTTGAAAGCTGCACTCCACAAACACTTAGGATTAGTGACTGAACTCCCTTCAGTCTGACAATTGGCTGTTGGTGCTTGAAGTTACCTTATGTGAGCGTCTACTTCAGAGGGAATCAGTGTTTAAGAACTGCAGTAACTAAGTCTTCAGAACTGTAGCAAACTACACAATGGAGAAATGAATTCAATAAAAGGATCACTTCTAAGGATGTTTAGGCTCTTACAGGAGGAACATTACCCAACTTGTCACTCTCTGCCTTGACAAAAACTACTAACTTGTTTAACAAGAAAGTCTCAAAAGAAAAATTGTCATGAGGCTGTCCTAAAGCACCCACAAACCAAGTACACACAGCAGAAAGCCTGCTTTAACACAAAACAAGCAAGTTCTACTATTTGTGCTCACTGTGAACACTACAGCAAGCTCGTTTTCTCATTCCTGAGTGCAAATATTTACTTACTGACTGCAACAACTGACATTTTTCTTTTGCTTCAGTGTTTTATACCAGCAAGACAAACAGCTATCAAAATCCCAAGTGTTAGTCAGATCAACAGAGGCTTCTTCACCTCACATGAATAGCATCAAGCCTTACATGATCATCTCTCCACCTTACATTAACAGCATCACTGCTTAGAGAAAGGCCAGTGCAGCATGACCTAACACGACCGTCCACATGATGCATGAGAAGACCAGTCTGAAATCCAAATTAACTGAGAAGATAGCTCTCACTGCCTGAAGAAACAGCACCTCTACGAAGATAAGCAGCTGTTGACCATTAGGTGCAAACTTGCATCTAGCTTTTCAAACACGTGCTGCAACAGACACAGTCACAATAGTTTACAGTCCTTTGACAAACTTTCACAGTATTTCTCTCGTAACTTTTTCTCCAATTCTCAGGTTTTCTTCTTTTTAAAGACATTTGTATCACTGCACTTCAGGGTGTGAACAAGCAAATTCAATCACTGGCTAACTGCAAAGCTATTTCACATCAACTGGCAAGATGCTCCTCCGCGGACTGATGATGCAACTCACAAATTTATGAGGATATCTACAGATTACCAGATAGCGCATGAATGCTCCTGCACAGTAGGGAAGTCAAATAAAACCCATGTTAAGGGAAACATTAACAGTTCTCAGGTAAGTCACTTCCCTAACGTGTAATCTATGCAATACTGCATTCAAATATGATAAAATATAAACATTATAGGAAACATACAAGAATGAAGAGCTGACTATTAGAAAGCCCTCCATCACCAATTAAAAAAAAGTTTAACTGACTGTCAGTCAGACTTCACTCTACTGTCAAATCTGTAATCAGGAGAAAGTGATTCCAGCTTCATGGACAGAGAGACATCTTGCCAAATTTCAAGTTATGGCTTGTCTTCAGGATCTTCTAACTCACTGTCCTTCCAACTTTCATTACTACCCCGAAGCTCAATATTGCTGGTCGGTAACAACAGTGACATATAATTGGTCTTAATTCCTACCTTTCCATTCATGTCTCTGGCAGCATCTTTTGCATCTGCTGGACTCTCAAATGTGACAAACGCAAATCCTCTGGACTTGTTGGTTTCACGATCTTTCATCAAAAGGACTGCAGAAATAAAGTCACATTACTCTTTCCTGCAATTAGGCAGCAACACTTAACCTTTATTTACCCTTTTAAGCTCAGAACTTCTTAGAGGACATGAAAGCACAATCACTTCAGATGATCAACACCAAAGAAAGTCATCACAGCTATGTCATTGCTTTTTATTTTTCAGTATCTTAAAATAGCAAGGTTTTTCTTTTTACCTTCCACAATGCGTCCATATTTGCCGAATACAGCCTCAAGGGCTTTTTCATTAGTCTCTGTGTTCAGGCCTCCAATGAACAGTTTCCCAGGACGATCTGCTTCGACCATTTTGATTCCACAAATGACCTATTAAATGCATAACGATGTTAGTAACAAAACACTATACTGCATCAAAGACTTCCATACCACCTCACGGAATACAAGTTACTTTTTTCCTCAGAAGTACAAACAAACTTTCTTGAGCAAGATATCAAGAGATATAATGTACAAAGGACATACAAAAAAATTAAAATTTCAATACTGAAGCAACTAGAAGTACTACTGCCTTCAGTTATTTCTGCACATTACGTAGTGTATTTCAAATAGGTTAACTTTAAAACATGGAACCAAGCCATGATGAGAACTCTCTTAAAATCACACAGTATTGGTGATCGTGTGCCTTTTTGCCCTCGACAGTAATTCTAGCACTCCCTTCCTAAACCTGCCACAGATGTTCCACGAAATTTACTTAGTATGTCAAAATAATACCAGAATATTGAAATTCAAGCCCTCTTCGCCAAACAGCCTAAATTAAGCTAACTCTTTAAATTATTTCCAGTACATCGGCACTGCGCCGAAAGCCTAGCCTACACAATGTGTCAGCCTGAACGGTTACCAGACCACCACCGCAGTTCTACGCAGCAGGGCCACGGCCAGAGCAAGGGGGAACGGGGCTAAGCAAAAACAAAAAAAGCGAGATCCGAAACCAAAGCCAGGCCTCAAAGCGCCCGGCCCCGGCCCAGTGGCGGGGAAGCCCCCAGACGCCCGCCCGGCCAGCGGGGGAAAACACACCGCCGGGGAGACCGAGGCCGGCGGCGGCGGTGGCAGGCCCCCCTGCG
>Ga0181612_155443_pt1 | contig 12662 bp, 4 predicted proteins | sample HoacroProtozoa21_FD_119630 | JGI IMG/M metagenome (GOLD analysis project Ga0181612, IMG submission 119630) | Hoatzin crop microbial communities from Cojedes, Venezuel. Combined Assembly of Gp0051906, Gp0051904, Gp0051908 | reverse complement strand
TGCTGTAATGCTAACACAGCAGCAAAGGATGGTAAATGGGAGAAAACTTGGCCAGTTAGAGAGGCTGAGTACTTTGAGGAACTGAGGTGCAGACTCCTCAAAGTGCTTTGTACCTTAATAGCCATTGCTGGGAATTAACATGTTCGAGTATCTGACCTTCATGACTCAAATGGCTACATGCTCTAGACAATATACTGAGCTCAGTGGCAGGCAGAATTTGATTACTGAAGTTTCCAAGTCCAGTGGACTGCATCAAAGTCAGATTTGGAAAATCTGGGAAAAGGTTAGAAATGGAGCTTAGATGAGTAAATGCAATCTAACTGACTAATGTGATAACTCAAATCTTAATATTTGCATGCCTTTGTGAAAATTTTGGCGAGGCTTTAAATCCTAGCTTTTTCATTCTTGTTACCTTCTGCATACTTAGAGGTTTAAGTTAGAGGAACAAAAATATTGGATCCTTTTCTGGTTAAGGTTACCAGTACAGCTACTGTAAAAAACTAATTCCATCAGAATTTCAGTCTGTCTTCTAAATAATGCAAAATACCAGCTGTATGTTGTGCAATGTTCTTCATCAGCTGTGAGACTGATTTTTCCTTTGAGTATTTCTCTTCCATGAACTCTTCTTCTCAGAAATAGTTACAAGTCAGTATACATGAGGAATAAATCATTAAAGAAGACTTCTGAAAATGCAAGAAAATATGAATTCTGAAGATGAATGCACTCACACCAATTACACTTAACAATATATGAAGAGCCTAATAAAATCTTTCACATTCCAACTTACTCTGTGATAACATAGGTAAATTAAAGAACTGGAGTGAGAGAATTGCTACATAAAAGAAAATCTTCCTTCAGTCTAGCGATATTCTAAGGTTCAGAATGAATATTTGTTTATTTGTTTTGAAGAATCTTTTTTTCTCTGTTGAATGTCTAGTTTTTGAGTGAAGCTACAAGAAACCATGCAAAATTTCTTATTGAATATCTATGTAATTATGACATTTTGAGCCCAAATTTTGTGACATACACAAACCAGTGCAAAGTCTGGATCGTCCTTTGGGGCCTAATTTAATACCCCAACATACTGGAATCATTGTAAGCACATCAATATTTACGTATAAGAGAAGGTTAACTTTTAGCATTTCTTACAGGAATAATTACTACATTAGTTGGTATGTAAACAAGATAACCTGTATTTTTTCTATCAGAGGTATCACCTTTTTCTCTCTTATTCAATTGACATAAAAGTTATATATTACGTTCATTTTTCAAAGGAAGCAGATATGTCATAATTTAAAGACTGAAGGGCTGTAGCTACAAAATCAAACGTTACCGAGTTACCAGACTTTGTATGTGTCATTGGTCTTTTCACATCAGTCTTCGGGATGTAGGAGTTACGAATACTTCTGTCCTACTAGAATGACAAGATAATAGCAAACTCAGTGAGACCATGTGTTTATTAAAACAGGACACACTTTAAAACATAGCTACAGTACATAATGAATTTACCATGAAAAGACAAAGTGTAATATTCTGCTTTTCCTTTTTTATATATTCGAGACAATTGTGAATGAAAATTAAGTAGCTGCTGTATGTCATTTTGGCATTTGCATGAGTTTATGCTTAAAAGCTGAACAGTAGCATCTTTAAAATTCAGCCTGTAATTTAAAAAGTATTACTGTTGAGCTCATTTGAATCATGCCTTTCCCACAACAGAATTTTCTAAGCTCTTGAGAGGGAAAATTAAATTTCTAACCACTGTTTCATTTGCATTTCCATACTCCAACAGTTTCTGTAATTGGATTATTTCTAAAATAAAAAAGACAAACATATTTTATTTAAACAATGGAAAGTAGAAAGACCTATCAAGGAAATAACTACTTTAGAAAGCCTACAGTAGCAAACTGAAAAAAAATACTTCCAATTCCAATTTTCCAAGAATATTCACTCCAGTTATATGTCGTCTGTTCAGTGGGATTTGCTTCAAAATATGTTTACACTGTAGTAAGGGTACTTTGGAGCAGGGTCTCTCAAAGTGTTCAGCCCTTTCAGGTCTCTTCAAAGCACTTGCCATAAAAAATAGAAATATTTGACAACGGGTGGCCAGAAAGCCATATCAGGGTATTTTGATGCATAGGCCTCCAGGCCCCACTGCACAGCTAACTCAACGAGTTTCTTCCATCCTGTTTGGTCTGCTGCGTATCGCAGCCTTCCTGCAGTTCTGGATGCTCAAACAGCTCGAGCACAGAATACCTAATGGGCTAGTTTCTCTCCTCCGTGTTTTCACTGATTTCTGATATAAGTATTTTGGCTCATCTAATTTCATTGTGCAGACCTTGATTACAATCTCTGTCAAGCTAGCCGATCAGACCTATTTTGTGGGTCTTTTTTAATGAGGAAGTGATTTTTCTGAACTATTTATTATTTTCCAAATGAAAACATTTTTTTTAAAAAGTGAGTTCAGCTAAATGAAAAAATGAAAGAAAACAAAAAAGAAGCAAGATGTTGCTATGGTGGGGATATCATAGCACATAATCTTAGCAACTAACAGGCTTTGAAGCTAGTCTCACTAGGTTCTCCATACACCCAGTGAAGAGCAAAATACTCAACTATACCTGGACCACCCCAGAAATATGTCTGGCTAGTCTGATCTTAAAATCCCTCAGTGATGGAAACTATAAACTCCTTCACTAACCTATTCTAACCGGTTGTATTGCCATAATGGTGGCATGGTAGCTATGTTTTAGCTCTAACATTTGCAAGTTCTGAGGACCAATATCATTTCAATATGGTTGGAAAGAAATTTAGCTGAATAAGAAGTTTGATTTCTTCTCTTTGTTCATTAATTCTACGTGTTAAAATGTGTCCATATTAAATCCTTCTGTGAGCTCACTCTGACCAGGGGATATTCTGAGGAGCTTTAATTGGAGTATGTCTGAAAGTTGCATCTCCATGTTGTTGTTGTTGTTGTTGTTGTTATTCAAAAAGTATATGGAATTATGTATAAGAAGAATATAGACTTATATAGACTGCTCATATGAGAAAGGAACACCTAAGTGACTGTAGTGACACTTGATTAACCTTGAGCTTGGGAATAAGTGGCAGAAAAAGACTCACATTATTCCAGAAGTTTACTATTGATTTCCATTCCTGGCACAAATATGACTACAGGAGGATGTTACACTTAGTTCTTGGTCTTCCCTCAGACTTCAGTCTCTTACATGATTAAATTATCTCTTATTGATGATGTTTTCACAAGCAATACTGCAGTACCAGACAATCATTAAAGTAGGAGGCACTGCTATAACATTAAGGGCTGCATTCTGTCCAGCTTCTCTCTGTAATAAACAAATTTATTTAATGTTATGTCTTACATGATGGAAGTCCCAAACTACAGTAGTCATGACAGAAATGGCCAACACTTCTGCTACTGTGCAGCATCACCCCACCTGTTTTACCCTGGTATTACACCCAGCAGAAATGCAACTACGCCGGCGATTCACAGAACGTGTTGTAAGGTGCACAGTGTGGTGGAGGATCAGAGAACAAAACTTTGTGAGTACATGGTATATGCGTACTATGACAGAGGAAAGTGATCTAGTGGGTAATGGTATGAGATTCCCAAAGAATGAATGAAATCTAACTGACCTGTAGATGATAAATTTCAGCTGTATTTATATTAGGAATTATGTTGCAAAGAATATTCCCACCATAGCAAGTTGAAGAAGAAAATAATCTGGCATGAAATGATACGGAGTTCTTGAGATCAACAGGGACTGTGGGATCTCTTAACCCTGTGATACAAAGCCAGTCAGATGTTACTCCTCACTCAACTACCCCTGATCTGAGGTCAGTGAGTTAGTATTTGCTGAGTATAGTTTTCATATTGATGGTCTAAACAAAATGTTTAAATGTTAATTTTAAACAGTTCTTTATTTCTTTCTGTGGAACATTTTCTCCAGCCTCAGAATAATGTTTCTGCCTTTTTTTAATAGAATTATCTTTGAGTTTTGAAAGTAGGGACAATTGGGAAAAAAAACAACAATACAGATTTCAGAAAAGGTTAGAGGGAAATCTAGTTGTTATTGTACATTAGTGGAACTGCAGTGTGCCAATACTAGTAGCTATGTAAGACACTGGTCTGCTGCCTATGCCATTTTTGGAGAGAACAAGCTGACATCTCTGTTCCATTCTTGCAACGATCAGTTAATTCCCTGATTAGTAGATAAGGATTTGCTAACAGACAAGAGGTGGTGGGAGAGAAGGGTTTGCTGATGGAGGTCCTCTCATAAGGATAAGAATACATGCCTCTGTAGCATATGTGTATTGTGTGAGATGTGCTGTCCAGCTGCAGCTAATCCCAGTTAGTTCTGGGCAAGAGAGAAGCTGAAAAGCTAGGTCTTCACATCTGCACCTAAAAATTAAGGGTTGTATATTCAGAGCTACTCAAATTATTTTTGTGTTCAGTTTCCCGGGGAAAATAATGAAAATTAAGTGGTGTCATGACCTTTTTTTAATGTCTTTTTAATTCCACTACAGAAATAATTTCTGCATTTTCAAACAGTGAGAATCAAAATTTCCCAACAAGATTATATGTTAAAACTAGTTTGTTCATTTTAGTGCCCAAATCTGAGACAGCTTTAAGGTTGTATCTTGAAAACTGTCTCTCTCCTTTGCAGCTTTGTCTAAAGCTTCTTGTGGATAATTTAATTTGCTCTGTGTCAGGACACGATAATAGATCAATGAAAAATCGTAGAGGAGTTATTATTTTAAAGAAAGAAGGGCAATAATACTTTTTCCATATCAACACTTATGGTTTTATGATACTTCATTACTATGCAATGTCATCCCTGCACTCTTTTGTAAATAATGCTTCTTGAAATATTCTTGATGTTAATCAAAACACTTGTCTTTTTCATATCTCTCTGGGGAATGAAATCTTAGCAGGAAGTATTCATGACTGGAAATAGCTTTAAATTTTCACCTTATCTCTTTTTATTTCCGTTTTATTTTCCTCTCTTTTCTTCCTGTCCATCTCAACATACACACACAAAAAAAGAAATAGTACTGAATTTTGTAATGCATGAACAAAATGGACTAGACAAGATCCATATATCATTAAAGAAGACACAGTTATAGCTGCAAAATAAATACCTGTATTCATACTTACTTTACCCAAGCAAAATATGAATACAAGGCATGACAGACCCCGTGAAATATTAAGGAGACACACATGGCTCCTGAAGAATGGAGCAGTCTAATGTCCAGCTAGTGTTTCAGAAAGAAGGAACTGAAATATAACAGATCAGATCAGCTTATTTAAATACCGTTCACGGTAATTAGCCATTTGACATTATTTTCTCAGAGATACAGTGACTGCCAGACACAGTACAATGAAACAATTCATGTAAACCTCCAGGGAAGTAACATATTGTCTAAAAGGAGAAAGGGCATGTAGATAACATTAATTCCTTCTCATGGAAAGATGACATTAATGTTGAATTCCTACATCCCCTAAAAACAAAAATATAAAAGAGAAAATGTTCTGGAATTTTTTTTTTACTCTTCACTGATATGGCTTATCTTTACCCTTTGAAATACTATTTTATTACATTTATATATAAAAAAACTCTACTTACTTTTTGTGAAAAAAATTTGACTTTCCTTTGCCTATCTTTTGTTATCTTTGCACCCTTCAGAGCTGTAATCTTCTTAGTGATTGCGTATGGAATTATTTTACAGCATTGCTCAGCAAAACTGGGTGCGTAGCTAAAATGACTTATGAGGGAGATAAGAAAATCATAACCTCTTAATACAAGAAGTTATTGACTTAATGTGGTGTCCTACTGTAGACTTTTTTTTTATTCCATGACACCAATGCCTCATAAATTGAATGACTCTTCCCTATTTGTACAAGATGGGAATGGGTGTCGGTCAGACGGTCAGCGTGCTGAAGCAAGAAAAAAGTTACTTCTCTCATTACTGCCTGATTTAGTTTTTCCTTTTAAAATGTGTCTTTCTCTGGTCAACGTTCCTCTGTTGTGTAGCAGAAAATTCAATATGGGAATAAAACCTTTTAGTTTAATGGAAAATTCTATTTCTTGGCAATTTTTTGAAACATTGATTGGAATTCCCATATTCATGTGGAATGGAAATCCCATTTTCTGTCTGGTTCTAAAACCCCTCATTTACCTTTCACTCAGAGCAAGCAGCTAACACGGAGGATATGCTGTCTCGTAGTTAGGATTCCGAAGAACAATGCATTTAGAATCTAAATATACTGAAATGTGTGCAATACCTCTTTCTTAAGCTGTTTTTACGGTTCTGCCTAGCCCACAACGATTTGAAAAGAAAAACCTACTCACCATGCTGTACTTACAGTGACCATTTAGAAAAGATATTCCCCCTTTTCTTTCCAGTTGTCCACAAAGAGAAGTGACCATAAGCAGATCTATTATATTCTGATAAAGTAGTTACTTGGTGACCGTAAGCATGATTCTAGAATCCAGAATATATGTACATTTTAAGTGATTTCCCCAGGTGTTCAGCAATATGTTTTTATTTTTTGAGTGAGGATTGGGACTGCAAAAGTATTCCCTGTTGAAATAAACTCAATTCATCCCCATGCTTCTGCCAAAGTATAGAAGAAATCGCTTATATGGTTATTGTGTTCTTAAGTGACATATATAGAAAAATATATGCAGTGTCTCACTTCAAATGTGAACTTAACACGAAAAAAAGTGCCCACTGTTGTCTCTATTAGGCAGAAAGCTACTGATGGTTGAGTTGGAGTACTGATTAGACACTGAATTTGAAATTCTACACATCTACTGAATATAATGTACCCTTGATTCTGCGCTCTTTCCTCCACTGTGTTGTATCTTGTATAATAAGTAGCACCACTGAATGATACAGGAGAACACTCTGGAGTAAATATTTCTTAGTCTGTTTAAGTGTGGCAGAGTTGGAACTTCAATAAATAGCACTGAATTATGGAACATATATTTCTTTGTTAAAAAAATAGAATATTTGGGTTACTGTGTACTTTTGCTTACTCTGTTCAGCCTCTTTTATACCATGTATTTGTGGCTAGGGAGAAGAAAGACAAAGAGAGCGTGCAGAGATATTGTCAGAGTTTAGCAAACTGTAGCCCAGACTAATTTTATTATTCTAATAGCACTAAAAGTTTTTGGCTGGAGTTATTTAGTGTAATTTTTGTTTAAGATATTTCTAAAACATTTAATTGCCTATATCAATATCACACTGAACACTTTGTTTGCATTTTCATCATACCATTTATCTTTGTTTCTTAGTTCTCATATAGAAGATGTGCAGATGTCTAAGCGTGTCAAAAGTACGACTATTTTAAAACTACATACATGTTCCTACTTTCATACAGGCGGGACATGCAGAGGCACTTAAAATTCTGAGTGTCCCGTATTAAGCAGAAAACAACACATAAGGAAATCATGGTGCATTATTGCTTCAGGGTAAGTGTGCTTCAAATGATCCTAGTCAACAAGCTGTGACGAAAGCACCATCCCTCTAACAGACATCTCACAACCCAAACACTTAGACAGAGAAATGTCTCAGGAGAAACTAGGGAAAACTGTTTTTACAAATTTTTCACTTATAGTGGAATAGAATGACTATTTAACCACTATCATTTGACCATTCTGTCTCAAGTTGCCCAGACAAGCAGCTCTCTTATATTGTAGTATATTGTATCACCATAAAACTACTAGTGTATATATATATATATTCTAAAACAAACAGAAATAACAACATAGTAGTTTAAAAAGTTATCTATTTTGGGCAGGAAAATAACATCTCTTCCACAATTTAACCTTGGTGGTCACAGAAGTTATCACGTAGTTGGAGATGTTTTTTCTTTTTTCCTATAAAATTTAGATTTTTGCTACTGGTTAAAGCAAAGGTTTTGGATCTTTCTGCCATATTTTTCTCAGTGTCAGTCACGTGGTCTTGACCACATCAATTCATTCACTGAACTTCAGGTTTTTTACCTGTAATATATGTCCATCAAACATCTCAAAGGATGCGGTGTCATTTCACTGCATTTTTTAAAGCTTATTCATAGTCTTGAAAGTATGTGCTAGTTCAAAATACCATCTTTACTTAAAAGTTTTGAAGTTAAGCGTGTTTTCACTTATTCATAAAGTCAGAAGGAACTAGTAGAGTTTTGACCTTAGCTCATTTAATAAAAGGTGTAGGATTTCATCTTGTTACTTTTTGATTGTGCTCCTTGACTTAAACTTGACTACCTTTTCCTGTGCTGCTTTGAGTCTGTTAACTTACTTTTTTTTGTTTAAACATCCAGATTTTGATTCTTATCGTATTTTTCTTTACTGGCTTAAAGGGCTATCAGGTGTCTGTGTTTTCTCCCTGTGACTTACCTGTCTACTTTGGTCACCTTTTGTATATAAGATATTCTATTTATCATATTTAATAAATGCTTATATAGCAAATTATAAAACACAAAAGGGTTGACGGTATGCTACAGTTTAAAGGCTTTTGTGATGTGATATTGATCAGAGGGACCAAACCAAGAGTTAGATAAATCAGGACAATATGAGGTTGGCTGAAGTTTTTGTGGCATTCTGTATTGCTTTCCATTGTGCGTATGCTAATTCTCAGGGTCACAAAATATGTCAGAGGTGTTCAGACAAGGTTTTGTTTGGCTGATTCTGTGTTTAATGTTTTTAACTGAGGTTGGAATGATTTAATTTATTCCTTCACTTATAAAGTTGGATGCCTTTGGCGCCTTGGATAAAATCATGAGTATGTTAAAATTTACGTCAAGATTTCAGGATAATGAGTGGACCAGGATTTTTCCAAGGAGTCTAATAGTGTATAGCTCTGAGGGAATCTTAAGAATTAATGAATATGAAAAACCTTTAAATAAGTGAATTATCTTTAAATATGGAAGGAATCCAGATCACTGAGATATCTTCATCATTGGTCAAGTAATTAAAGGGAGAAATTCTACTTCACATTTGTTTATAAATGAGTGCTTTTTTAAATTGCGCAGGTTGTTTGCATAAGTCCTGGGATAAAATGGGTAAGGTAACAAGTTACAGATTCTATGCACTTTCATTGTGCAATATTTCGAGAGTTGTATAATGAATGTATCGCACGGATACCTATGTGTGTATATACACCTGTGTCTACCTTCCAGTATATCTAACTGTTAGTCATTTGAGCTGGAGGATAAAAACAGCTGAAGATTGCTAAGTTCCTCCCTTGTATAAAGATGTCCTTTCTTTAATGCAAAATGGGTGTTATGCAAAGAAGCCAATGTTAGTGCCAATATCTCCTACATAGTCTGAAAAAGCCTATCAACATGTCAAAATGATTGTTTACATCTGTGGAGCTAAATAATGTGAAACATCCAAAATTTATTTTCCGTGTTTCTAAAATACCTTGGACAGCTGACAGATTTGCTCAAATGCTGAGCAGGAAGACGAGGATGTGGTGTAGGTTTGATGGTAGGCATGCTTTGCAACACACCAGAAACATTCCACCTTGCAATGTGATCAAAACCCTCACCCCTCCCCAGATTGCTTGCAGGCAGAAGAATCCAGTCTTGTTCACTGTGATAAAATCTCCTTTTGACAAGTGTCTGAAGTGTTAGACAAGGTCAGCAGGTAGCACAGCATGATTCTGAGGCATGGACAATGAAACTTTATAAAATATGTACTAAGAAAAATAAACCTTTGGGAAGAATTGGAGGGGAGGAAGGTAGTAAAAAACCTTACAAAATAAAAGTGATACATTCAAAAAAAGGATTTAATTTATTTTTTTACATTGCCTGCCAGATTCAAGACAGTCTATCTGGTTGTGACAATATAAACATTAAACTTGGAACACCTGCATAGATAACCTCTCCTCCACCAAAGGAATATTTCCAGCCTTCTTCCCTCCCTAACCCCTCCCTGCCTCACATCACTACTGCCTCTCAGCACTTTAAGTCTAACTTTTTCTCCTGCCACTCTGTCCTCAAAAATATTCAATTTAGGTGGTCAGAGTGCTGCACGTACAATCTACGACACCTTGCTTTTCTGTCTCATATTCGTTGCAGTGTTATTGCAGTAGTACAGAGCAGAAGGATGTAAAGTAGAACAGTTCACGTAACTTGTGTTCACTGGCATGACTTACTAAGGACAGAAACCACTGTCACCTTTTTAGCCTTGATAATCCTGGCCCCACCCAAGATGTAGTAAACAGGTTTTATGCCTTTGCTGACAGGGCTATCTGATTGTTTCTTCCTGCTGGCAGCATTCCTGGTGATGCTTAGTGGTGACTTTTGCTCAGCAGAGGTTTAGTAGAAGGGCTGGGTGATCAGACACAATGGATTGGGTTTCTCTGCCTTTGTGCTGGCCCCAGTCCTTATCTGTGTGTTTGAGGTACCTGTCCTCAAACAAATCCCACAGACACAGGCACAAAGAGAAGGATGTAGTTCCACCAAAAGGAGAAAATCAGACTTATTTATGAAATCAAAAATTTTAACAAAATAGACGCTCATACGCCAAAAGCACAATGAACTAATATGCCAGTCTGCCAGACTCAGCCCATCTCAAGGCAGATTGTAAGGCAGGGCTTTTGCAGGAACTTGTTGGGCTGTCAGCTTCATGGACCTACTGAAAGCAAAGGTAGCTGCAGCTCTCATTTCATGGGCAGAAGTTATTCCCTTTGTATTTTCTGGAGTAAAGAATGTGTTGGATTCTCCACAGGAACTTAGCTAACAAGATGTTCTCCATTTACTTTTCGTTTTATATAGCTTTCCTCTAAATGAAAGATTTAAATGCAAAATCTGTCATTGAAGGACAGTGCGTGGAATGCCAATGTTCTCTGGAGGTTTGTGAGTTCATAAAAACACAGATGGAGATACTCCTCTATACTAGCTTTTTACATCTATGAAAAAAATGAAACCAGTAATATTTTTTCATTAAATATATTACCCAATTATAATTTGTTGAAAGCTGCTAATAGTCCCCACATTCTTCATTTGACTAAATTGCTTCATGAAGACTGCAACAGGAGAAAAGAGGATGATTAGAGAAAAGAAAGGTAAGCTACAGGTGAGCAGTGAAAGTTCTGGGAACTTGTATTAATGCAGTGTCAACTGCTTATGAGGATAGTGCTAGACAGTATGAAAAGGGAGCAGGCACATACTGTAGGCAAAAGCAGAAGAGTAAACAAGGCTGTAGAAAAAGCATAATAAAAGAAGGTAAATAAGAAATACAGATAAAGAAACAGCAATCTAAATCTTGTGAAAAAGAATTAAAAAGCCAGTAAATGGATTAAAATACAGGATGGGAAGACAGAAGAGGAAGAACGGAGGAAACACTGGGCACACTATTCAGTTACTCAGCTGTTTTGGAACCAATCATTCAATATCTTCTTTGACATCATTTTGCACCTGAACATTGTGACAGAACAGGATAAAAGAACAAAGAAAAAATCTGACAACCTTCCTTAATGGCAACCTTGGCAAAGATCCCTGCCTTCTAAAATTTCAATGTACCTAGTATGGCACCATCATTTTTCAACCAGTTTCTTGTCCTTCATCCTTTGTTTTCTCACCTATTGAACTCACTTTATTCTATTTTCTTGCATTTTTTCCTTTCAGTAGCTGTGAGCTTTTTGCTCTAACTACCTTTGAGATTCAGACAGCTAAGCACAGCTATCTTCAATAATTTCAATATATGTTCACTATCAGATGTCTGGTTTAACTTGCACTTATAGTATGAAGGTAATAACAGGTGTGCTGTTTATTTTCTCAGCCAAAATCCAGTTTCTTCTTTGCTATGATAAGCTACTCTTTTTCCATTCTGGTAGATCATCCACCTAGCAGCGGAATTATTTTCCTAATAAGAAACTAAGAGCTAGGTTCACTGTCACAGCTGTATAAAACAATCTATTTTGAACAACCTGCCAAATATACTACAAGGTCAACTTATACAAGCATGATTTGTAATTGTGCTGTAGAATGTTAAAAGTCCTTTATGAATTTTTCTCCGTGGACAATCAACTTCCACAGAAAGACACAAGGGAGGAGAAAAGGTGAAAAAAAATGGGGAGAAAGAGAAAAAAAAAACAAAAACAAGAGGGGAGAGAGGAAGAAAAAGGAAATAAAATGAAAAAGATTTGTTTGAAATACCACAATTTTAGCCTCAGTCTCTGGTAAGCAGAACTGGTTTATTTTACGCTGCCTGCAATATATGCTTCTTTGATTATTAGTATACAATATTGCTGTTTTATAAAACAGTGTCTTTCTCCTATTGCTTCCTAATCATTGGAGCACACAGTAATTCGATGCTACTTAGAAGGGTTTGAACCAAGCCAGAAAAAACAGTGGATTAAAAAAACCCAAGGTTTTATTATGAGCATTTTCGTACACTTTTATATTTTATTTATGGTAATAGTGTGTCAGAGCTAACATCTGTACACTGATACACCCTTAAAACATATTCACTAAGAGTTACTAAAATAATGAGTGGAGTAATTACCTATGCAACAAAATGTTACTGATATACTCTCTTTATCCTTAAACTTTATATGAATGTATACATAATAATTGAAAAAAAAATGTTGACATCAACAAGCAATCTTCAGTTATTACAAAGCATTCATTGGTTGGC
>Ga0181612_125409_pt1 | contig 12662 bp, 6 predicted proteins | sample HoacroProtozoa21_FD_119630 | JGI IMG/M metagenome (GOLD analysis project Ga0181612, IMG submission 119630) | Hoatzin crop microbial communities from Cojedes, Venezuel. Combined Assembly of Gp0051906, Gp0051904, Gp0051908 | reverse complement strand
TGGCAGTGTTCAAGGACAGGTTGGATGGGGCTTTGAGCAACCTGGTCTAGTGGAAGGTGTCCCTGCCCATGGCAGGGGGGTTGGAACTAGGTGATTGTTAAGGTCCCTTCCAACCCAAACTATTCTTCGATTCTGTGAAAGTAAAGCAAATTACTTGTCTTTTACTTGCTATTTTTGCATTTAAATATAACAATCTTCTGAAATATTTTAAATATTTTGAAATATTTTAAAGGATTTATTCTTCTTGAGCTGACTGACCAGAAGACCATCCCTTTGGAGTTTTATTCCTCTGTTCTTAACTTTTTACATTTCATATCAACATTTATTCATAGCATTGATCCTCATGCCACTGACTCTGTAGTGATATTCAGCCTTTTTATGTTATTGCTAGAAGTCATTGATAAGCCACTCAAACAGTGGGAAATGTTCTTTCATGTTATTCAGTGGTTTGACTTGCCTGGCTAACTTTTGGTGAGGTGCTGATATTTTTTGAAGAGCAGCAAGTCTGCCTGGCAGGAAGGGGTCATTGTTGGACAAAAGAAGGCATTTCTAACCCAGATCAGATTTGTCTATTCTTCTATTTTTCCTTTTTCAAGATATTAAATACGCTTAGACCACACAGTGAAATAATCCTTTGCCGAAGAACATTTAAAAATAGCTAAAGCTTCTTTAAAATTGCACAAGCATCTAAACACCGTCTTATTAATGCACAGAATTTCAGTCTGCTTTGTATGCACAGAAATTAAAGGAGAAAAATGGATTTCTTTTACACTTTGAAGCGGTTCACAAAGAAAATCAGCTTGTCTTATATCTTCTGCTTCTCAAAGTGAACAACACAGCATATTTAAAGAATCATAGGAAACAGAGGTAAAGACCTATAAGGTGATCACTCTGCAAATGTGGGCTCTTCCCCCCGTGATACGTATGTCAGCTCTATAAATCTCTGAAAATAGGGCTTTATAAGGAAGTTACTGACAGCCGGTGTTGCTATAATGAATATGTGTGCGTATGAAAGCATTTATGAGATGCCTCAGTGTGCTTAATGTACCAATAACGTTATTTTACCAACTCAGACCAGGAATAGGGGGGGTCACTCAGTTCTGTGAATGTTTCTGTAAAATCTGAGTCTGAGCTAAATCCCTTTCATTTCTTACCTAAAATACAGAAAACAAAAGTAGGTACATAGTCTTAAAAAATGAGATTTCTGAAGTTGATTTAAAGCAGTTGATATACGTAATATACAATGCTTAATACATTAATGCATGCCCACCTGGAGGAATACAGACACGTCACTGTCTCTTTGCCCTTCAAACAAGACATATACGATGCAGGACCAGCCCAGAAGTCATGTAATTGAATTCACGTGGTGCTGTGCTCAAGCAAATACTCTCTAAAGAAATGCATTTCATATGCTGGAAGCCAGAGAATACTGCCTTGGCCACAGACCTTTCTAACCTGGCTACACAGATTGTGGACTGGAAATTTACAGTTATACTAGTAAATAAACTAAACAGGGAGACTGCTCAAGCTTAAACACTGTCCTTGCAGTCATCTACACTGTATAACTGTTTATCTGTTAGCATACTCCCTTAAAGATTTAAGACCATACCATTGAGCACTTTCCCAAACAATGCCTGGCATCCTTTACAGGATAGCACGGCAGACAAACAATTCCCAGCAGACAATAAAATCATCATTTTCTGGGACAGAGGAGGGAAAGAGAGTTTAGCTTGAGGGATATGAGCTGTCTGTGCTTGTTGGCCTCAGGGCTAGACAATATTCCTGTTTTCCTATTTTATTTACCTTGATTTACTATTTATATAGTAAAATCACCTTGCATTTGGGCAGCTTGGACTGTGAGTAGGTAAGTTCAGGGCTACAAGTGTCTGTCAGTGAGGCCACACCTGGAGTACTGTGTCCAATTCTAGGCTCCCCAGTACAAGAGGGATATGGTGCTACTGAAGCAACTCCAGAAAAGGGCCACTAAGATGATAAAGGGACTGAAGCATCTCCTAGAAGGAAGGGCTGAGAGAGCTGGGGCTGCTGAGCCTAGGGAAGAGAAGGCTAAGGAGGGATCTTATCAATGTATATAAGCACTGGATGGGAGGGTACAAGGAAGATAGAGCCAGGCTCTTTTCAGTGGTGCGCAGTGGCAGGACAAGAGGCAATGGTCACAAACTGAAACACAAGAGGTCCTGTTTGAACATTAGGAAGCACTTTTTCACTGTGAAGGTGACTGAGCACTGGCACAGGCTGCCTGGGGAGGTTGAGGAATCTCCATCCTTGAAGGCATTCAAAAGCCATCTGCACATGGTCCTGGGCAACCTGTTCTAGATTACCCTGTTTGAGCTGGTGGGGTTGGACCAGATGAGCTCCAGAGGCCCATTCCAACTGCAGCCTTTCCATGATTCTGCGATTTTGTGACTCTCACAATTCCAGAAAACTGGGAATTCACACAAGACAGAAATCCTGAAAAGTTAATTCATAGACTCCCACTCTAATATCAGTATGGTTTTTACTTTCTTCCTAAAGATGAATTTTTCCTACAAATGTTAACACAGGCTTTCAGCAGATGTCCACACTAAGCCAGAAGTCTATCCTATATATAGTGTAGAATTTTACCACATAACCACAGGTGATTGATTCCTGAGGACTCTTTCCTTACTGTGTGTAGCTACAGTAGGTTCACTGCCTCATGCAAAGCCTCTTGTATTTCTACAGTTTTCTCTGTTCCTCACCTGGAAGTGACAAGGGACAAATTTCAACCCTGAATAAGCAATACGCAAGTAAAAGAAACCCAGCTAGTGTTGCATGTTCTTCAGCTTGACTCAAGACTTGTACAGAGACCAGTATGGTAGCTATGTAAATTATGCTAAAATGGCACTATCTTTTAATCTCAAAATCCATTTGGAAGTCTATTTGCAAAAGGTGAAGAGTCAATAAAGTTAAAAATACATTCTTAATGCAAAAGATAATATACTTTGCTCATAATCCCCAGCACCATGAATAGTTTAGCACTTTTTCCAGCCACTTACAGAATGTGCCAGGCAGAATTACTGCATCCACTCAGGACAGGCATGTACTGGCACTTCAAATGCAGGGTGTTGGAACCCCAGAAGAAAGAAGGATTTCCCATTGGTTAAATGGAATTTTCTGGATAAGTGGACAACTTCTTGATACATATATCAATATTGTACTTAATATTCTTTTGCAACAGTTTCAGAGTAATTAGTAATCTTTAATTAATATATTTCCTCAACATATGCTTGAGATCAGGCTCTACTACAACCCAATTTTTTACTGGTGAGGAACTGAGTGAGATCAATTAAGCAGGAAGTTTATCTCTGGTCTTCTGAATTATTGCCTAGCCACTGTTCCTTCTTAATGCTCATACCTCTCCATAAGACAGCACAGAAAATCCCTGGCATGGCAAACATATAACAACTGCAGGTCCGCTGAAGAGACTATACACTGTAACGTGATGAAGCAGTGAAGGGGAATGGTTTGGCTTGTGGAGTGGAGATTGGCAGTCAGCTTACATCTTGCAAGGTCACAGTGCCCTACATAGTTCGTGTGTAGCAGCTTGAGTAAAAGCAGTTAAGGGGATGATGCACTTCAGCTATGCCACATATGTACAGCCTGTACTTTTGTTGGTCTGTTTTAACTTGGGTACTATGGAATGCAAGTCCCTTTTAAAACTAGGGATGATAATTAGATCTCTTTGAATAATGGAACCAATTAGTCATGAATTATTTATCCAACATTTGATACAAATCAGTCATCAAATGAATTCAACAAATACTGTTTAACCAGCTTATACAGCTGGTTGACTAATATGAAAAATTATTCACTGAACAAATCAAGGGACAAAAATGCCAAAATCCATGAAATAAACCCTTGGGAAATTATTTGGTTAGCTCTAATAATAATAATAATAATAATACTTAAAGAACCTAATTAGAATTATTCTTAGTAAAGCACTAAAAGTGAAAAATGCTAAGTGATAAATAGCTATGCTTTGCCTTCTGGAATCGTGACCTAGAAGATCAAGCAATAACTTCATGACCAGAAAAAGAAACCTCACAGATTTTTTTTTTTTTTTCTGTGTTTCTTGTATTGCTCTAGTGTGTTTGCAGTACCTGTAGCTTTGCATTAAGAAAATGCTCTTAGTCAAGCATGGTGTTTCAGGACTGTTACCAGTCATCTTTGCAGCTAGGAAGGAATATTTTGCCCAATGATGCACAATTTGTTGAATGTGTTCTTTGAGAAAGAGGAGGTTGCAGCAAAGAAAATCTTCCAAGTGTCTGTTTTATTGTGGATGGAGATGAAATAAAGTCACAAGGTTGAATAAGATCTAGTGGCAGGGGATGACCTTTCTTCAGTTTGTTCTGGGTAGTTCTTGGTCACATACTGATCACCAGATTTCAGTTAATAGGGAGGAATTTTCCTGCATTCTCTAATTCCAGATTATATTCTCAGAGGGTTATTTCCCCTCTGTGGGACAGACATGGTTTGGGTTTTCAGACCATTTTACCAAATCAATTACTGCTACAGCAGAAGTTATGGACCTTGCATAAGCCGATTCTCTTTCTACCTTTAGCAATAAGAGTTTCATTTTCTGAAATTTGAACTACTTTGGTCTAACTAGCATATTTTAATCTCTGTTAAGAGTATCTGTTGGTATCTTAATGGACTGTTATCTATAGAAAGGCAGATTAGATGATGATCTAATGACCCAAATTTAGACTGTATAATATTATGAAGTATTGTCCTCATCGTTTATTATCTACTTTTGATCTGGAAGGAGAAAATGGTCTGCCTAATTTTTTTACCTAAAATTGCTTACTTGAGTAGTATTTTCAAATTTATGTTCTCATAAGAGAAAGATATCTTCAAAATATTCTTAAGTATTATTCTGCATACCTGGAATTTTATAAGTAGACATTACACAACTCCACTGACTGAATACACTGTCAACTTAGGTTTAGTATCACCACAAGAGATTGCAAACTGAACCTTGTGGCACAAAGAGATCAAAGCAAAAGATGTACTGCTGCCACAATCTAGCCAACTGGGTTGTGTAATTGGCGCTTTGAGGCAGACCATACTTCAAATCTGATCCTTCACATTTATTTCATTTCTAGGATTTCAGGTGTATGTTAGTAAGCTATTAATTGTTTTTGCTGCAATAATTGGTTAGTATATAAGATGGTATCTAATTTCTGGTTTGTTCCTTATTGCTTTCTAGATGTTAAGTCTAGAAAGGGACCATCATGGTTAATTAGCATGACTTTCTGCATGACTTCTTCTTGAACTAGCATATCTCTCAAAGGAGAGATACGCTAGTTCTGTAAAAAGTAATGCAATGGAGAATGCATTCTCCAAGAGTTTTTTTTATTCCAATTTTGAGTTCTCTTGTTCTTGCAAGTTTCAATCAAAACACCTAAAGAGAGTTGGAGCTGCTTATAAATTTCATACTCTGCTTTGATACTTTGATTTTTTTTTCTTTTACACTTCGTTCATTTGGATAAACAGCGTAAAACATTTCCTGTTAATAAGAAATTCAACTATTTGTACTATGATTGGATATGAGTGACTGCAGGACCAAGAACGGAATTAGTGATTAGAAGTCCACAGGTCTACCTCAGCTGGTATCTGAGAAAAAAAGAGTCACTGAAATTCCTCAAATAAGAGTTAATTTAATATTTAGGTTCTGTTGAAACCTATCAAATTTGATACACTACAAGCAAGAAGACTAAGAAGCAAGACCCCAGCATTAGGAATATCTTACATCATCCTTTGTGTGAACGACTGCTTCTGAGAGGCATAGCCAACGACTGCTTCGTCTATTCTTAATCCATTCTACACATGATAGCCACCTAAATTAGAAAAAAAAATAAACCAAAGCACAGAAACTGCTCACCCCCTTCCCAACCACCCAAAACCCAAGAAACAAAAGGAGCTAATGGAAAAAATGAAAATGAGACTAAAATAGTTTTGTATGGAAGAGCAATGAGTTTTTATAGCTTATGAGATCTTTATGAAATGAGTATCTGAATCCTGTAAGACCTTTTTTAGTGAAAATTGCTAATGAATGAGATCTTACCACGGAGTATTAGAAATTGATTTTGTATAAATGGAGAAAATACTTGAAAATATGGGGCTATTTCTATTTTCTATTGTCATACATGCGTTCTAAGTGATAGGATATATTGAATCAGAAAAAAAGATAATTTTGTGATCTGCTTGAAAAATATTGGTAATTTATCACTGACTCACCACACACTGGAATAGCCCTTTTCCTAAAGTGAGATGTCCTCTAAATGGCTTTTGGACACTCTAGTTTGGAAGAGATTTGTACAACACTCATAAATGAGAAAGACTAAAACCTGTCATCAAGACACTTTGTTTCTGAAGGTCGTCTCCAATATTATCAGAAAATCTCTACTAATACAACCCATTTCCTAAACTTATGTAGCACAAATTTCAAACCTGGATGATGAAATTCTACATTTAGGTGCTTTGATAGAAATAAGTTACTAATTTGTGCCAATTTGAGTGATATAACACCTAAATCAAACATGCATTCATGCAAAATGGGCTGCTTTTCTATCAGAAAGAGGAAGTTGGAAAACCAAAAAACATTTTAACTGTTGAGAGTTAGGAAGGAAAAATCTGCATATGAAATATCACACTGAAGTCAAGATATTAGTACTTAAGAAGGAGTATGGGAACTTAGGCAGGTGAATCTTTGTGTATTAAACTCGTAATATAGCCATAAAAATGCATTTCTGCTGCTTCTAGTTCATACTATAATTTTGTTTCCTCTTTTTCCACAGCAGCATTATTCACAATTTTGCAAAATCTTGGCTAAAATATAATTTGATAAAAAGAACTCTGAGGTGAATACTGATTTGCTCAGCTGCAGCTCATTACATATGATTTTGTTTTTCCAAATTATATTACAAGGTCAGCGTATCAGCCTGTCCACATACTCCTCACTGAAATGACTGCTGTACTCTGGAGAATGAAAGGCTTCCTCCTAAAAATTTTACTGCTCCTTTTTTGCTAGTTTAGCACATCATTTCTTTTTATATAGCTGCAGAGCAGAGCAGCCAGGCTTAGTTTTGTAGATTTGAATGTACAAGCGTCAATAACAACATTTTTGTTCTCCCTCAGTCTGTCCCTACATTAGTATATGCCAGCTCTTCACCTTCACAGTCTTTGATAGGCAGGGGATGTCTATCGGTAAATGATCTGCTTTCCTTGCCTTGTCATCCTTGTAAGGCCAGAACCTGCAGGAGCCAGCTCTGTTTTGTCACCTCTGTATCTTGATAGGAGGATGGCAAACTGTTATCTCTCATCAGAAAGCAACTGATCAAAAGATTGTGGCAGGCAACAGTTTTCCCCTGTCTCACTAACATTTTCCCATTCTGCATGACAGAAGATTAAAACATCGGAAAAAAGTTCAGTATTGTTGTTTACTTGATGGTGAGGGCACTCATCTGGTTGTGAGAAAGCTCTGCCCTGCAAAACTCATTGCATGGACTGAAATGTTGGGGTTTGACTGGATTTAGCACCATGTTATAGTTAGTATGGCTTTCTCAGTTTTCTAACAGATCTGCTTCGCTCTCTGAATAAATATGCCCTTTGCTAAAGAGAGTAAATAACCCAATACTTCAGCCACTCATGTGAAATACGTAGGCTAGAAACTGCTCCATCCCAAGTGAATGGCTGTTTTTTTCATAACTTTCTGTGTTACAACAGGCACCAGAAATAAGCAGCTTAGGATCAGGAGAGTGAAATGTGTTTAAAGCTACTGTGCTACCTGCTCCATTCATGAAAGTATAGTGCTTAATCTCGCCAACATACACACGCACCCCAATCTTAGAGATGCTATACAGTGGGACAAAACATTCACCTGCTGTTCTTCATAAGCATATCACAACTTAATTCAACTGGATAAGTTGCTTTTCTTCCTTTCTGCTTTTGCATATCTGCTTTCAATAACCAACCAGTCTCACTTATTACATTCGAAGAAAACTCCCCACTATAAGCATCCGTGATCATCTTTCCATGTCTGATTTACCAAGGAATAATCTGTGTGATAAATGCAACGTGCTCCTGTGGTTGCTGCTGCTGCTGTGCCTGCTGCAGCAGAGAGCAGCTGAGTGTTACCCGATCACATTGGTATTCCAAACCAACCAACACTGCAGCCAACAGGTGAACTCCACCAGGGTGTGGTCAGAGGGAAAACAAGAGATGAAGGAACTCAGTAAAGAAAGAATTAATCTAATTTTCCCTTAAAGTCTACAGAACTGCAGGAACCTTCTCTCCAACACAGCTGCAGAATGACTGCAGGAATATGGCTAGGCAGCGAGCAGCAAAGAAGTGGTCACAACATCTTAGACCTACAGTCATTCTCCTGCTTTTTTGTCTGCTACTTTATTTGCTGCGTTCCCCCACCATGTTCAAGCTCAGGTATGTTAATTATGTGAGGCACAAAAGGATTTTTTTCTTGCCTATTAGTTCATGCAATACTCCTGTGCAGAAATTAGGGCTCCTCAATTATGCTAACTTCCTTGAAGAAACCATTCTGGTTTGTCCTGCAAACAGAAGGGAGTGTCACTGGAATGACTGTGTAGAAACACACAATCAAATAAATATAGAAATAGGTTAAAATCAAATAAACATATAAATTGAAACTGTTAATCAGAGCTTTATGTTTTAAGGACACATACTTACTGAGATGACCATGTACTATACAAAAAGAAAGACACCTCATTCATAGTATGTCCCTTTGTGACCCCCAGCCTCAGCCGTTCAGTCAGTACCAAGAGACAGTAGGCTATACCTCAAGCAAATTTATGTCTGTTGTAGAATGAAAACAACTCTCAGAGTCGTCATTCTCATTTTCCTCTCAACTCCTGCTCTTGTCATGTTGCATTATACATAGATAACACAAATCTTGAAGACATGCCCTCTGCTTAAAAAAGGAAACAACAACAACAAGATCTCTCACACAGCATGCCAACAAGAGCAGGATTTAATCACAGATAATTGGAGCATTTAATAGTAGTACTTAATAAAACAGTAATAGAAATCCTGGTCAACAAACACAGTGATAAGTACAGGATGAAAAAAAATCCAACCCCAAAAGAAATGATCTGTTTAATGATTGTTTATTTCTCATCCCTAGAGCTATTTGTTATGCCACGGAAGAGCAGTCATATCAGTCCAAAGTATCTCCTAAGAAATTTTGTTGAATCCATGCAGAAATCAAAATACTGAAACTTTATAAGGACTTTCTCTGTCACCTATTTGGTGGTTATATCTCCTAGAATACGTGACAATATTGATGATGATGATAAAAAAAAGAATAATGGAATGGGTTAAACTGGCAAAAAAAATGTCTTAAGCAAAATAATAGGAGTCTTCTTATGAAAGAGGGTAAAGAAAAAGGGTATAGAAAGAACGAGGCATCTCTCTGAGTTATTCATATTCTTCTTCTAAAAATATGATAGAGTTCCACAGGTACTAGAAGTTTTTTTTCAAAGTTTTTCGAGTAAACCTAATCACATATAGAAGAGCACATACAATTTCTCTGGTGTCTGTGCAGAGATTCAGTTTGCCTGAGATTAATTTCTAGAACAGCACAGGATTCTGTGTGTTTAAGCTGGATCCTTTTCTCTAAAAGCAACTCACTGTTTTGAGAAGTATTTTGTCTAAGAAAATTTAGAAGTGTATGACAGTGGAACGACTGTTTGTGTATAGTGAAACAATCCTCATTTTTCTTTTCATCAATGTAAATTTAGAAGAAGTTCCTTAAAGCACAGGGTTGCAGTGATTTCAGCTGAGTGCACAAAGGCAGATTGAGGCACAGTATCTGCAGAAACTTGGTACAGCAAATCGCACACCATGACAGTGGAAAAATGCAGGAAGGTAGAAGTTCAGTTTTGGGGCACTCCTCAAACTTCGACATTTCTGGTTGGGGTACATTACAGGAGGCTTTTATTTGGTGTTCAGAATATTTGCAGGGACCTGTTACAGAATTATAGAAGCAAAAGAAAATTCATGAGATCTTCCAGCCCAAAATTCTGTTCCATCGCAATCAGCAATACTTGCATTATTCCAGCATTTTATTGTTCTTGAAAATTATTAAGGCATCCAATATGGAAGACTGCATAGTCTCTTCAGATAAACCATGGTACATCATTTCCTTTACAGTTGAAAAGTTCTCCTTAATATATATCCTTAATCTTCCTTGACACAATGTATATCAATTACTTTTTCCCTTTTCTACTATAAACAAACAAAATATATTATTTCCTTCCTCTCTGCAGAAACTGTTTATTTATTAGTATGTTATCATGATCTAGATTGAGACTTAACTAATTTCACTGATGAAAAAGTGGAAAATTATTTTGTATTGCTTTAGCAATCTCCTTCATAAAGTGTTGAGTGTATAGAAAAGGGAAGACTCTTATATGACACTATGTTATAAATATTCAGATGTATACCTGAAGATGCATAAGTATATCTTTAGACCCTACTCTGTTTCTTTTAGAAGGTGGATAAAATAATATTCTTGAACACTGAAACAGCCTGAAAATGAACAAACACATTGTAAAAAATTAATTATATGAAGGGAAAGTAAGTGAAACTTACAGATTCTGTGCTGAAATAGTTAAAGAACTGTCTGCTGATAATTAGAAAAAAAAACAGATAATGAAGTTTTTCTTGAATCTGAAAGGAAGAGCTTTCTCACGATGACATCACATTATAGTTTAAACATTAATGTGCTGCTATTTCAGCTGCTAAAAATAAGTTTTCTGCCTTTTTAATCTATGTGCCTAACTTTAGGCACACAGGCTTCACCATTTCGGTTCCAGCCTTTCTGGACCTCGATGCTGATAAATAGAAAAGTAAGTTTAACACAAAATCACTAGTCAGTATTTATTGAGAAGATGTTATCAATTCCAGCCTCAAGATTAGAAGCCACAGAGGTCAGGTAATGTGATTTAGAGCATTCGAGATAAGATTTCAGGTGCTCTGGGTTGTTCTTAAGAGGAACCAACAGTCTTGAGCTTTTAGGTTTCTAACACAGTTGTGTAATTCAAGTGGCTATTACAGGTGATGTGAATATACCTTCCTGTTTTGCATCTTAAGAGCATTATGAACATTATTTTACAAAATGTTAGTGTTGGGTTTTGGAGGTGCAAAGCAAAGTGGTTTGCAGATTATGAGCAATTTCAGGATATATTTTTATTTCAAAGTGTCTTTCCACCCTTCCATATAAGGCTCCCTAATTGGGGTCTTATAGTCCCCACTACCATAAAATGTATTAATGACATCATTACTAGTACCTAGCCATGAATCCAACAGAAACTTAAAAATTAATGAAAGAAGGATGATGATCTAGTTACTCTTCAAATTAATCATTCTTTTCAGTCTTTATAGGTTTCTTGAGGGTTGATTGTTTTCTGTCCTTTTAAACCATGTCTAGCTGTTGAGTTTGCAGTAATTATTATGCAGTAATAAATTTGTACTCCAGTACCGGAGGCCTAGGAGCTCTGACTGTGTAAAGAGGCATTTTTATTATATCGTACTTTCTGATAAATCGACGGGCAAAGGCAGTCGGACCCTGAGTCAAAGTCCAGTTAAACATTTCAGTAATTTTTCAAGTATGCAGCCAAATAGTGCATGCGGCTAGAGGTTGGGCTGACAACTGAAGTATCACTTTAACAGCTGCTTCATTTCACTATCTCTCGGCTCATAAACTTTATTTTTAATGAGCCTGCCTGTAAGACCACTAAAAAATGACCTTCGCAGACAACTACAAGGACCTACTGTGGTGACCAAAATAGCTTTATTTGACAATGCATAATATCACAGTGACCACAGCATAGAAAATAAGCAGCATGGTGAGAAAGACATCAGACTGACTGCTGATGAGAATATTCTATATTTTCACTTTGAAAGATTCTTTTGACAGCTGTGCAAGTATTCCACCACCTTCAACTCATACTAATCTGGACATCTTCATTGGCTTTAATAGCGTTGCACCAGTTTACATTAACTGAGTGAATGGCCTGTGATTTTAAAATTGTGTTTAGGAGCTGTAGGCTGTCTTACAGCAAGAAAATACGTTATGTAATAAAGTGATAATAAAGATGCTGCTAATTCTTATCCTACCCTGCATGTTGCTTGCCAGTCTCTAGTCAAAACTTTCTACTAGTTAACTCTAAATTTTACCCAGTTTCCTTACCTAAACACATTTCAACTTTCTGTTTTATTATGCTACTTCTTAGGGTATGCTGCTAGTCTGTCTCAGGGCAGTGTGGGTGTGGAGGGGTACCTAAATATCAGGGAAAGGAACTTCTGGGTTGGAGCTTGTGAGGCGGAAGAAAAGGTGATCACGAAACTGTGTGCGAGTGGTGTGGTCCAAGGGAGGAAGGGTACATCTGCTGCGAAGCTGAGTTTTCTGGGTATGTCATCTTTTCAAACAGTTCCAAATTGAGCTGTAGTTTTAAGAGCCAGTAGAATCATAGAATCATAGAAAGTTTTGGGTTGGAAGGGACCCCTAGAGGTCATCTAGTCCAACCCCCCCGCAGCGAGCAGGGACACCACTAACTAGATCAGGTTGCTCAGAGCCCTGTCCA
>Ga0181612_110421_pt1 | contig 12662 bp, 9 predicted proteins | sample HoacroProtozoa21_FD_119630 | JGI IMG/M metagenome (GOLD analysis project Ga0181612, IMG submission 119630) | Hoatzin crop microbial communities from Cojedes, Venezuel. Combined Assembly of Gp0051906, Gp0051904, Gp0051908 | reverse complement strand
GGATCATGGCCCTGTGGTACTGCCGAAGGGCTAGGTCTCTTCCCATGTAAGGCTCTCCTTGGAGAGGCACTTCTGAGGTCCTGGCTGTTGTTCTCTCTCGGCACAGGCTGGCTGCCTCTGACATGTTGGACGATGCAGCGAGGTTGAGATCCTGGCGCTACATGACTTGTCTGCATGGGGAGCACAAGGACCACTGGATGTGTTCATAGTCATGTGGCAGTGACTAGCTGAAAAACCAGTGTTAAAAGTGCAGGGAATAGTGGAGGGTATCAAGGAAGGGTGAAAAGGCTCAGCTGTGGAGTGGAAAGTTAGATGCCTGTGTTTTGGAGAAAGCAAAGGTATAAAGGAAGCTCTCTGTACTGGAAGTAGCTGTCAGGTGCGTGGTTGAACTGGCCAGACGTAAGAAGAGAGTGGACAGAGGTCAAGGGGATGGCAAGCCTTTAGCAAAGGTTGAAAGATATAAAATATCATGGTAGCACTTCTTCGCTTGAAAGGAGAAGACTGAGTCCAGAGGTTCACGCTAGCTGTTTCTGATCACTGAAAACGTCAGATGGGTTTTGAGTGTATAATGGGTGCCAATGCCACTTTAAGAGGGATTTTCTGTGTTCCCTACCTAGGCAACATTGCCATTTATTCCAAGTGAAGTTCCGACTGTAATGGCTCAGAAAACCATCAAAAATTTTGGGCCTAACAGAGCAAATAATTGCATAAGGAACAAGCCTGTAATCATTCCACATAAGAACTGGAACATTTGAACTTGAAAACACAGATTGCTGCGTACAAAATCTCTCCTTGCTTGGTGATCATTGACATTACCATTGGATTATAGAGACTGCAACATTTCTCTCTGGTTGTTTTTTGTGCCCTTCTGTGCTGCAGAAGTAATGGATAGAATCAAGTAACGCAAAGAGCAAGAACTGACCAGCAAAAGCCCCTTTTCAACATGTATTCCTAGTGGAAAATAATGGTTTCCAGAACTACTCTTGGCTGATTTCTAGAGATCTCCTTCAGGTTTTCTGTGGATTTGAACCAAATTAAGAAAAAATTTCATTCCAGGTGTCACTGTCAAGATTGTAAAGAGAGAATCGTACTGAGTTTAATGGAGTGAATGAACTAGGCTTTTATTTCTTCCTTGATTGAAAGGCTCTGAGCTTGTGATTATGGTTTTAGCCTTTTTTTTAGCAGGAAAGGTAGAGTGGAAGGAAAATGGAAAAATGAAAGTATGGCTGATGCAGATATTCAGTGTCCATCCCAGGCTTTGCCAAGCAGCAGCTGCGTGCTCGCTGTCTGTAGCAGGTGTCACAGCGAGACATCGCCTTTGGAAATAGCGAAAGAAGTTAGAGGTAGGCTTGCAAAACTTGGAATGTATTTAGCTGGAGAGCAGTAATGGGGTGAGACAAGATAAACAGTAGTGCAGAGACTGCAGAGATACCAACTCCTTGTGCTGAGTAGTGAGAGTGCCGCAGTGAGAAGTCATCGGCTGGTCTGTTGTGGGGTGCTTAACGTCTGGTGCACGGGGCTGGTGCCTTCCCGTGCCGTGCCCAGCAGGTTGCTCGTAGTCCTGGCTGTGCGTGGGGAAGTAGGGTCTGTTGAAGCAGTTCTGTGAAAAGGATCTGTTAAAGTGGTTCAGAATGAAAGTGAAATTTTTATAATCTATTTACATTTCATTTATAACTGTATTAAGCAAAAAGTAACCCAACCCATTATGACCTCAAGAGCTTTGTCATCAAAGCCCGAGTAAAACTGTTAAATTTCAAAACACTTGAGAGTTTTTTTTCCAAGTTACATTAGTTACTGGCCCTAACAGAAAAAGCAAAAGCTGAAACCAAAACATTCAGGCATTTTGTTGGGGCAGAAGCATACTCCGTTTTATGTTGCAAAATGAACTGGTGATGGATTATGCTGTATTCAGGGAGGAACTGGGGTTAGAATATGGCCTTGGACTGAGTCAGCGGAGTCTGGGGCACTCTGGTAATGGCTGTCATCAGCTATGGCGTTTTCGTCCCATTTTAGTTTTACTGAAAAACAGATTGTAGATAAAAGGCTGGAATCTTTCAATTTGACCTCCTTTTTTGATCCTTATTTTCACCAGATTCATAGAAAAACTGAAAGCAAGACTATGAATTAGAGCAAGCCTTGATAATGAGATCGGGTTAATTACTTCCATTTGCATGCCTTCAGTGGTGAGGTGAAATTTACTTAAACACTAGATTCTTCCCATATGTGGAGGCCTTTCATTTTATCTTTCATATCCAATGCCACAGCATGGATCACAGGTAGACATTTTTAATAGTTCGTAAAAGATACTATTACGAAATTTGGTATTATGCTAGTATGTTTTCAGTTGCTTTTGAAGACTCAATTCACAAGTAAGCAGTCACACTCTCTAGGTATTTTTGTTATTACCTTGTTTTGTTGGATGCAAAGAAGCTCCAGCGTATCTGACTTTCACAGTTTGTGTGTGAATATCTTTTTTTAGTGTGCTGTTTACACTGGGTACGAGTTAGAAAATGTGTTTTGGGTACTTCCAAACTGGAGGTATGCTTTCCACCCAAACTAGAGAGTGGTGTACCTTACTCGCAAACCCCCGTGCCGTTAAAGGATCAAAAGGATCACATTCAATATTGTTCACTCATATGGCTTACATGTCATCAATTGTTTTGCAGCCTCCAGGCCATTTTATACATGGTTGGACAGTTGAGCGTTTAAAATGATTTTGGGAAGGGCCAAGAGCTAGGAGTCATTGATTTTCTTGCTGTTGTGTTTGAAATGTTATAAGCAGCAGTTGTGTTCTGTGCATGTAAGAAATGTGGGTAGGTCAGCTAAGCCTGCCGCGGGCTGATGGGCGGCTTGCAGTTCATCTGTGACAAGACCTCATTAGCAGTGCATAGTTCAGCCGTTGGTTAAGCCTGGTGGCAAATGTGCCATCTGCTTGCATGCAGCCTTGGATCCTGCCAGGCCTTCGTTTGAAGGCATCCCTTAGATCTGCCGGAGCATCCCAGTCCTGAGAACACGCTCGTAGAGGTGACAGTTGTGATCGGTGGGACCATCGCACAGGAATCACTGAGGTGTGTGTAACTGCAACAAACAAGCAGCAAAAACTGCACGGAAATTACATTGTGAGTTCTGTGAAATTATTCCAAGAAAATATATATACCACTGAACATAGTGCAAATAACACTCAGGTGAAGTCAGCAAAAAGAGGCTTCAATTATAGCGAGTAAAGTAAGTGGTGGAGATTACAGATACAAACTGTCATGCCCAGGGGCTAAGACTAGTTGTAAATGAGTAGTATGAAGAAATTTCCACAAAAGCAGATTATTGTATAGTGGTTTCCTGAACCTTCCTACAGCATTTATAAGTCCCTGTTGTCAGGGATAGGATATTGAACCAAATAGCTGTCTCGTCTGATCTGATATTCCAGATCCATTAAAAAAAAAAAAAAGGGCTGAGCAGAAAGATACTGCAGTGTAAATTGTGGTAGCAGAAAATTGCTTTTAATGAAAAAGTTATTTAGGGCTCATACAGGAAGAACATGGAATGAAGCATTTTTATTGCAGATAAGAAAACGCATAAAGCAAAAAAAGCATTGTTTAACTGTGTGGAAGATTGAAGTTGAGCAATTTGAGATTTTAATGAGTCAGGAATATGGAGTACAAATACACTGATATTTCAGCTTAGAAATATTCTGCTGCTTTCCTTTTTTGGCTGAGATGCTGTAGTGTATGTGAATTCTAAAAATACCGTTCTTGAGTCCCCTTGTCAAAATAGATTTCTTTCCCTTTAAAACTGCATGAAACAAACCAGTATTTTCAGTATCCAAGACTACGTTCATGTGTAGCTACGCATGTTAAGCTAAGCAACTGGGCTTATGTAAAAAACCCACGAAAACCTCTGTGTGGGTCACGGCTGCGCTCTGGTGAGCTGCGTGGCCAGCTGGTGAGGGCTGCTGCGCTGCCCGGCGGTGCCTGCCCGGTGCTAGGGACAGAGAGAGGAGCGGCGCTGGCAAGCTTTGGTGGTTTGGGGTGTGTATGGGGAGGGTTGGTTACCCCCATCCTCCCAGTTGGTGCAGAGTGTAAATCCTTGGTTTTCCTGGCCGGTGAGTGAGGCACTGGGCACAGCAGAGCGGTCACTGACGTGTTGTGGGCTTGTAGGAGGAGTTCTTATCCCAGCGAGTTTACAGCCCGAGGGAGAGAGAGTATTTCCACCCAATTATTCTTCGAAAATTAATTTCTTAGAAAAATATCACAGTCATAATTTTGTCCTTACCTGTATATGTGTAAAGAAAATCTACCTGTATATATGAAAAGATGTATTTATGAAGAAAAAAAAAAATCTCTGATCGTGGAAGGTTCTTAAGTGAGAGGCTGTAACCCCCCTTTGTAATTTCTGGTCCAGTTATTTCTTTCTCTTACGTCTGAAATCAAGTAATGTGCGTTGTCGCTCCTAATTCTGTACAACAATACAGGTCCTGTTTCAGTCCCGTTCAGAACAATAAGATATCCGATTTGCTGCTAAATGGCTTGACAGACTGCTTAGTTCTCCATGAGCTCCGAGGGAGCGTGAGATCTTCCGACAGGGTATTTGTATGTCAACTGCAATTTTAGAGATGCTCTTTGCCGCTGTAAGTATATAAGGACATTAGATGGCAAAGAGAAAGTGTTTGTTGGTATTGTCTTTTGGAAGAAAAGCAATTCAGTGTTTATAAAACTCGCATGTCAATGAGACAGAGTTATTAATGTTTTATTTTTGCTAAGAGAGACTTGAAATTGTTTCAGTTCCAGAACAGAAGAATTACATAATAAAATCCTGACACTAAATTAGGAAAGGATTATGCTGAAGAGAAAGCCCCATTCATTGCTCAGAAATCCTATCGTAGACCGGGGGAGAGGATCTTTACCGTTGGCTGAACAGGCTGGAGATTTTGCGCATGATGTATTGCACCGTTGTATGACAGATGCTCATTGTTTAATGACTTTTGTACTTCGTCAAGATTCGTACAGCTTACAAAGGCCAATTATTAGAGTTAATATGCTGCCAGCAATGCCTATTATAGGCTTACTGGATTTGAGAGCTTCTTTAACATTCTTAACAACACCAAGGCTTTTTATTGAAATAAGTATATTTTCCTTTGTTCCACCTTCAAAATAATAAGAAAAAAAATCTCAAAATGCATCAGAAAGACGGACTTTGGCAAACTCATCCTTTGAAAAGAAATCAGATTGTTTACCACTTGTATAGATAGTGTCTAGCACTGTGCCTGATGATCATAATTGGTCTTTCAAACAATATATACAAATTAATTGACGTTTCTATCTGGCATTCATCTAGGATGTAAATATGGGCTACGATTGCAATTCAGATTAGTCTGAAATTTAATATCTGGTTATAATCAGAATTGCTAAAGATGTCTGGCTAATTTAATTGACATAATTGTTATAACATCTCTAATTTTATGTTGAAGTCTGAGGTAATGACTGCTGAGTCACTTCTGCTTTGGGAGGCTTTTAAAAAAAAAAGTGAGGGATACATAGGACTGGGTTGAAAACCTGTAGAAGAAAAGAGTTTATCAGTTTTTCTCTCTCTTTTGGTAGGTTGCTGGAGGGGAATGAATGAAATCTGGAGGTGTACAGCAGTTTACCAGCCCTATCATTCTCTAGTAAAGATCAGCATGAAAAAGCAAATGGCTCATTTACTGGACTGAATCATTGTTACTTATTTACAGGACCAAAATAGTTCCCTTCATATAAAAAGCCTTCAGCAAGTTCTCCTCGGATAGGAGGATTTATTTGTGAAGTCTCTCTGGGATAATGTAGGATGATTCACTGTTTCTGCTACTTGCCAAAAATGACTCCAGCCGATTAGCAGAATTTAAGCTGTTGAAGTATCGGGTAACTTGTAAAAGTAAGCCAGGGACCTAACTCTGCTTAAAGTGTCAAGGGGTGGTTAAAAGCTCTACCTGAAGTAGAGGTCATGCTGGTGGTGGGGCTTGCTGTTCGGCTGCTGACATCCTGCTGGTGTCACCGCCAGACCCAGCCGCTGGGTCCTAGAGGGACTTCCCAGTGCAGAGATGAGGACACTGACATCCCCCAGCCTCCTGACTGATGCAAAAGCTGAAAAATTTTTCTGAAGTCGGCCGGGTTAGAGCCGAACATTGGTTTATGAACTAAAATTGTCTTGATTACTTGACCATGCAGATCAGTCTCCTGACTTTGACTTCACCCCATGTCTCCAGCTGAAGACAAACGCGTGATTGTGTTTGGGAGACGAGATACCAAACTGACTGCTTGATTCAGTACGTGCTGGCAGACAGACCCTGTTCATAATCTGGGGAGGAGGGGAGCGGAGGGAGGCTGGAGGAGCCACAGGGGGAGGGAAGCTGGCGGTGGTCGCAGCCGAGCAGCTCCAGGGGATGTGGGCACCGCAGGCTGTGCCTGGTGGGTGGCTCAGGTGCACGGACCAGCACGGTGCTCAGGAGGCGGGCATCTGTCTGACTAAAGCCAGGAATGTTACTGCCTTCAGTTCTCTGAATAGATCGTATCTTTCCCTTTGAAAAGTAAAGATTCAGTACAGAGGTAACGATTGCCAAGATCTACTTTATCTGTGCTCTGTGTGGAAGAAAAATGCTCATGTCCTGATCTGTCTGGGTTCCCTTTTCAGAAGATTTCTCATTTGTAATAGACTTACCTGAGTTTAGGCTTTATGTGCTGCTTCTGAAATTGAGATGGTCTCTGTCAACACAATGATTGTCTAAGATCATCCATCCTGCTGCTGTTGGATTTTCAGTAAGCTTTTCAAGTGTCTGAGAAGATCAAGCTCTTCCTCCTAGAGCAGAAATTACCTTTCCTCTCTCTAGTCAGGCTTTTTATTTTCTATTTCGGCAAATATTAGCAGGTGGTGCCAAATGTGAGAAGGTGCATCCACTCCCTTGTCAAAGAGGAAGGTTTTTTGCCAGCAAGAGGGTGTATCCAGGCTGCCCCGCAACAGTGGTTTGGCTCACCTGTGGCCGTGTTGGAGGAGTGGTTGTGGGCAGACCATCTTACCTTCATGGTGTTGTAGGTACCACAGAAGGGCACGATGCTGTGTTTTATTTGAATATTATTTTAAAATGAGAAGAATGGATTAATGTTCCCCGGGGGACAGTGGGGTGGTCTGCTGATGTCTCCATCTGCTCTTGTCCCTCCTGGAAGTGATAGAAATGAACTTTCCAAAGAACCTTGTAGCATTTTGGAGCACTGTTTGCACGGATGTATCCGTCATTGCTCTGACATCGGGTATCTAATAATAACCTCCCAGCAAGTCATCCGCTCTCTTCTGCTTCACCCACTCTTAGTCACTACACCAGCTTCTGTAGGCTACAAGTAGTAGGCTATTTATTATTTAGCTAGTGAAAAATGGTTTTCTTAATCAAGTTGCTGCTGCCAAGAATGTAAAATCAGCGAGACCCATTTTAGGTGCCTTGAATCCTGTCCAAGTCAGATTACTCGGGAACTCGTGTTACCTCAGCTGCTTCCATACCTTCCATTAACATTCCAGTTGCTGACGGCCAGAGCACTATTTGAAAATCCATGGTTATTAAAAATATTGCCTTAAAATTCTTTGTAAGGGAGTAAAAGTATTTGGCTGGTGTCCTTCCTGTGTCTCATCCCAATCTGGCACTGCATTGCATGGTACAGAGCCTTCATTTACTCTGAAGGAGATGATCAAGGTTATCTGAGAATAAACCGCCCGCTCCTGCATCCCTCTCAGTGAAGCGTTACCCCCGGGTCATGCCTGGCAGTGCCGAGGGGAAGCGTGAGACTGGTGAAAGTCTGGCGTTGTGTTTTTTCTGACCCTGTTGACCTAACGCACCAGTAGCTGTGCTTACGCCAGTTTTTTAGGTGAGCACTCTTGCCCCCAGGTTCTTGCAGGAATGTGGCATTTCGCTTCTTTTTATGTCAAATCGGTCACTGGTTGACAAGCTCTTTGCACGTGGGAGCTGTTCTGGCGGCAGGGGAGCAGCAAAGCCAGGCGCCCCGCTCCCTCCCGCACGGGGAGAGGCTCGACCCGCTTGATGGAGAGGACAGAGAACTGGGAGTGCCCCCAAGAGTTGCCTTGAATGGGATGCAGGAGTGTGGGCTTGTGGCAAAAAACACCTTTCTTACTTAGTTTGTGCACTTTATAGGTCAATATCCTCTGAGCAAAAAAGAAAATTCCTTAAACAGATAGATCTGTTTGACAACATTGATATTTCACTACCAGTTGCCATTCATCATTAGAATTAAAGCAAAAAAAGGGTGCAGGGAAGCACCAGGTCGCAAACGGGACTTGGTTCAGTGTCCATGCAAGAGACAGATGGCTGGTCGCCGTGGGCCAGAACCGGCGGCATGCTCTGATCAGGGGCCGTGATGGAGGACCTGGGTCTTCTGTTGTGTCAGTTTATGTTTTGTTTATTTAATTGCTTCTGTGAAAGGGCCGGTGTATTTTTATATTGTGTGATATTGTAGGTCTACATTATAAATAGTTTATGGGAGGAGTAAAATATCATATAGCAGTAATTTCATCTTTCTGTATTGAATAGTCTGTCTTCTGGGGATGTTAAAAGTTGTTGCTGGTGTTTGGTTTTTTGCCTTAATAGATCGCCTGGAGTTTTAAATATCTGATGAGATCTGCTGTAGGCTTTCTGCCTGAGAAGGCGTTTGCTCCTTCTTTTCTCCTTGGCAAGCGCACTGCTTTGCAGCTGGTCAGCCTCAGCAGTCCTCGCTGGTGAAGGAGATGGTGGCCATACGAACGCCGGCGTTACCACATCTGCGGTGGGCACCTAAGACCGCTGTCTTTCTGGTCCAGGAACAGGCACTGAAGCTGTATTTCTACATTCTTTTAGGTTTTCTGAATTTTGGCTTCTGTGGGTGAAGCGAGGAAGGTGGGGCTGTGTTAGGAAGAGCGTGCCTGCAGCACGTGGGGCTGCGTTGGGAAGAGCATCGCAAGCAGGTCGAGGGAGCGGGGAGTGCTGGCTCCAGCGCTGGGCTCCCTAGTACAAACAGGACATGGGCATGCGTGAAGGACCATGATGATGATGATGATGAAGTGCGTTGGAGCATCTGTTCTATCAGGAGGGGCTGAGAGAGCTGGGGCTCAGAGGGTTCTTATCAGTATGTGTGAATACCTGGGGGGGGTGAAGAAGCTGGAGCTCTACTCAGGGTATCCAGTGACTGGACAACAGGCAGTGGGCACAAACTGAAATACACGAAATTCTGCTAAAAGGCAATAGAGAAGGCTGAGAAGTCTCCATCCTTAGGGCTATTGAAAACCCAACCGGTCATGGCCCTGAGCAGTCTGCTGTAGGTGACCCTGCTTTGGGTGCGGGTTTTGACTGGATGGTCCCCAGAAGTCCCTGCTGACCCCAGCTACTTCGTGATTCTGTGAATTGGTAAGAAGAGCTGATGTGGAGAGTACTCTGCACTGGTACCTGTGAATGTGCAATTCACTTAGATCTTATCTGAGCAAAACGCTTGAAGGGTATTAGTAAGTCAGTTGGCAGCTTAGATTGGTACAGCCTATTTGTATGGACACCCGTAAACGTATTTTTACGGTATTTGTATGAACACCCGTAAACGTATTTATTGTCCGTTACTTTGAGAGGTGCAAGTTTGATAAAGTCAACTGAAGCAGGTGTAGGGAAAACACTTTCTTGTGTTTCAGGATGTGAGTTTTCAGTGCCCAAAATCAGGAAGGCACTCCACCCATAGAAATATTTTTGTGTATATATCCGTTTGGTGGTTTTGTACTTAAGGCATTCATTCAGCCCTTTCGTTTGTGACAGACAGCAGGCCTTTCTGAGTCCTCGGGCTGCTCACACGGTACCACACGGGCTAACGCTAGCTATTAGGGACGTGGGGGGAAAAAATCGTGGCCCAGGACTGTATAAAATGAAAACAGTTTTCAGGCCTTTGAGACGCAGATTCCTTGTTGCTGTTTTCAGTCAGAGGAACGGCGATACTGGGTCAGACAAGGGCGGCGTGTTCCTGGCCAGGGACCAGCAGCTTTGGGACTGGGAGGACCAGGGCAGCTCCTTCCCCGCGAATCCCCCGAACCTGCCGCCGCTGGCCAGCCGGAGGCTTCCCGAGCCACGCTGTTAGCTTGGTCATCTTGTTCAATAGTCAGCGATGAACTTATTTCCCCTGAATGTTTTCCATAAAACCATTCACATTTTTGGCCTCTGCAGTGTAGGGTTTCACAATTTAATGATTTTGTTTGTGTGGAAAGGTCAGTCCTTTTGTTTTAGTTTTTTTTTTTTTTTTAAACCCACTGAATGACAATTTCTGTGAGTCCCTAAGAATCTTCTGTGTTTACAAGAAAGGAAAAAATAATTCTGAAAGTTAAATAAAATATGAAACTGCTAGAGAAGATATTCTCACTCAGATGGACGACGTTTGGCTTCATCCAGTATGACAGTTCATTCGTTCCTGTAAATGATTTGTTGAAATTCCTGTGAAGTCCTGGAAGTGGTGCTTAGGGGAGGTGATTCTTCCGAAAACTGGGCAGCTCCAGTCTCTGTGTTGACTTCCTATCCCTCAGAGAGTATGTTCATATTCACTGGGTTTTTGCCTTTAACTGCTCTTCAGCATTCAAATGAATATCTCAGGAGGCAACAATATCTAGGAATATGGAAAAATCAGCGCATAGCCAGGAGACCTATACTGTTTGTGAAACTCGGTACATGTATCTGGAGTATTCAAGCTTCATCTGAACCACAGAGAATTAAAATGTTCCTGTTTTTCTGTATCTTGTTTCTCTCTTTAGCTTTCTAGAGTGCCTTTGAAATGTGAAGAGGTGGAGTGAGAAATTAATGCAGTTATAAAATATCTCAAAGGTTAAAAAAATCCAGATATGTACTCTCAGCTATTTCTGTTTCGACTCCAGAACGACTGAATAAAATGAGAACAGGAGATGAGGAAACGGCATTTAAGAGCAGATTCATCCGAACAGGGGAGTTGGAAGTTTCACAGTTTGTGTTCTCTTCTCTGGGATGTGTGTTAGCAGAGAACATGCGTTCCCCTTCCCCATGCTTTCATCAGTTATTTTATTACTGCACTCCTTACAGTGGTCTTACAGGCAGCAGTGACAGCAGGAAGAGAACTCGTCTGGGTCCTACAGTAACCTGTTTTCAAGCAGATGATTTTGTTTTTTGTTAAAAAATACCCAAGCTTATTGGGAGAAGGATATTTTGGTGGTAAGGGTTTGAAAAAGTTAAAAATCTATGCGTGATCTTGACAAAACAAAGAAACTTCACATTTGGTGGAATATCTTTGTTATACAGAAAGAGTCTTAGCTTATGGTTATCTGATCATAAACAAATATAACTGTCCTAGTTTTTGTTTTTCACTTGGGAATGGAAAAACTGATGAAAGGGTGGGAGAGGAAACAACTCTCCTTTTTCTGGCTCTCACCATCCTCCCACCCACAGCCCCCCAAGTACGATTCCGTCAGGGTTAGCCGAGCCTGTTGGCCTGTGTAGTACTTGTGTTTACCTTACTGCAGAGCGGTAGGAGAAGGAAATACACAGTATTTGAACTGTATCTGTTGCCTTCTCAAATTTAGTAATACTTTGCAATTTCATTCAGCTGGCGGATTTTTTTAATAAAGACTACATGTGAAGTTATTTCCAGCTGTGATACAGATGGTGGTTTAAAATAGCATTCTCCTACACTGAAAGATTTGGATTGGTGCTGGGCTTCATATGGCTCAGCTGTTGTAATGGACACATTTTTAGTCATGTACATTGTGATAGGTACCGTATCCCTGTGGTCATGGGATCGTTTTTTTTTATTTAACACTGCGGCTGCTTTGTTCTAAAGAATAACCAATGTTTATGCTGCAACTTCTCCTGTGTAATTAATTGTAAGGGGTTTGTGTTGACTCCAGCAAGTCTAAATGGCACAACAGAAGACTAAAAGGAAGAGGATGCTTCATAAGGTGGTTGCTGGAGATGGAATTACACTATTATTATTAGGGTAAAAATGGTGTAAGAAAAGTTTGGTCGTGTCAGTGTATGAACAACCAGGAGAACCTTTTTTGTGAGATCGTTTTGGTTACTGCTTCCCTATAGTATGAAAATACAGTAACTAGAAAATGAACTGTTATGTTTTCAAGATTGTTTTGAAGCATGGGATTAAGCAGCAAGATTAATTCTGTATAGGTTCAGGTCACAAGGTTAACATGAGCCAACTGGGTTTTCTACAACAGATTTATTTATCCGTAACATGCGATGTCAGGCTTGTGTATTTTCACAGACCCTTTACATTTAGAGTTTTAACTTCTGATTGCACTGCTTTTCCATACAGCTTGCCACCAAAACTTCAAAACGTGTCACAAGAAAGATTGGAGCTAAATATAGCACGTCCCCTTCGTTTGAAAGCGAAGGCACAGGAACATGACTGCGGAGCTGGCTGGGGCGGAGCGGAGCGGGCGGACTGCTGGAAGGCTGCGCTCTCCCACTCCTCTCTCCCGCTCCGAGCTGTCTTGCTGCCGCTTCGGCTCGCGCGCGGTGAGTCACGCTGATGTCATTCCCCGCCTTGGCGCAGCGAAACTCGGCAGATCCGTGACTCTTTCTATTTTGGGATTTACGGATTTGGGGTTTGGTAGCGTTGTAAACATGCAAATATAGGAGCAACAGTTTTACT
>Ga0181612_161550_pt1 | contig 12663 bp, 14 predicted proteins | sample HoacroProtozoa21_FD_119630 | JGI IMG/M metagenome (GOLD analysis project Ga0181612, IMG submission 119630) | Hoatzin crop microbial communities from Cojedes, Venezuel. Combined Assembly of Gp0051906, Gp0051904, Gp0051908 | reverse complement strand
GTGCACAGGTGGCTGAGGCGGCCACCCGTGGGTGCCCTGTTCCCCCCGCAGGGCTGTTTTGCAGTCGCCGGCCAAGGCAGGAATGCCAGGAATGCGAAATCCCGGCACGCTGCTCCGTCGTCTTCTCCCCCCCAGCTGCCCCCCGCTTCTCTGTCCCGTCGCAAGAACAGGATATTCGCCCGAGCGACGACACACGTCTTGTTATCAGGAAAAAACACTCAGTCAGCGTCTGGAATGGGCTCTGATTAACCGTGTGGCCACCGGGCTTCCTCGCGTGGCTGCGGGGAAAGCGCCCGCGCACGATGGGGTACGGGCAAGCGGGCAGCAGTGGGTGGGAGCTGCCGGGGCCACCGGCATGGCGAGGGCTGGAGGTGAGCATCGAGCACCGTCACAGCCCTGCCATCACCCAGCTGTCCCTCGCCCCCTGCCCACCCTCCCGGCAGAGCCCCTACGGAGAGGAGCATCCAGCCCCACGGCAAGGGTTCGCCCACTCCTCGCCGCGGTGAAGCCGAGGTCCCCAGCCCCATCTCCCCGCGCCAGCCACCCTGAGTCATGTCAACACGTCCCCGCTTCCAGCACGGGCTCTGTAAAGACGTCCTGTCTCAGGTAAACAGGATCTCGCCGCGCTGCATGACCTTGTTTACCTCCCCGAAAGAATTTGGCTGGAATTTTTTTTTTATTATTTTTTTTCTTCCTAAGGGCTGGTGAGTCACCCCGCAGAAATGCGTGCTGCCTTTCCACACTGACTCACCCCGCTGCCCGAGCTCCTGCCTCTCCCTCCTGCCCGCCGGCTCCGGGGCAGGCGAGAAGCCCCCGCTCGCCAGCCCAGTGATGCAACCCACGCGCCGGTGCCGGTGTCGGTGCCAGTGGCCATGGCAGTGGCGTCTCTGCCGCAGGAAGCGCGGCTGAGCGCTCGGGCAGCCTGTGTGCCAAAACACAGGAAGAGCACCAAGAAATTACCCCCCGTGCATTGTCAACTCCAAAAACACCAAAGAAAACAAAACAAAGCAAAAAACAACCAAAAAAAAAAAAAATTGGCCTCACTAGAACAATTGCCCAGAAGAAAAGAAAAGAGGAAAAAAAAAAAAAGAGGCCAATGGACCTGGCCCGGCGCCAGGACCCTTGTTTTCCTTTCCCAACACAATGCACGTTAAATAATACTTCCTTCTCGCAACAAGGCCCTCCTGGGCCCGTTTTTGTTTTTCTCTGCCGCTGTGCGGGGGTCGGTCGGCAGGGTTGGCTCCCGTCACGGCAGGTCGGCACTTCGGGGCTGCTGCTCGTCCCCGCCGCCGTGGATCGCCGGTTCCCAGCACGCCGGAGGAACGAGGGCCCTGCGGGTGGGCTTTCTTGCGGGGAGCGGCGGGATCTTCAGCACTTTTCCCGACCGCTCCCAACCACCAGCGTGATCCGGGTTTAGCCACTCTGCAGGACGTTATCTCTGCAAGGTAAGCTAGGCAGCCATCCCAAGCCCCCCCCATGTAGCCATACCCAAGCTATGAAGACATCCATACAAGATAATCAAGGCAGTCAGATCATATACGTCGATTTATCACCAGATTAAACAAAACAGAATATCAAAGCAATATACCCCACGTGCAAGATGAACTGTTCCATGGCATTTCTGCCCCGACTTCCAGACTGGTACAAGGAGAACCCCTGTTCCTTGCACCTTGGCTCTTCAGTTCCCATTTGGCTTGCACTCAGCCTTCTTTTCTTCGGGATTTCTCTTCCCAGTGACTGTCACTGGCACGCAAACGACTGTATTTAAGTGTCTGTGTTGTGGAGGAATCCAAGTAAAGCTGTTTTTGTTTATTCTAAATACTTTCCTGAGAAATTTAGCATCAGAGACACCACGCCTCTTGTTTGTTGGCAATGTCAACCAACAGTCTTCAAGGGGCTGATCAGATCCGTATCTCTTTGAGGATTACTGGGATTTCTGATTAAATAGCAGGTGCAAGAAAGAAACAAGTTGCCCCTTTTTAAATCAAGATGGGGTCTTTTTACACAAAACAGCATTAGTTCAGCTGCATACGCATCTCCCCAGATTTCTTCTTTCTTAGATGAGGACACAGGCTGCTGGGCACGAGGGACCCAGTAGTTCTCAGGTGCTCACAGACATGACACATCTGTTACCAAGAAGGCTCAGCGCTTAGTCACTAGTGTGCACAACTGGCCAGCCTTGCCCTGGCACAAGAAAAGAGGGCCAGACTCTGCAGTGGAGGAGTAGGTGACGGGTCTAGGTAGGCATTAGACGTGCGTGTCCACTGATGCCCAAAGTTGAGCAAACTCATTTGTTTCAAGGATTGACTTTGTGCACTGCCATTCCTGACGCAATCCAGAAAAGCCAGATCCAAGGTCCCAGTTACCTGCATTGTCTGGACTCAGAAGCCAGGTCCTGCCTCTGGGTGATGGATTTATGTTCTGGGTCCCTTGTGAAGGTGCCATCTTCTTGGCACCGTTTTGGTCTGTTCTTCTCCCACCCAGAAGACGAGCCTGTCCCCTGCTACAGAGTGCATGCAGTCAGTCACATCAGCAATCAGGGTGACATCTTGGTCAGTGAAAGCCGGTTTCTGAGCAAGCGTTAGCCATGTCAAAGAGGGCTTGGAGGTGGATTAGTGGGAGGTCATTAGGAAGGAAACTGGGGCAGAGCTGGGATACAGCACTCAGCGCCGCAGAAGGCTGCCTGTTTGTTTCCCCTGTGCTTGCTGTGCCCTCCGTGTGTACCCAAACCCGTCCACATGTGGTGGCAACTCTGGTTGCTGGCTGGGGCAGAAGGCTCACCTTCTTGGGCACCGGTGGGATTCACCTCACAGCAGACATCTGAACATTGGCTCTGAAGTCTCAGCCAGCTGTCTCAGTTGCCTCGATAGTCAACAGAGCAAGATGGGCACATCCAGAAACCAGCTCAGCTCCCTGGCTTAATTTTTTTAAGGTTGGAATGATTCATGCTGTGGCAGTGCTCAACACTCTACTTTGTCTAGAGAAGGAGACAAGGGCTGCCAGTGTTTGACTGCTTGATTTTCAGTCAGCTTGATTTAAGGTGCTTAATTTTTAACTGGCAAACATCAAGCACAGTGAATCCCACCTCAGGAGAACAATGTGCCAGTGTCTGACAAGCAGCAGCAAGTCCAGGAACACAGCTCCTGCCTTGATTTATTTAACGGCTACAGCTAATGATAAAATTTGATCATGGGAACCACTGCCTCAGCAAAATCCAGCTTGCTCAACGTGCAGAGCACGCCTCGTCCTCCAACAGTATTGTCAAAGAATATGACCCTCAGGGACCTTGAAACATTTAGGAAAGAGTTGCTGGGGCTAGCAATGTGGTTCTGAGCATGGGGTTTTCTCCGGGTCTGGCACGGTACTTGTTTTTATCAGCCGCCAAACCTCTGGCAATTCACCAGCTCCTGATAACATGATTAAAAACCTGGAACAGCCAAATGCAAACACTTAGTCCAAATTACTGTCTGTGTGTGTCCTCACGCCTGGTGGGAGCAACCAGGTTGACCATATTTGCCTCTATGTTCAGGTCAGCCTCTCTGGACAGGTCTCTGTGATGGAGAGCAGCACTGCTGGCAGATCTCCCTCCCGCTGGTGAGAACTTGGTGGAAACTTTTATCCATCAAAATGTTTGTTGCTTGGCCTCCTCTGCTAAGGGAGCAGGTGCTGGAGGTTGTTTGGCTAGCTGATTAAACAAATCCCAGTGTTTCCTGCCAGGCCAGGTGAAGTCAAGCCTTTTCAGCTGCCTCATCACTACGAGCTCATCGAGCAGCGTTCGGCAGCTTGATTGCTGCTGAATATTCAGCTTTGAGGCACAGAGTGTCCTTCTGGCCATAGCCTTCATGACAACCACAAGTTCGGCTTTCAAATGGCTCTCAGAAATGCAGCACAACTAGGATAAAGAAAGGGCACTATCCATGTCAGGATAGTCCAGGTTGTCTCAATATTGCTGTGAATGTGCTCTTCAAACCATTTTTAGTGGTCTTCAGGACTCAAGCTTGGAGGCCTGTGTAGATAAATGGTGGGCTTGGCTTGTCATGGGACATCTCGTGTGTGAGCCTGTTGAAAGTTGTATCAGTGTCAAGCCAGCTCACCAGACTGAGGTATTTCCAAGATGACTATTAGAACGGTCACTTCCCATAGCAACCTGTCATAGAGAACATTTTGACTCGGGAAGTCCATCACTAGCTCTATTTTGTCCCCCACTGGCACCCCATTTGTGGCTGCTCTGCTAACTACTGTGGCAAAGTCCAGCAAGATCCCATTTCTGTTATAGAGGCAGGTACACATCTGGGATATGTGGTGATAACTCTCCAAGCTTATCTGTACCACACAAAGTGGGAAGCAATGGTGGTGACATCAGCCATGGCTGAGTGATGACAAGTCATGTGAACATTTTTAAAAGGAGACATAAGACACTACCTCATTTATTTGGTATCTCCCAGCTCTCTCCGCTCAGGTGTAAACCTCCTGCAGATGAGGCCAGCCCTACATTGAATGAAAGTTTGCTAGTTCAATGTCCCACCAATGTATGACCTGTCACTGCTCTCACCTTCTGTGAACAGAGGTGTTACTGGAGATATGTTTTTACACTCCTCACGGAATATGTGGCCTTACTTAGTGTTTCCATTTTCATTGATTTTGAACATCTGCCTTTAACAAACTACCCACTTCCAGAACCACTGGCTGTGGTCATGTGGAGCTGCAGCAGGCTGCTTTGGGATGAAGCACATCCAGAGTGACAGCTTTATGGTGACACCTATAATGTTGATTGTCTATTTTTCCTCATGTTTAAATTATTTCCATGTTTATCCTACAAAGTAGTTCTATTGACTGGCAACTTTCTTTGCATGAACCATCTTTCTGCCGGGTTTTGCAAGTAGATAGTGCTGTATCCATCAATAAAGCTGAAAGAACAGATTTCCTCAGCAACAAATCTAACTACGCTGCAATTTCAGGCTCTTACTAAGGAAGCCTTCTGAAATGCAGTCTAAGGCTGCATAATTTCAGATGGGAAGCGTAAGTGCCTACTGAGAAAAATGGGAACATACGCTCCATTTTAAGCCCATTACAGAAAGGAATTACTTAGAGAGTCACGCGGACGCAGAGCTAATATCATCCTCTAGATAGTAACTGTTGCGTCCAGTACTGCTCAGCAATGTGCAGAAATAGAAGTGGACAGAACCCTACACCAGACAAAAGCCAAGATTTTGTTTCTGATGTCATTCGGGCGCCCAGACGCGGCTCCTGAGCTGCGAACGTCCCATCGGCTTGACCGTGTCCCGGTGGTCCCTCCTCGCCCCTGCTCTCCCAGACACCTGCAGTTTTCTTTGAAGCAGGGACATGGCGAGTGTTTCCCGGAGACATGTCAGGACACAGAGGGAAAAACAGAGAGATGGATTCTATCTGTCAACTCGCGATGAAAGACAGTTACACCACCACCACCCCCAGCCTCAAAAGAAAGCTTAATTTTTTCTAGTTAAAAAAAGTGTTTGGCTCAATCCCTAGACCAGCTGCTTCCTACATAAATAAGAGGCATGCACAGTGTACAGAAAAGAATATTTGACATTCCTAATCAATTAGATAAGGGGAAAAAACAGTGCATTTTCCTGTTCAAAATAAAATTATCGTGGTTACTTCAGATTTCAAGGGCATTTATCTTTCAGCTTCAGACAGAGGGGCACTGAGTAGGCTGCGGGTTACTGACCCCAGGCTGGAGATGACTAAGTTGCCAGCTGGGATGGAGGAGCCGAGGCCAGGCTCTGTCGGGGCACTGGGACAGGAATAGCCATCGTGGTTGCCAGCCAAGTCAGGTGTGCCTTGGTAGAGCAGGGCTTTTGTGAGGACTGAGCCAGGCCAGAAATAACTGGCAGCGCTGGGGGGAGGGAGTTAAAACACTTCAAACCAAATTGTTCAAGGGAAGCACTCCCGGATCTTGCCCGTGTGCTCCTTGGCTTTGAAAACTTGTATAAACCAAGGAAATGCCAAGGAAATCAAGGTGAGGAAGAAGGTGGCTGGGAGGGCTGCAGGAGAACACAGGCACCTTCCCTGCTCCTGTTCAGCTCAGGATATTTCAGTGGAAGAGGCACAACCTGAGACATGTTGGGTATCCTGCTCAAAAGCACAGGAGGCTCCAGGCCCTGGTCCCACAGCGGAGGCAGGAGGCAGGGGTGCAGCAGCATGGTGCCCTCTCCTCCAGGAGCACGCGTCTCTCTCCAGATCACCAGCAGCCTTTCTGGACTCTCCGCAGGCCGCTGGAGAATGCAAGGGATTTTTGAGAGGACCAGCTCTGCCGTCTCCCAGTTGAGGGGACAGCCGCAGCCCCACAGTGCTGCCCTTTGCACTGCCTTGGTGTGGCCAGGACAGACGGACAGACAGGTGGGTGGGCGGGCTGCAGTACCTTTGGACAGCTTTTACCCCAAGCAGCTCCGGGACCCCCCGTGCAGTTCCTGGAGACTTCAGACCCAGGCGGCTTTATCGGAAGTCTCGATTGCTGCCGCTTTGCTTTTGCAATACCACTTCTGTGTTCTTCCAGGATATGCCAGGACAGCGTATTTGCTCAGGAAAAAAAATCAAACACGCAAACAGAGCCATGAAGCATCTGAGCCTGCAAACCCCTGCTCAGACCCAGAGGAGGGCTCTGGAGACTGCGCTCGCCCGTGAAATCCTGGGCCTGCAGTGCCACCTAATGAAGAACCATTCGGAGTCCACAGGTGTGCTGCTGCACGCAGGGACATCAGGCAAAAGGTTCCTCAGGGCACTTCGTTCCTCTCTAGTGCCTTTTGTCCCTCTCCCAGCGCATCAGAAATTGCTTACTCGACCCTTGCTGCCTTTGGGCAGCAGATAATACTGATCCCGTTCTGCGGGCAAGTCACAGAGCAGCTTTTTGCCAAGCCCAAATACAGGAGACAAGTCAACAGCAGCTGAGCAACAAATGACAGCAACTCCTTTCTCCATGTCGCTCCTGGAAATACTGCTTCCGAGGGACAGGGCAGAGAGGTGACACAGCGCGGTGTTGCAACCTGCATCCTGCTCCTGGGGCTCGCCATCTTGTTCCCTGTGCATCAGCAGGACCGTCTGCGTGACAAACCATCAACTCCCACTTTTTAGGAGGCAGAGGTTGGGCTCTGTTTGATGGGTGAGGGCAGCAGTCAGGTGTGAGGACTGGGAATGTCTCTGAAGGTCCTAAACCACATTCCCTCAGGAAGAAACCAGCTGGTGCTCAGTTTTTATGTAGGAAATCATCATCAAGGAGAAGAACGAATGCTCCACACAAAACGCAAGCTTGGTGCCAGTGGCATCGACTGTCTTCTCAGACCCAGACAGCAAGACACCAAAGTACCGAGGTTCCTCCCAGGACTGCATTCAGGTTTCTGGTCTCTGCTGATATAATGCAGCACCACGATGGGCAAACCACCTCCCAGTGCAGGGAGCTGCCTAGAGGTAGCAGGCAGATAATGTGTGAGAGCTCAGTCCCTCCCTGGAGCTTGGGGGTTAGGCCTGTGCATTCCTCCTCCTCCTCTGTCTACCTCCTCCGCTGCGACCTCAGGTCAGGCACCCACCGAAGCAGAGTGTAGCACCTTGTAAAGGTGCTGTCATGGAGCCCAGTATGCATCTAAGTGGTGGCCGTGTGGTCACAGCCCTCGCCCAGAAAGTGGGAGGTCTGCGTTCTCCTCAGCCTGGAGGGGCTGCAACCCACCCTTTCCACCAGCCTGGTCTGCTCTACCCTGCATGGCAGGGCATGGTTTGATGTGGTACATCTGTGATATGGACAAAGAGCACCTCTTCGTTTCTGCATCCCAAGGCCAGAACCCAGACACATCCTGCCTTGAAGGTTGTGTGCCCGATTCCGGCACCGAAGCAGGAGTTCCGAACACAAACGCCAACCACATCATGTCCTGTGCAGATGCTGAACCTCTCAGCTACGTATGAAAGACTCCCTGGCCCTATATCCGGGGTTTAAGTCTTTCAAAATTTTCAGAGTGCTTCAGGCATGAAGAAAGTGGGCACTGCCACTCTGTCCCTTTAACAGTGGAAGGAACAGGGGACGTGCACAGTCTCACGTGCAAATAGTCCTCTGTGAAAAGAAACATTTTTAGGTCTGAATGCTCTACAGGCAGGAGGTGCCGCGAGAGGCTCCTGCGTGGGGGTGGGAGTCTGTGGAAGTTTTAAGCAATGAACAGCTGAAGAAGTTTCTACAGAGCATGTGGGAGCCAAGGCTTTTCAAAGACGTATCATATGTCCACAGATGGGCAGGCTTTCACTAAAACAACAAAACTCAAATTAGTTGAAACAACAAAACTCAATTTCACTGAAACCACTAAAATATTTTTTAAAAAAACAAACTACAAAAGCACTTATTTTTCCTTGCCCACCCACACTTCAAGTCTAGGCTTCAAAGCACTGAAAATCCTGCTACAGCTTCCCATAGAGGAATTTCTCTGAACTGTGTACCGTGTGTCCCAAACCAGCATGCTCCACTCTTGCTGTGACACAGAACTATTTAGCAGCCAAAGCAATGCAGAAAGAAGGAAGACAATTCTCTAACTAAGTGTTGATCTTGGAAAGCGGAGATCAGCGTTTCAGCACCCTCACTAGGACCCGTTTAGGTATTTCGCATGAGTCAGCCGCTGGGTAACATACACACGCATTCAGGGATCAGGACATAGATCTCCTCTTGTCCAGGAAAATGACCATGAAGATGAGATGTGTCACTTCTGTTCCCTGGCCCAGTGAACTCTGAATTTGTCTTGCACTGAGTGGGACAACTTCGGTGGGTGAATGGGTGCTCCCCTTCCTCCAGAGATAGATAATAATCTGGTGTTTGGGGCAGTCTCCCAGAAGACGGGATTTCACGGCCCTGGAGACAGAGGAGGGACTGGACCTTGATCGCCAGCACTGCTGGGTGTGTGCTATAACTGTTGAGCTATCATTTAACCGGTAAGAAAACAACAAGTCCTCTTCCAGCGGCATTTTCAAAGAAAAATGGTAACTGCTACTTTTGGCATCGATCTTGTTCTGGGAAGACAGAGAAGAAAAACCTACCTGGTGGTTCCCAGTCACACCTGGGTGTGAGCCAAGGTGCAGAGGCAAACTGAGCTGCCTGCCAAGTTGAGGTGACAGTAAGGGACAAAAGCCAGCTGTGTGATGTTTAGAAGACCACAGCCTGGGATTCAGTGCTTACCATCCCATTTAGATGGTACTCCAGGTGCCGCAGATCTGCACCCAAGGCATGGCTGCAGCAAAGGAGAAATGCTGGGTGCTCTCATCTAAAGAGGATGAAAGGTTGATGTAGACAACTGTCATATGCATTGTAAGGGGTGGAGAAATCCCATGCCGGGCAAAAAGCAGTCAAGGATGGAAGCGAAATGACATTGAACCCACAGAAGGTATTTTTCTTCATGGCAGACCTCAACCAGAGCTCTCAAGGGGACCTAAGCTTGGTCCAGGTGATCTTTCTTCTGCCCGCTAGGACTAGCTCCTTTGGCCAAGGCAAGGGGACTTCCACGTTTGTCTTCCTTGTGTGTGTTTTGTAACCCCCGGAGGCAGAGCACTACTTTGCGCCAGGGCTGTGCCTCGCTGGCCGTCCATCCGCTGCTGGGAAATCCCTGTGCTGGGAGAGGGTCAGAGCCAGGTGAGGAAAGCACAGCAAAAGTGGGGCTTTGGACACACTTCTCAGCTGCTGCTGCCGCAAGGGCTCCGGGTAAACAGAGGAGCTACCGATGGGCAGCAGAAGGCAGCTGCATGCTTTCCATGGGTTTTAAGAAACTAACATTAAAAATGGTAGTCGATACAGGCATACCAACAGGGCTGTTGTTGTGGCATCCCTTGGGCTTAACTGCACCGCTACCCCATGCGTCTTGCCCGTGCCTGAGCCCGCTCCGCTTGCTGGGCCGGCTCAGGGGTCTGAGTAGGCTGCTCTCTGGGCCAGGGCAGCACCCACCGTCCTCGTTCGCTGCCCTGACTTCTGTGATGTGCGACGAGGCTGCCTGCCGAAACCACAATCTGCGTATAAAATAAATAGACCTGCGCTTGCAGAGCGGCATGATGAGTGCCATCTACTGATAATTAAACATACAGCAGCGCAGAGAGAGAGAGGCCGGTTGACCCACCGAGCCAGCGATGCATCGCAAGCGGCATCGGCGGTACGGCGTTCCATGGCTGCCAGCGCCCGCGATGATGCAGCGTCGTGGCAGCGCTGTGCTCGTAGGCTGCCAGGGCTTGCTTTCTGCCACTGCAAGGTCGTTTCCCAAAGCTTCACCGAGCAGCGTTTCTTCAGGGATGCACCGGGTTGTTTTGAAGCTGTGCTGATCTTTGCTGCAGTCTTCTGTGGGGGGGAAAAAAAATCTTTGGCAGGATTAGGCTTTGTGGAATATAAATGACCATTAATAAATTTTTAGTGTTAATGTAAGTGCTTGTATCAACTGGAAGCTGAACCGCTTAATCGGACCAGTAGCAATTAAAATGGTAATTTTTCTGTACTGGATTCTGCTTGCAATTTTTACTCAAGTAAATCTCTTTGAAGTTAATTGGAATTTTGATTAAAAGCTCCTGGATCTGGGTCTCTGAATTTGTACTAAGGAAAGTTCAATATTTGCTTTGGTTTTCTGCATGTGGAGTTCACTGCTACATATTAGTGCGTCTGTACAATTAGTCGTAACAAGAACAGCTCCAATAAAGATTGCTGTAATCTGGTTCTTGATACAGCTTAGAAAAGGGCTTTTATCACAGAATGGCTTTTAAAGCACTGCTAAAACAGGCTGCAAGATCTGAAAAACTTGATCGCTTAAATTGTTTGTCTTAATTATTTCTAGTCCTTATAAATGACTTCATGACATTCACGTAACAGTAATTCAGAACCCGGGATGGGGAAGGAGGAAGGGGGATGTTCTCGACCTTTAGGGTCCAGTTTTTCATTGTTATGTTAAAAAAACCTCAAACCCTACTCCAATTACATTATAACCATTAGTAGAATGGAAAGTAACTGTGGAGTAACGGCTTTAAAAAGTAACATTTTTGTCAAAAATGCTGCAAATAGAAAGCCAAACAAACGACCCCTCTGTGGAAAACCGACCAGGCTATGGTGTGGCACTCTGCAAGCATCTTCTGAAAAGTAAAATGGGGCACAAGCAGCGTGTTCTGGCACTGAAGGCACCCAGAGGACCCGGGTCGCGTTGTCACTGCAGCGGTCCTGACTCAGGCAGGTTTCACTGTGGCCAGTACGACCCCATATGTAAACAAAGCCCCCGCGGCAGAAGGACGGCTTGCACGGAAAAATCCCCCCGCAGACAAGGGGCACATATTACTGCTATGTCGTGGGATACGCCTGGAACTTTGCTGCACGCTGATGTCATCTTGTGGGCAGGTTTCATCACTCATCCTTCCAGGCAAAGGAGTGCCATTTTCGAAAGCTGCGACATAACAGAGGCAAATATTGCTTAAATTTCGCATGGGGTCAACTGCTGGTGTGAGGAAAGGGAAAAGCAGAAAGGAAAGCAGGAATAATCATGCCGAAATTATACTGACGATATCGAGCTTGTGGGTTCTTGTTGTATACCTCTGTTTGTAAGAAAAGTGTTACAGCCTGTGATCAAAATGCAGGTGCATTCGTTTTAGTATTCATTAACAAAGTTTCTTTAATTTTGAGATAGGTAATGTCTCAAAATGTCTTTTGCCTTCAAAAGACAAATATTAAATAACAAGTTGTAAATATCCTATGCTAAGAAATGCAACAGTTTATCAATAATGGGTTTGTCTGCAAGTTTCTTGTGACTGTGGGATTTATTCCTTTCTTTTATTTGATCCTAAGGTGGTCGTTGGAGCACAGCTTCTTCCATTTTCCAGACCAGCACCACAGCAACTGGATTAAAGTGCAAGGAAAGGGTTTAAAAACAGGTCGCTGCAATTCAGAGAAACGTTCTGATCTTCTTTTGTCTCTAGTTTTACCGAAGTTACTCATTTTGAGTTACAAGGCAAATTTCATCTTAGACATTTTCTTTATTCCCTTTAAAACGCAGAAGCATAATGTGACAAAGAAAGGATTAAAAAGAAGATGAAAGATTTTTATTATGATTTTGCAATACAGTACCAAAACCTTGACTATTCAACGGCCGTGCTGTTACAGAGCCAAAACTGCTAGGTCCACTTAATGGTTAGCCCAACGATCGCAATTCCTGACAGCGGACTTTGAGTTCTTCAATGACCGTGGCAAGAAGCAGCACCCTGCCAGTCGCTGCCTCCATGCGCAGGGAGCAGGTACAATGTGTGAAAATTATCACTTTCAAACTAAATGACTGAGATCTGTATTAACTCGCTCTCATTGTAGACTTCCTTTTGTACAATATTTGCCATTTGTACAGCAAGGTTGACCCCGCCTCAGCCTGTGCGTACAGACAGCACCCAGCGACAGGCAGCCACAGCGGAGGAGCAAACGAGCACAGCTGTGGGAGCAAAGGCAGCTACACGCGTGGAAATCAGTCCCTGCTCTGATGAAAACAATGTCCCAGGAGGCTTTAAAAAAACGATTTGCCGTTTAACGCAGCGGTCGGGAGAAGCGCATTGGCTGCGTACCGGATCGGTGCGCAGAGGAGCCGGGACGCCTCGGCGCTGAGCGCCTGCTCGCGGTGCTCCTGCCTTCTCCCCTTACCCAGGCGAGCCCTGGCC
>Ga0181612_111890_pt1 | contig 12663 bp, 5 predicted proteins | sample HoacroProtozoa21_FD_119630 | JGI IMG/M metagenome (GOLD analysis project Ga0181612, IMG submission 119630) | Hoatzin crop microbial communities from Cojedes, Venezuel. Combined Assembly of Gp0051906, Gp0051904, Gp0051908 | reverse complement strand
TTGTATGGCCTTCCAGGTTGCATTGTTTTTTTATACCCACCCAGTATTATATTTGCATTTATGTAACAGAAAGCAATGGGTGGCTCATGTTCATCTTGTAATCTTCAATAATGCAAATTGTTTTTTTCCAGTAGAAATGTTACCTTGTCATTGATCCTCATTTGTGTGTTTGTACCATTGATTATTCCTGTCTAATTGCAGTAACTTGTAGTTGACCCTATTGAATTGCAACTGTTTTCTTCAAGCTACATCTCCAATTTGTCAAAATGGTTTTGAATTTTAATACAATCTTTGTCTGTCTTTGGTTTCATCTGCAAATCAAATTAACATACTTCCTATTTCAACTAAATCTTTAATGAAAATATTGAGTTGTATCAAATCCATGACTGAGTCTGGCAGAAGCTCATCAACACATCTATCCATTTTGACAGTGAACCACTGAGAACTGCTCTCTGAGTACAATTTTCTAAACAGTTTATGGGTTTACTCTGTTGTAGTTCATCTAGATCGCACTGCATATTTGCACTGAGAATTTGAAATAGTTTGATAAAACTTTACCATATGACATCTTGTCCACTGGGTATTCCCCTGATACTTTCTCACAGGTGCAAATTAGAATGGATTATCATAATTTGTTCCGTTTCTTTTCTGTTATGTACTTCCAAAGTGTTTCTTTGTTCTGAGGAACTGGACTTAAGCTGGCAGGTCTATCATTCGCTGTCTTCTCCTTATTTCTATTTTCAAAAGATAGTTACTACATTGCGTCAGTTATCTAGTTCATAACTAATCCTTCCTAAGTTCTAAAAAGATAATCGTTAACAGCTTTGAGATTGATGGAGTCAGTTCCTTAGAGCTGCAGAAGGAATATAGCAGACTCAGCCTATTTGGAAAGACCTAAGCTATGTAACTTCTCTAACCTATTCATTTTGTATTCTAGGTCTCCTTTACCCCTTTGTTAGTTCTTAACAATGTTAATTCATCACAGTTGACCTTTTTATGAAAATTGATGCAAAATCTCTCTTCTCAGCCTTATTGTCAATTGGGTTTTCCTTCACTGGAAAGCAGAGTAACAATTTATGCTGCCTTTTACTACTACTAAACTTTAAAAATTATATCGTTTCCTGTGAGATATTTTTGCCAGTCTTATCTCACTTTGTGCCTTCATTTTTCAAGATTTATTCCTAGATGTTCTTTTTGTACTTTTGCACTCGTTAGTATTAACCAATCTATTTTAATCCTTTTTTCAGATTCCTTTGTTCTGTTGCCATACATTTAACATCAGTTAAGACGTTCTGGTATTACCAGATCGGTCTCTTAAAAATATGGCTATGTTTCTTTGTAATAATGTGGTTTGCGTGGTGCCATTTGTACAGTTCTTCTCAAGTCTCTTATAGAAAGAAAATTCTTAAGGATCCCTACCCACCAATCTCCACTGAGTTCTCTGCTGTTGAAGACTTACATAAAGTCTTGTCCTCTTGATTTTACTCTTTTGCTAAGCTCTGGTGGAGGTCTTCCATGGAAGCACCTTTTGTGGTTCTAGAATTTATGTTGTCTTTCTCTTCTGATGCTGTTTAACAAGGAAAATGTGAATTTGTTCTTTAAAGCTGGAGAACTGCATGTCTTGTGCTGGGTTGACAAGGTCTTTAAAAGTGAGAAAATCTGCTAGATATGAGGGTTCATTGCCTCTGATGGAAACAGAATTCCTGTTCAGAGTCATCTTTGCTTGGAAATCATACTTGCAGTCAGTCAAAGTTACAAGATTAATAAAACTATGTTATTCTGTTAAAGTGTAGCTCAAACACAGATTGCAAATTTCATCACACACTGCTTGTTAGAAAATGACAAGTGAAACCTTTGCCCATTTTAGCTGAAGACTTTGGCTTTACCTCTCATTCCACAAGTTCTGTTTCCAAAAGTCTCTTTGTTCTTCGAAGGTATTGACAGGGTTTTTTGGTCAATTGAAAATATTAAAAGTAGATTGGAGGTAGATTCCAGTGTATTGATACTCCTTTATTCTGGCTGATGCTTTATAATAACCCAGAGATGGCTTACCGAATCATCTGATTATACCAGCTGGATGCCTGATGACTATAAACCCATGAAGATTTGCTTTCAGACCTCTTGCTACATACCCTTGGTTTACCTTGTAGAATCTGGGGCAATACAATAAGTTCACTAGCTTTGACACTGGTCAGTGTTAGCAAATATTTTTTTTTCTTTCTGACTGAAGTGTAGATAATTCTGTATTTCATTCTTCGGTGGCCATTCCCTACCTCATGCTGGCGTGAGGGTTGTCAGCTACCCTGCTAAGCTTTTTATTATGATATGCTATCAGTTCTGTGCTGTAAACATTCAAAGTTTTCCTTATATGATTTTACTGGTATTCTGCATTGCTCAGAGCCTAAACATGACACATTCAAATGCAAGAAGCTTTATTGGCAGGCCCTCATGACTGATCCTATCGGTGATATAGGGTACCAGTATTGTCACAGCACTCATTTGCTTACTGTACTTAATCATCATGCAAGCACTGTCAGCAAATCTATTTCCCACTCTAATCTGTATTTCAGAGGAAGTGCATGAATACCTTAACATACAAGTTTCTAATTCCCTTGCATGTCCATTCTGAAAAAGCTGTACACCTTCATATTCATATGCTACTCTTGCTTGCCTCATATGCTATTAATTAATTATCTTCTTGCCTGCCTTCAAAGGCCATTAACCAACTTCTTTCCTATCCAATAGTCAGTTTGTCCTCAGCAGGCTTCTTTGTCCTAGGAACTGTATGTAAATATTATGTTGAAGATGCAATTACTGATGCCTCACTCCACCACTTCTGTTAAAAATGGGACTGAAGTCTAGAGCACTGAGTATTTCATCACTTTCTGAACACTCTGAGAATGGCTGTAGCAAGAAGACTTTTCAACAGTGATGGGCCAGCGAGTATCCCATGTTCACAAAGCCTGTTTGCTTTCTCCATTGAAGGCTGCTTAGACTGTAAGAATTCTCTGTTCTATAGCACACTCTTCAGTCAAGAAGTTTAAACTTTTAAAATTTCTTTTGTAAAGACAATAGGCTTACTGGGATAGAGCAGACAGCATCTCTGTGTGTACATATGGAGGTGGGTGTGTTTAGGTGTGGAAGTATGCACACCTCAGTGTTTTGGACCGTATTATCAATTTTCCCTAGCGTTTATTATCTGAAGATTGAAATCTGTAGCTGTACACTGTTGCCTCTGTGTCTCCTCTAATTATAGCAACTTCTAGCTCATACTGATTTATAGCCTGCTGAAAAGTGCATATCCCATAGGATAGAAAGCATGATGTGCAATTTTATATGGCAGGACAGACACCAATGAAAAATGAAGACCAACATTATCTGAGCTGGGGAAAGTATAAAGGAAGACAGAAGGAAGGTATGAGCTTTGATCAATAAGTGAACAAAAGAGAGAAATTGAAAGGAAAAAGAAATATGGCTGTATATGCTGGCCATACCTTCATTCATTTTCTTCCCGAGTCTTTTGGTCTTCTGGACCAGAGCTGTTCAGAACGGAGCTTAAAGAACAAACTGATTGCTAAATATCATTCATGCATAGGTTTATATACCTGATTCCAAACTCCTTAATAAGAACTCTTAATTAAATTCTCAAGTTTATTCTTACAGAGCCCTGAGCAATTCATTGCGCTTTTGTATGTCTTGGTTCTCATCAAAGTTTTGGGAGCTAAGGCTCTTACTGTCTCAGATCCTTGCTATTTAGCATTCTTTACCAACCATATTTATGATACCACGTGGAAGCTGAGTGGCAGTCAAATCCTAGACTAGAATTGTGGTACCTGCTCCAGGTTCACACTGGCACAAGTTGATTATGTTTAGGCATCTTCTTGACTCCAAAAGCACAAACAGGGACTCTGATTCATCCTGAACTCTATGCTGTTTTTAGGGCTGTGTTCCTAGTGAGGGAACAAAGAATAGATCCAGTAGTGCTGAGAAACAAAGGCATGATTGCTGTATTGAATTACTGTGTATGTGAGAACCTGCCTTCTTTACCCAGCACGTGTATTTTTTGGATGATCTTTATGAGAGCTTAGATAAACTCTGAAGTAAAAGATTTGGGAAAACACTGGACAATGTGACTTGGAAGTTCCTGGAGCATTTGTTTCTGTTTTCTCTTGCTTTCTTTATCCCATGTCAACAGCTTTCTGTTTCTAATGGTTTCTTCTTCTTTTATGGTTTTGGCCTCTTCTTTTCCCTCTGTTCTGGCCTCATTATATGAAGCCAAGGCTTTCTAATCTGCAGTTGTAATACACACTAAAGAGGAGAGTAGTTTTAAAATGAGAATAGAAAATACTACCTGGCTTCCTCAGATAAGCATGAGACAAAGCCAGAACAGTACTGAACTCTGTGGAGTCCTGGTTATTGCATTGACTTGTGCTTGTCTTTTACCGCTGCATTAAAATATAGTTCAGAAAAGTGGCAGTAAAGATTACTTGAGGGTTACCGTATTCAATCTCTGTCAATGACACCCGAATCCGCTTTGCTCACTTTACAAATCAAGGGATGATTTTTTTTCCCTTGTGTAGGTATCTCTGGCACCAGGAGGACTACCTTAGATCTTTGAGTCCAACTGGCTACCTTTTTAGCTCTTGTACCAATAGAGATCATGGAAACAAAACCTCTAAGCAGATTTTTCTATTTTTGTGAAGTAACTCTTTTACATATATGAGAGTATTATGGCAGCTCCATCAAAGTTCAGTTGCTTTAATTAGCTCTTTCCCTCTTCTGTACAACACGATATGAAGGAAACTGTATATACCTTTGAGCTTCTGGTGTAAAGAACTACAACTGAAGGAATGTATTTCCACTATTTTGATGCTGTTAACGTCATCATGGCTAGAATTTATCTGTCCAGTGTCTAGGGCTTTGTGTCATGACTATGAAGGGAAAAGATAGCTAAATACTACAAAACATTTCAAACAAATGTGAGTTTGAATTTTTGTGTTTGGTTTGATCATGTTTGCATTCCTCTTGTCTTGCCTTCTGCCACCATCCTGGCTAGGGATGAGCAGGGACAGAGGGAGCTGGAAGACCAGATTGTAGAACAGTCCTGGGACGGACGTGAAGACTTGCAATTGTGTGTGTTGCTGATTTTGAAAGCTGAGATTCTCCAGCAGGGAAACATCCTCTAAGACTTGAGTGCGTATGGCAAAACACAGAAGAAAAATCGTCTTACATCCAGGTTTTCACAAGAGGAAAAGGCAAAGGTTGCAGAATAAACTATTACTCATTGTATTTTTTCTGGGTGTATACAAAGAGTCGTTTCAGAAGGAATGGTTTAAATGTGGAATGGTGATGGTGAGTGGCACTTGATAACAGCCTGCGTCCAATATGCTGAAAAGTGCTATATTAATGCATGTCCCCATTTCTGAGTCACAAATGAAACTGTGAAGCTCTTCCTTTTCTGAGGTTTAGAAAGTGCTATTTAGTGACCTAAAATAATTTCCTCTGTCTTAACCAGTCATAAAGTTTTCTTTCAACTTTATAGAAGTATGTCCATGCCCTAACCCTGATAGAATTTTAAAAAAACAAAGCAAAACTAAACATAAAAGGCATGGACTATAGCTGATTTGGGGATTTTGGCACAATTCAGATTCTTGAATAACAGTGATCCGAATTAAATTAGCTGTAATTGATTGGTTTCCTAATTTAGCTAAATCACCTTTTAGTCCAATAGAGTGTTTGCATATGTAATTGCACTAAAATTACTCAGCAGTTCTTAGGCAACAGATTCAGTTTCGTATTCATAACTGGACTCAACATCTCTCTTGGTGAATGCCAGGGAGGGATGTCCTCTCAGATGCAGGTGGGCTGGGTAGAGTGAAGATCGGGAATGTTTCTTGCCCGATATTTAAAAGTGAATAGTGGAACTGGGAAAAGCAGACTAACGAGAAGGGATCTTCCCCTGCATCCATCTGCCATCGTATTTGATAATGTCTTTTCTTTCAGTAAAGAATTAGATCAAGAAACATTAAGAATATGTATTTTTCTAGGAAAAGACTGTGTGAAGCTAAATAATTTGTTAAAGTTACTCTGAATACCTCTGAATATGCAGTGGCAAGCGCTTGATATCTCCTCTTAGTTTCAGCTGTCCTAGAGCTTTCCTGTTCCCACCACACGGAAGTTCACTAGAGCATAATCAGAGTAAAGCAAAAAGCCTTTTTTCTTCTTACTGACGTTCTTTTCCACTCAAGGTGTACGAGGAAGGGATTTGGTGCCCTGAGATAACAAAGTTGTGAAAACAGAAACAAAGGCACAGAAACTGCCTGCCTTCATCCTGGCAAGTATTGCCCTGCTCTGACGGAGTGCTCCTCTAGCTTTGCATTTTGCTCACACTCGGAACATGTTGATGCTGAACTTTCTGTGAAATGAGGCTATAGTACCTTGGCTTCTGATTAGATTAAAACTGCAATGCAAAACATCTTCTTTGGAGTTGTCCTAGGAGAAGCAAAAAGCAAAAAAGGAAAGCATCGCAACAGCGGAAGGAAGAGAGAAATAGCAAGTCAGAGAAGGATGTCTGCAAAAACACAGAGGTGAAGTCTTGCCCTTCCAGGTATATATTCTGCTTCCTGCAGTGTGTCTCCAAGTCCTCATTCTTCCAGGCTGCCAAGTGATAAAAGACAACTATCCATTTTTAGGGACGTATCAAAATCTGATCAATCTTGTATTTTATCACCTTTGAGGGCAATTTTCTAGTCATGCTGCTGCTATACTTACTCATGATGGCTGAATCCAGAGAGCAGAAAAATAGTGGAGCACTCATCCACAATTTGAACCAAGCTCAATTCAGTGCCCAGGAATCTTATTTTATTGAGGCAGTTGAGATTTATTAGTTCAGTGTCAAAGGTAATGATTTGGCCAAATACATAAGTAGGATATTGCCCCTTGAGGAACTAGAATTTGCTCTTGTTTATATTCCACTCTGTATGGATATGTTTAAGTTTTAGAATCCTGGAAATGTACCAGTTCAGTGTTTGCATGTACCACCCCCTTTTGTTTCCATAAATCCATGAGCAAGGGCTAGAAAGAAGCCATGTTTCTGAAAAATGACTGATCCAGGAGGCTGATGGACTAGAGGCAATACACCTGTCATGCAGTCCCCCTGCAGCTCATGCTGTTCAGAGTGAAGGGATATTCTAAATAAGCTGAAATGATTTTTAGTTTTGCTTTTGTCATAGCTGCTTTATCATGCATGGCAAAGACATGAATGAATACGGAAAGTCATCCTTCCAAGTGCCAGGGATCTCTTTTCTCTCATGGCCTGTAAAAACAAAGGATTTGACTAACAAGAATCTGACTGATACAAGGGAAAGAGAAAATTAACACTGAAAAAAAACCCAAATATTTTCATTTATACTTGAATGTGTCATGGCTGTAAACTCTTCCTCTTTGGCCCTTCTGCCAGAGGAAACAAACACAGCCAGCCAAAGGGCGAAGTTGAGACATTCCTTTTTGCAGTAACATAGGGCTCCTAATTGGGGCTGTGAAAGTTCTAACTGATTTAACACTACAGGTAACCCATCCTAGATCTAGGGCACAAGACAGACTGATGGAAAAATTCTACTTGTCAGAGGAAAGAAGTTGACATGCTTGTGACTTTTAGTGCAGTTGCATTGGAGTGAGAGTAGGGATGGTGGAAATAGTCTTGACGAAGAAGGAGTATCAGGCAAAGTGCAGGTGACAGTGCAATTTATCACATGGCCATGAAATGTATTAGCTGCCTATCACCCTCAGTTATGTAAAACAAAGACAGAGAGAATTGATTAAACTATGACCTCTTCCATCTACTGACTGTCATTTTAGTTGTTGTGACAGAGGCTAGTGTCTAGTCATTAAACGCTCAGACTCCTCAGTTTCAGATTTGAGCACTAGATTAATAGTTCATGTTGTGTGATTCCTTTTCCTTCTGCTTGGCTCGGTGTGTGTGGTAGAAGCTCGCCTCTGCGTGCATCACCGCTCTGGAGTTAGCTGTCCACCCATCACAGAGTCATGGTGGATCCCTGTACAATGGCTCACTCCTTTTTTTCTTTCGGCCCAGTCTTGTACTCTTGTATTTGGCTCCAGAGTGACATGTTGGTCGCTTCTAACTTCCCTGTCCTAGGGAAAGATAGGAAACTATCTTCAAAAGTTTAGTTATACAAAGAATTATGGTTGCCTCTATGACAAAAGAACTTGAAGTAGCAAATAATTTAGTACCACACTTAAGGGGAACTTTTACAGGTTTCTGTTATAGTCTCTATTTCCATCTGGTTAGTCCAGATAAGGCTTTAGAAGAACCCTTTTTCCATAGAAGCTTGATACTTCCACCTCCTGTTTGCTGTTTAGGGAGATGGATAGCTGTAAAGATAAAACAACATTTAAAAAGGCAGCTGCTAATTATGAAAATTAATTAGTGAAGTTGAACAGGCTCTTTAATCGATATAGATAACTACCTGACCTGAGTCAGTAACTGAGCTTCAGGCAGGCTCTGTAGAGTAAGCATTGCAATATTAGTGTATTTCTTCTGTGGCAAGGTTTTATGAGAGATGCTATAAACCTTTATAGTACAAGGGCCCACCAGACCTTTGAGAATCATTCTAGTACTTCAGTAGTCCTACTGTATTCAGAATGAATACAAAAGGGTTGCCCTTTAGGTATCTGTGTATATCTTTATTCATCCCCATGTCAGGTAATCTGAGCTCCTAATATAGAAGGGCAAGTTGCCTATGTATTATTCATATACTTTTGCTTGGGACCCCTGGATTGTCAAAAGGTGCTACAACAAGTATCTGAAGTGACAGACTCAGTCAGCAAGGCTTGTCCTTCGGGGCTTAGGAACGTATGTAATGAAAGTTCGTCAGATAGTAGAAAAATTATTTTCCTTAGAGGCTAGTCTTGTGATTCTGTGGTAAGTAACTTGATCTGAAAGCACCTCTCCTGAGCAGTTGTTTTTAGCATCCTTTCCCATTGAGTCAGAACAGACTTCTTGTCTGAAGGAGTCAGATTACCCTGCTATTGTAGTCAGCTGTATCCTGCAATCTTTCATACAGTGAGAGAAAGGAACATATCTGGGGCATGGAAGAGCTGGGAAAGGATGACTACCCACGGTCTGGCAGAAGGCCGATGTTGAATCTCTGGCAATCTGATCCCACCATATAAAAACCTTATTGCTCCAATTTTAGAGTGTTCCTACTGTTGAATTTGCTGGGACAAGGTGTGAGAAGTAGTGTGAACATGGTCCTTCCCTGGGTTGTGCTTGCAAGTCCTCTCCTGAAGTATTAAGCAGGAGGAGCATGTACTTTTACCTCTGGATGGTCTCAAAGATCAAAGCTTCTGCAGCTAGACCTGGGCTATCCATGGTTTCATTTTGTACTGGCTTTCATTCAAGAAATGGAGCTAGGGAGAGAAGTGAGGAGTAAGTCCAGTGAAATGTAAATAAAACACCAGCAGCATGAAGAATGGATTCAGCAGGCTCCCAGTGCAAAGAAAAGCAGTGTCAAGCTGCTCATATTTGTGCCAGCTATCAATAGCCATGTAGGACCTTTCTGGTAGCTAAGCAACAGAGGCCATAAAGATATTCTGGCCACACAAGCTATTTCTTTAGGTTTTTTTCCTTATGGGAAAGCTGTAAGTGCAGGCAGCCAGGCAAGAGAGAAGCCAGCAGTGGGTTTGTTCCTGTATTTCAAAGCAGCCACAGCAGGAACTAGGATCTCGCCATGTGAACGTGAGTTACAGAGGAAGAAAAGTTCTGTGAATTCAGATGAGTCCTGGGAGCCTTACAAAAAGCCGGTATGCAATTTGGAAAGTTCACAGAACCTTTCTGTCCCTGGAAGTCCCCAGTCACTACCTAATAAATACAAGCCTTCTTATGTTGATTATAGAGTTCTGCCTGCTTTAGTTGCCTAGGTCTATTAGTCACCAAATTAAATTTTGTATAAGTCATAGTGAAGCACTTTCAGGTAGTTTTGTTCAGCAAATAATGAAGAGCAGCCTGAAAATCAACTTACCTATCCATTTATTCTGTGGATAAATGCTGTAGAAAGTCATAATAGCAATAACTGAGATTTATTTAGCTCCTTTCATTTCAGAGAATCCCAGAGGGCTTTTCTCACAGCATACTAAGAGATTGCTCACTCCCTGTTGAAATGCAACACTTCTGGGGTGGAACACAGCAACTGCTCTACCCTGTCAAGAACTACATCAAATTTGTTAACAGGTGAAGAGAGAAACAACGGTAGTATTTTATGCAGTCAGAGTGTAATCTTCTTAACTGGAATTTGGCCAGAATCTTAGATTTTAAAAGTTTTGTACATGCAAGAAAGGAGACGGTCATCAAGACCTTGATTTTATATCTTGTCAAAAAGACAGCTACACATTTGGCACTGGCTCAGTACAGACTAACAAACAAGACCATCCCTTATCAATTACTAGTTCTTTACGGCATCTGGGTTTTCCTTAGAGACCTTTCCATTGTCCAGGTTCAGACTTGCCTGGTTTATAAGAAATCATGAGATCATACTCTTAAGGAGTTGCAAGTACTAGTTTACTACTCTTAATCAAAATTAGATTTCCTTTGCCCATATTCAGTTGCCAAAAGCTAAATTAGGTATGTGGTGCTCAGAAGATCTCTTTGGGAGCTTGAGAAGAGATACTGTATATTATTATTTGACATGAGACAACACAGCTGATTACAACACATCTGCTCTCCATGATGACCACAGTATTGTGTTAGTGAAAGTAAGATCATATGAAATAACCTGCTGTATAGTGGAAGAGGGAGGGCGTATCTTGTGTGTACCATCAAGGGGCAATCACATGCACATATGCAGAACACAGGAGCGTGTTTCCTCAGAGAAAACTGGTCTTGTGTCAAAGCTCTCCATGTCTGTATGTTGTCTACCTTAGTGGTTTTTATTGCTTTCTCAGGCTGCTAAGCTCTACTGCAAAATAATATTAAGAAAAAAGCTTTATATATATATATACATGTCTCTACCTAGTAATTATCAGAGACAAGTAGCTGAAGTTTAGGCTGGTTTTCTCTTTGAGTATTAGAACTCAGAGCTGATAGTGGAAGCTGGCAGAAAAATTTCCTTTCTAAGTGACCTTCCTAACTAATGAGCAGTTGAAGGTCACAATCACAGAACAGATAAATCAGGAGACAGTTAGAGAAAAATTAAGGAGTAAATTATGGTAGAACACAAGAATACCAGTCGATCTGCTTTGGCTTTTATATCTCAACCTGTAGATTCGGGCTAGATAGAGACAAGAAATCTCATGCACCAAATTTAAAAGCAGCAAGGCCAACCCTTGGGCTGGCTGTGTGATGGCAAGTAGAAAGATATAAGCATCAGGTTGTCCTCCTCATACCACTGCACTGCTTGTTTCTTAATGCATTTTTCTCAAGATATTTTTTTTTTCCTGCCGTATTTTTGTAGGCATATTCTAGCTATGTAAATGAAACAGTGGTTTGGAGTTCTGTATGTTTATGTAAATTAAGGGAAGTGTTCATGAATCTACTGTTAAAGGTTGAGCAAATGTTAATGAGAGTAGAGGCAGAAGATACCATGAGCTAAATTCCTGGCACGTAAAAGAGTTAAATCAGGGCAGCACCACCTGCTTTATTTTCAGAGAAGACTCTTACTAATGAGCTTCAAAAATCAGAACACAACTGGTCCTTTGCTGTACACTGACTCTTTACCTTGTTTAGACAGCAGGGTTACAGGTGAATGTCCGTAGTGTTTCTGATCACTTGGTTTCCTTCAAAAAATCTTGGGGTCAGTGCTGTTTGTCTTCCCCAAAAACTTTTGAATGCATTATCCAGCTGCAACCAAATGTGGAAGATGGGGTAAAAACCTTATTAAGAGCCTAAAAGTGTATCAAAAATAGGTCTAAAAATAGAGCAGAGACACCCCGGTCACACCCTGGCTGTTGAGGGCAGGCAGAACTTGGCTAGAGAGTGTCTTCCTTGCAGCAGGGAGTTGACTGGCTGGTTGGCATGCGGATATTAGCCTGCAGATTACTGTGGACTTGCTGCAGTGGTTTGGTGGTCGTGGAAGACTTTGCTGGGGAACTGGGGCTGCTGCAGAGCAAGTGATTTAGATGAATCAATAGGGACTTGGGCTTTGCTAGTCCTGCTGCTTGTGAAACTTTTTTTTAACTTCATCCATTTAGAAAATGCTACTAAAACCACTCAAGAGCGATCATTTATGAAACTAATAGGCTGTTTTAGGCTGAGCTCTCCCCCACATCCAATGGCTGAGAGCCAGCAACTCTTGAATTTTTCATGAAGTGCCTAAAGTATTGGCTCTTACATCTTTGTGCTTTGGTTTTGCTTTCTGTGGAAATGGAAATAATAAATCCTGGCCTCTACAGTGAGGATTTTTAAGACTTTGCTATTTTCTCTCGTATCTGTCAATATCTTGAACTGATTGGTATAATTTCTGATTATTTTTAGTTACTGCTAACCCAAGTTTTATGAAAGTTAGTTATCTCAAAGTGAGGAGCTGCATAGACCTGTTGTTTAGCCCTTGCAGAGTGTTTTCTTGGAGAGAGAGTGATATGGGAGGCAGAGGAACACGCTGGTTAACCAGGTAGTCAAAGGAACTGATTGTTTACGTGTGACACAGCCGA
>Ga0181612_165901_pt1 | contig 12665 bp, 7 predicted proteins | sample HoacroProtozoa21_FD_119630 | JGI IMG/M metagenome (GOLD analysis project Ga0181612, IMG submission 119630) | Hoatzin crop microbial communities from Cojedes, Venezuel. Combined Assembly of Gp0051906, Gp0051904, Gp0051908 | reverse complement strand
TGTTGGGTGCGCTCAACAGCCATCACGTCCTGAATGTTCTCCACGACGCAGATGGCGCTCTTGTCGCGTCGGGCGTCGGCACAGATAGGACAGATGTCGGTGTCGCTGATGTTGTGGCACACCTTGCAGTGCTTCACTTCCCGCCTCAACTGGCTGACGGCCGATGTGAACGTCTCGACTTCATCGGCCGACCTCCGCAACAGATGCAGCACCAGGCGCAGGGCCGTCTTGCGCCCTATGCCCGGCAGTTTGGCGAACTCGCCCACCGCCCGCTCCAAGAGTTGGGAAGGATATTGATGTTCCATTCGGGCGGCAAAGTTACAAAATAATTTTCCTAATTCAGCACGTTTCGCCTGATTTTTGTCAGATACGCCTTCATTCCCTCAGCATCCTTGTGGTCGATTATTTCAAGCAGTTCCTTCAGCTCGGTGCGTATCTGCGCCACTTGGTCGTGGGTGTAGGGATTGAAGAGTATCTCCTGCAGCAAATAGTCATCCTCATTGAGCACTCCTTTTGCGATGCGCATGTGGCGCTTGAACGTTGTGCCCGGCGCGTCCTGATGCTTCATGACGGCAGAGAAGACAAACGTCGAAACGAATGGAATGGAGAGCGAATAGGCTACGGTGCGATCATGCTCGTCGAAAGTGTATTCATAAATGTTGAGTCCTGTGCGGCGGTACAGGTCTCTGAAGAAAGCCTGACCGGCAGAATCGCCCTCTTTTATAATGATGGCGTTCTCCTCCGACAACTGGTTGAGGTTGGCAAAAGTGGGGCCAAACATCGGGTGGGTCGAGACGTAGCGGCGGCCGCACTGCTCATACCAATCCTTCAGTCCGGTCTTCACGCTGCTTATGTCGCTCAGAATGCAGTCGGCCGACAGGTATGGCATCACCTCCTCAAAAGCTTGTATGGTGTATTTCAGCGTTACGGCATTGATTACCAATTCGGGATTAAACTCGCGAATTTCTTCTTTAGAGGTGAAACGCTGCGTGTTGTAAGTGAAGCGCATTCGCTTTGGGTCGCGCTCATAGACGGCAGTCTCGTGGTCGAAGCTGAGCAGGTCGAGGAAGAAGCACCCCATTTTTCCTGCCCCCATAACAAGTATCCTCATATCTCTTTACTTCGCTGTGTTCTACTGGTTTATCACTTCCATCTGCTGTCTGACCGACTCCTCGTGGATTGCCTCAAAGATGGTCTTCACGAAGTCGCCGTCCATTCCACAAAGAGAGCCCTGAGCGCCACGCTTGTCGAGTATTTCGTTGTAGCGGACGGTCTGCAACACTGTCATGTTGTGTTCCTTCTTGTACTGGCCTATCTCGCGCGACACTCTCATTCTCTTTGCCAGAAGGTTCATCAGTGTGTCGTCGAGTTCGTCTATCTGGTGGCGCAGTTGGGTGATGCCCTCAGTGGTCATCTTCTCGTCGCGCACCACGAGGATGCTCAGTATGTAGTCCAGCACGTCGGGCGTAACCTGCTGTTTGGCGTCGCTCCAAGCATCGTCGGGCGAGCAGTGGCTCTCCACCATCAGTCCGTCGAAGCCGAGGTCCATTGCCTGCTGGCAGAGGGGCGCAATCAGCTCGCGTCGCCCTCCTATGTGGCTGGGGTCGCAGATGATGGGAAGCGACGGTATGCGGCGACGCAGCTCTATCGGTATTTGCCACATGGGCAGATTGCGGTAGATCTTCTTGTCGTAGCTGGAGAAACCGCGATGGATTGCTGCCAGCCGCTTCACGCCGGCACCGTTGATGCGCTCAAGCGCGCCTATCCAAAGTTCGAGGTCTGGGTTTACTGGATTCTTAACAAAGACGGGGATGTCAACTCCCTTCAGGGCATCGGCCAAAGCCTGCATGGCAAATGGGTTGGCCGAAGTGCGGGCGCCAATCCAGAGAATGTCGATGCCATATTTCAGACATAGTTCAACGTGTTCTGGAGTAGCCACTTCGGTGGTGACAAGCATACCCGTCTCCTCCTTGACGCGCCGCAACCATGGCAAGGCCTTCTCGCCGTTGCCTTCAAAACCACCCGGCTTTGTACGCGGTTTCCACACTCCTGCGCGGAAGTTGTGGCAACCTTTGTCGGCCAGTTGGCGGGCGGTTTCCATCACTTGTTCTTCTGTCTCGGCCGAGCAAGGACCAGCAATGACAAAAGGTCGCTCATTGTCGCTCGGCATCTGTAAAGGCTTCAATTCTAATTCCATATCGTGATTTATTTTTGTTCTTTTCTCTGTTTGCTCGGTAAACGTTCAGGCTGACGCTCCAGTACTGCTACTGACCCAGCTGCTTGATTCTGCGCAAGGCCTCCTCCATCTTCGCCTCGTTGGCACAGAGCGATATGCGCACATACCGCTCACCATTGCTGCCGAAGATAAATCCAGGAGTGATGAAGACGCGGGCCTCGTGGAGTACTTTCTCCGTAAGTTGCTCGGCGTTGTTGTAGTCGTCGGGGATTCTTCCCCAGAGAAACATTCCCACGCCCTGCTTGTCGTAGCGGCATCCAAGAGCCTGCATAATCTCCTCTGCTATCAGCCTGCGGCGTTTGTAGAGTTCATAATTATGTTCGCGATGCCACTCGTCGCTGTTGTCGTAGGCCACCGCTGCCGCAAGCTGGATGCCACGAAAAGTACCGCTGTCGATGTTGCTCTTCACTTTAAGAATCCACGAGATGAACTGTTCGTTGGAAGCGCAGAGCCCCACTCGCCATCCTGGCATGTTGTGGCTTTTCGACATTGAGTTAAATTCTATGCAACAATCCTTTGCGCCATCCACCTGCAAGAGCGAGATTGGATGGTCGTTGAGGATAAATGAATAGGGATTGTCGTTGACGACCACGATGCCATGCTCGCTGGCAAACCTTACCAGCCGCTCGTATGTCTCCATCCGAGCGTTGGCGCCTGTCGGCATGTTCGGATAATTAGTCCACATCAGCCGCACTTTCGATAGGTCCATACGCTCAAGCTCGTCGAAGTCGGGCTGCCATCCATTCTGTTCGCTCAGGTTGTAGTTCACCACCTCAGCACCGAGCAACCGGCTCAGCGACGTGTATGTGGGATAGCCTGGATTCGGCACTAGCACCTGCTCACCAGGATTCACGAAGGCAAGCGTTACGTGCAGTATGCCCTCTTTCGAGCCAATCAGCGGCTGAATCTCCTTCTTGGCATCCAGTTCCACCCCATACCATCTTTTATAGAACCGCGCCATTGCCTCGCGCAGTTCGGGAGTGCCCATCGTTGGCTGATAGCCATGACTGCCGGGCTCTTGCGCCACTTCGGCGAGACGACGGATGGTGGCTTCCGACGGCGGCATGTCAGGACTTCCGATGGCAAGGCTAACTACGTCTTTTCCTTCGGCATTCATCTGCGCCACTTCCTTCAGCTTGCGACTGAAATAGTATTCACTTACGAGGCTGAGACGCTCAGCCGGCTTCACTGCTTTCATCATACGCTTTTATATTCTCCTAATATTTTCAACTCTTTAGTCAGCGGCGCAATGGCGTCGATGCATTGACGGTAGCGGGTAAGATTGTCGAAGGCCACATCGACGTAGAACAGATATTCCCACTCGTGTCCGATGACTGGCAACGACTGAATCTTGGTCAGATTGACTTTGTAGAACGAGATTACGCTCAGCACATGGGAGAGCGAGCCCTCTTCGTGAGGCAGGGTGAACACGAGGCTCGCCTTGTCGGCCTGCTCCACCGACCTGAGAAAGTCGGCCTTGCGCGGCGCGGCAAGCACGAGGAAGCGCGTGAAGTTGTGCTTGTTGTCCTCGATGGCATCCTCCAGAACCTTCATGCCGTAGGCTTCGGCTGCCGATGCGTGGCAGATGGCAGCCATGCCGCGCCAGCTGTTTTCCATTATCTCTTTTGCCGCGCCGGCCGTATCTTCAGCCTCGACGACGCGCAACTCGGAATGTCCCTCCAAGTAGTGGCGGCACTGCATCAGTGCTACTGGATGCGAATGAACTTCGGAGATGCTCGACCAGTCGTCGTCGGGAAGGCAACAGATGCAGTGCTGTATGTGCAGCTTATGCTCGCCGACAATGGTTGCGCCCGAATCACGAAGCAACTCGTAGTTGTGAAGCAGCGAGCCGGCAATGGTGTTCTCTATGGCAACCATGCCTATCACCGTTGGGTCGTCGGCCATTTTGCTGAACACCTCCTCGAAAGTCTGACAACAGATGAGCTGCGTCTGCTCGCCGTCGAAATACCGATGGGCCGCAATGTCGTGGAAAGAGCCTGGCTCTCCTTGTATCGCTATTCTTTTCATCTCTGCTTATATCAAAAATCCCGCCTCATGGTTGTGAAGCGGGACTTGGGTTATTTCTCTTTGGTGTAAACCTTCTGTCTAAGTTGAAACTCACGCGCAACTTCCCGCTTCACAATTGCTTGCAAAGTAAAAGCGGTAATAAAAGTATGCGCTCCAATTGTTCATCTTCTTTTCAATTTGCGTGCAAAGGTAAGGCTTTTCTTTCAATCCACCAAATTTTTCATCCTCTTTTTTTAAAAACCGAAAGGATTGAGCGTGTTTTTGTAAGCGTCTTTCGTTTTTTGCTCAATATCCTGCTCTGTTCCGGCCGAGCCTGTCTGTTCGGCGGCTTCAGGATTGACCACCTTTAGAGCCTCCACGTTGAAAGGATTTAGCTCTAACACCTTATTATATATATCGCGCGCGTGCGACTCATCTCCCTCCGCCTCCAGAATGGCGGCCTTCAGCAGCAGTACGTCCTCATGGTCGGGCGCGACCTCCAGCAGATGCTCCGCGTCGGCTTTGGCCTCTTCCGTCTTGCCCATCTTCAGGAGCGTTCTGCCACGCAGCAACCATGCGTCGCCGAAATCGTCTCTGACGCCGATGGCTTGCGTGAGAAGCTCGACGGCCTGGTCGTTGTCTCCCTGCCCTATCGCGGCCTGAGCCAAAGCAAAGAGTGCGTCGGTCGATTGCGGTTCTATCTCAAGAGCGCGTCCGGCTGCCTCTTTCATCTGCCCGTAGTCGTCCTCCAAGAAGCAGAAGTGGGCCAAGCGAAGCCACACTTTCGTGTTCTCAGGCTCCACTTCGGTGAGACGTTTCAACTCTTCCACCGCCTCGTCGCCATGACCGCTGTTCAGCAGAGCCGTGGCAAGAAATTCGTGCAACTCTGGATCGTCGTGTATCTCAAGGGCGGCGCGATAGCACTGCACGGCGTAGTCGAACTTGCCTATTCGGGCAGCCTTCACTCCGTCGTACTTGAACAAGTCGAAACGTTTCGCCTGCTCGGCCTTTTCTCTCTCTTCCGGTGTCTCTTCACTGCTGCCGAAGAGCGCTTTCAAAAATCCCATGTCTGTCGGTTTTATTTCGAATGCCACCGGAAGGGCGCGGTTGCCGCGTCGGGCAACAATCGGCATCCTCCGGTGGCTCGTTCTTGATAATGTCTTATTTCTTGTAGGGACGTATCACGAAAGTGAAGTCCATTGCCTTGAAGTTGATGCGGTATTCAGGTCTTGGCCATGCGCCCCACGAGTTGACGCATCCCAGTCCGTACTGCCGCTGCTGCACGATTACCTGCGTGAGGTCGCGCTCCACGAGGTCGCCGCTGTGGCGTCCCCATGCGTGCTCCTTCTTGGGGCCGTCGTCGAGGTCGCTGACGAGATAGTTCAGTGCCGAGCATTCCATTGGTTCAATGCCGTAGAACTCCAGTCCTTTTCCGCTCTTTGGGTTATAGACGGCAAAGGTTCGTATGTCGGTATGGTTGCCGCTCTCCTGCGGACGGATGTAGGAATAATACTCGTCCTTGACGTCGCCGCTCCAGTTGCCGATGAAGGTGAAAGCATGACGGTCTATGTAGTTTTCCTGCGGACCACGACCGTAGTAGCTGATTTTGCTATACTGTTTTGGCATCTGCAACTGCATTCCGTAGCGGAAGAGGTCGCTGGCCTTTGCGTCTGCCTGCGGCTCCAGCTTCTCGTTCACCACCACTTCTCCCTTCTCGGTGAGCGTGTAGGTCAGCGTCAGGTCAGCCTTCACATCGGGCAACTGCAATTTTGCCACCACCTTGTTGTCGCCGTCGCGGTTTACTCCAACAATCTTTATTTTCGGATTTTTCCACGCTGCGAAGTTGCGCTGCAAGCCTGCGCCGTAGTCATTGTCGGTGGGAGCTCGCCAGAACTCTGGGCTCATTTGTGTGCGGTCAACGAGCATTGCCTCGCCATCAACGTCGAGATAGTCGATCATGCCTGTCCATCGTCCTACGGTCATAGTAGTGCCGGCTGCCGACATCTTGAAGTAGGTGTTGGTCTCCTCAAGCGTGAATTTCGGCTCAGCCTGCTTCTTTTTCTTGCTCTTTTCAACGGTGGGCGCGGTGATGTCGGCTACTGTCGGGAACTTATAGCTTTGAATGGCAAACTGCTGCTTCGCCATCACCTGGTTTTTCTCTACCAGCGGCTCGGCCTCAGTCTGGCGGAAATAGAAGTTGACGAGCACTTCGCTTTCGGGATATTTCTTCTGATAGGCGGCGATGGCATCGCGCAGCTGATAATCGTCAATCGTCTTGCGAGCCTGCGGGGCTATGCCTTTCACAGAGATGGTGCCGCTCTTGCCCTTGCCAGGTTCTGCGCTCGTTGTAACCATCCAGTGGAGCGTGAGATAGTCGAGAGAGCGGAAGAAGTTTTCGTTGTACACCTCAAACTTGCCGTCTTTCAAGCCTTTGTCTTCCACCCAAACGTTCTGGTAGTAGTATTCCACCTCGTAGGCGTGCGGGTTCAGCCGCCGGTCGGGGGCGATGATGCCGTTGCAGTTGAAGTTGTAGTCGCTGGCCGGATAGCGTCCGTAGTCGCCTCCGTAGGTGAAAATCTCCTTACCGGTGATAGGACTCTTATCCCTTACACCCTGATCGACAAAGTCCCAGATGTAACCACCTTGATACTTGGGATACTTTCTGATAAGGTCCCAATACTCCTTGAATCCGCCCATTGAGTTGCCCATGGCGTGAGCGTACTCGCACTGGATGAGGGGGCGAGGGTTGTCGCCCTTGCAATATTTCTCGCAATCTTCGTAGTTGCGATACATCGGACAATAGATGTCGGTCTTGCCCTCTTGCTTTGCCTGCTCATACTGGCAGGGGCGCGTCTTGTCGTAGGCCTTCACCCAGTCGTAGGCTTTCTCGAAGTTTACTCCGTAGCCCGACTCGTTGCCGAGGCTCCACACGATGATGGAGGGATAGTTGTAGTAGGTTTTCACGTTGGCCTCGTTGCGCTCTATATGGGCCAGTTCGAAGTCGGGGTTCTTGGCCAGCGTCTTGTCGCCGTAGCCCATTCCGTGAGTTTCCAGGTTGGCCTCAGCGGTGACGTAGATGCCATACTTGTCGCAGAGCTCATACCATCGTGGATCGTCGGGATAGTGGCAGGTGCGCACAGCGTTTATGTTCAGCTGTTTCATGATTTTGATGTCTTGAATCATGCGCTCCACACTGACCACGTAACCTCCGTCGGGGTCGATTTCGTGGCGGTCGGCTCCCTTTATCAGCACCGGCTGGCCGTTGACGAGCAACTGGGCATTTTTGATTGCGATGTTGCGGAATCCCACTTTCATGGGAATCACCTCCTGCACCTCTCCGCCTTTCTTCAGCGTAACATAGAGGTTGTATAAGTAAGGTGTCTCGGCAGTCCAAGGCTTGGCGCCGCTCACTGTGGCTTCGTTCTTGCTGGCCACCTCGCGTCCGTTGGCATCGCGCAACGAAACCTCAACCTGAGCAGAGTTGTCGCTCAGGTCGGTGGCCACGCTCAGCTTTCCGTCCTTGAAGTTGTTTACCAAGTCTTGCCCCACCTGCACGTTCTTTATGTGTGCCTTCGGACGGGCATAGAAGTAGCATTCGCGGGCGATGCCGGTGAAGCGCCAGAAGTCTTGGTCCTCCAAATAGCTGCCGTCGCACCAGCGCATTATCTGCATTGCTACGAGGTTCTCCTTGCCAGGCGTCAGGTATTTCGTGACGTCGAACTCGGCTGCCACCTTTGCATCTTCAGAGTAGCCCACGTATTTGCCGTTCACCCAAACGGAGATGTTGCTCGTTGCCGATCCGATATACATGAAGATGTCCATGCCTTTCCATTCGGCCGGAATTTTGAACGAGCGGCGGTAGGAGCCGGTGTAGTTGTTGGTCTCGCTGATGTAGGGCGGGTTGCTGTCGAAGGTCGTTATCCATGCGTAGCCCGTGTTCTTGTAGGTCTTGTCGCCATAACCATAGAATTCGAAGAGGCCCGGCACCGGTATTTCGCCCCACTTGGAGTCGTTGTATCCCGTTGCCTCAAAGCCTTTAGGAGCGTCGGAATGGTCTTTTACGAAATTAAATTTCCACTTGCCCTCCATTGAGAGATAGCGCGAGCTTTTCTTTTTGTCGCCTTGTTCGGCCAGCGCTTGGTTTTCGAAAGCGAAATAGGCCGCGTGTCGAGGCAGACGGTTCACTTGATTCACTGCGGCATTCTTCCAGACCGGAGCCGCCGCTTTCTTGCTCTGTCCCGCTGCGCCCACTGCTGTCAGGCAGGCCAACGAGAGGATGAAAGGTCGTAAATTCATACTGTCTTTTTTGTTATTGAATTAGGTTTATGCGGCAAAATTACAAAAAAAAGATGAAACGTCCAACCTCCGCCCTCTTTTTTTTAAGCATCGCGCCACTATTTGGTCTGTTATCATTGTCTATCCACCCGCGAAGGCAAAAATCTGCGTCGCCGACAGCGTCTGACTGCAATCCCGATGCGAGTTTATTAGAATCCCGATGCTATCCAGGAAGAATCCCGATGCGAGTTTGATAGAATCCCGATGCTATCCGGAAAGAATCCCGATGTTGTCTCCACCGCCTCGCCGATGTCCGTCATGACGGCAGGCAGGAGCATACAGCCCGACCAGCTTGCCGTAAACGGGCGACAAGGCAGGCGAAAAGCTTTGTCGGCGCGAAAACATTTTATTTCAAACGTCTGATTTTTCCGCCATTTATTTTGCAGTTTCCCATTCTTTTAGTACTTTTGCAAGCAGAAAAAGCAGAACAGTTTAAAAGTTTAAAGTTATTAAAAGAATATGCTAACGCTCAAACTCATCAGTGAAGAGACAGAAAAAGTGGTAAAGGGCTTGGAGAAAAAGCACTTCAACGGTGCTCGTGAAGCAGTGGAAAAGGCGCTCGACATAGACCGCCGCCGCCGCGAAGTCCAGCAACAGCTCGACAAGAACTTGCAAGAGTCGAAACAGATATCAGCCCGCATCGGCGCCCTGATGAAGCAGGGACAGAAAGAGGAGGCCGAAGCCGTGAAGACCGAAGTGGCCAAGCTCAAGGAGGCCAGCCACCGCCTGCAGGAGGAGATGGACAACGCGCAACGAGAACTGACGGCCCACCTCTGCACCATTCCCAACATTCCCTACGACGAGGTGCCTGAAGGACGCACTGCGGAGGACAACGTGGTGGTGAAGGAAGGCGGCCCGATGCCCGAACTGGGCGACGACGCGCTGTGCCATTGGGACCTTTGCAAGAAGTATAACCTGATAGACTTCGACTTGGGCGTGAAAATCACCGGCGCAGGATTCCCCGTATATATCGGAAAGATGGCACGCCTGCAGCGCGCCCTTGAGGCTTTCTTCTTGGAGGAGGCTCGCAAGAGCGGCTATCTTGAAGTGCAACCGCCCTACGTTGTCAACCAGGCTTCAGGCTACGGCACAGGACAGCTGCCCGACAAGGAAGGACAGATGTATCACTGCAACGAGGACGACCTCTACCTGATTCCTACAGCCGAAGTGCCTGTAACAAACATTTTCCGCGACGAAATTCTCGATGAGAAATCGCTGCCAATAAAGCGTTGCGCCTACAGCGGCTGCTTCCGCCGAGAGGCAGGCAGCTACGGAAAAGACGTGCGCGGACTTAACCGCCTTCACCAATTCGACAAGGTAGAAATAGTGCGCATAGACACTCCCGAACACTCCAAGACGTCTCACCAAGAGATGCTCGACCACGTGGAAAGCCTGCTCATCAAGCTGGAGCTGCCCTATCACATACTGTTGCTCTGCGGAGGCGACATGAGCTTCACCTCGTCAATATGCTACGACTTCGAGGTTTGGAGCGCAGCACAGAAACGCTGGCTCGAAGTAAGCTCCGTGTCCAATTTCGACAGCTATCAGGCCAACCGACTGAAATGCCGCTACCGCCGGGCCGACACGAAAAAGATTGAACTTTGCCACACTCTCAACGGCTCGGCACTTGCCCTGCCGCGCATCGTGGCTGCCATCATCGAGAACAACCAGACGCCTGAGGGCATCAGAGTGCCAAAATGCCTCGTGCCTTACTGCGGATTCGAGATGCTCGATGACAATAATTTCTGAGAAAGATGAATAAGATCATTCGCAAAAAACAATTTTCAGAGAAAGTTTTTCTCTTTGAAGTAGAAGCGCCACTGATTGCAAAAAGCCGCAAAGCCGGCAACTTTGTCATTGTTCGTGTCGGAAGCAAGGGAGAGCGAATGCCTCTCACCATTGCCGATGCCGACCCCGAGCGCGGCACCATCACGCTGGTGGTGCAGACGGTGGGACTGTCGAGCATCAAACTGTGCCGGCTCAATGAGGGCGACTTCATCACCGACGTAGTAGGGCCGTTGGGAAATCCCACTCACATAGAGCGCTTCGGGACGGTGGTCTGTGCCGGAGGAGGCGTGGGCGTGGCACCTATGCTGCCCATCATAAAGGCACTGAAAGCCGCAGGCAACCGAGTGCTGTCCGTATTGGCAGGACGCTCGAAGGAGCTCATAATCATGGAGGACGAGGGGAGAGCCAACAGCGATGAGGTTATCATCATGACCGACGACGGAAGCTACGGCGAGAAAGGCGTGGTGACAGTGGGAATCGAAAAGTTCATCAATCAGGAACACATAGACAAAGTGTTCGCCATTGGCCCGCCAATAATGATGAAGTTCTGCTGTCTGCTCACCCAAAAATACAATATCCCCACCGACGTGTCGCTCAACACAATCATGGTCGATGGCACTGGCATGTGCGGAGCATGCCGACTCACCATCGGAGGAAAGACGAAGTTTGTCTGCATCGACGGTCCTGAGTTCGACGGAGCATTGGTTGACTGGGACGAAATGTTCAAGCGAATGGGCACGTTCAAGCGTGCAGAGCAGGAAGAACTGGAACACTTCGAAGAGCATCTCGGCACGACGGAGAAAACCATAGAGCCAGAGCACAGCGACGTAAAGATGGACTCCGCTCCCACCGACGCCGGCATCGACGAGCTGACCGACCGCGACGCCGAATGGCGAAAAGAGTTGCGCGCATCAATGAAACCGAAGGAGCGCACCCAGATCGAGCGCGTCGTCATGCCCGAACTCGACCCAATCTACCGCGCCACCACCCGCACAGAAGAGGTGAACATCGGCCTGACCAAAGAGCAAGCCATGCGCGAGGCAAAACGTTGCCTCGACTGCGCAAAACCCACCTGCATGGAAGGCTGTCCGGTAAGTATCAACATCCCTTCGTTTGTAAAGAACATTGAGCGCGGACAATTCCTCGCTGCCGCAAAGGTATTGAAAGACACGTCGGCACTGCCGGCAGTGTGCGGACGAGTATGCCCGCAAGAGAAGCAGTGCGAAAGCCGGTGCATCCACCTGAAGATGAACTCGCCGGCAGTGGCCATCGGCTACTTGGAAAGATTCGCAGCCGACTTTGAGCGTGAGAGTGGCAACATCTCTCTGCCCGAACTCGCACCCTCAAATGGCATCAAAATAGCAGTGGTGGGCTCCGGTCCGGCCGGGCTCAGCTTCGCAGGCGACATGGTGAAGAAGGGCTACGATGTCTATGTGTTCGAGGCTCTCCACGAAATCGGAGGCGTGCTGAAGTATGGCATTCCCGAATTCCGACTGCCTAACCGTATCGTCGATGTAGAGATAGAAAACCTTCGCAAGATGGGTGTTCACTTCCAGACAGACTGCATCGTGGGCAAGACCATCAGCGTGGAGCAGCTGGAGGACGCCGGATTCAAGGGAATATTCGTGGGCTCAGGCGCAGGTCTGCCCAACTTCATGGACATTCCGGGCGAGAACTCTATCAACATCATGTCGTCAAACGAATACCTGACGCGCGTGAACCTGATGGACGCCGCCAACCCTGCAACCGACACTCCACTTAACTTCGGAAAACGTGTGCTCGTGGTGGGAGGCGGCAACACCGCCATGGACTCCTGCCGAACAGCCAAACGCTTGGGCGCTGACGTAACGCTGGTTTACCGCCGCTCAGAGGCTGAGATGCCGGCCCGACTGGAAGAGGTGAAGCACGCAAAGGAGGAGGGCGTCCACTTCCTCTGCCTTCACAATCCGATAGAATATTTGGCCGACGAGAAAGGAGCGGTATGCCAGGCCAAGCTGCAAGTGATGGAGCTGGGAGAGCCCGACGCTAGTGGCCGCCGCCGTCCGGTGCCGGTAGAAGGCCAGACCGTTACGATAGATGTTGACCAAGTGATTGTTGCCGTCGGAGTATCGCCCAACCCGCTCGTTCCAAAGTCGATTGAAGGACTGGAGCTTGGCAGGAAGAACACCATAGTAGTAAATGAGGGAATGCAGTCGTCGCGCCCGGAAATCTTTGCCGGCGGCGACATTGTGCGCGGAGGAGCTACGGTGATTCTCGCTATGGGCGACGGGCGACGGGCAGCCGCCAACATGCACAAGCA
>Ga0181612_139922_pt1 | contig 12665 bp, 9 predicted proteins | sample HoacroProtozoa21_FD_119630 | JGI IMG/M metagenome (GOLD analysis project Ga0181612, IMG submission 119630) | Hoatzin crop microbial communities from Cojedes, Venezuel. Combined Assembly of Gp0051906, Gp0051904, Gp0051908 | reverse complement strand
CTGTACCAGGTTCAAAATGTAGGGTGTAACATCTAGCCAATAGCATGTTTTAGCCTTTTGTTGTGTAAAACTTGGGAGCGACTCCTCTCTGGCATTAAGCATCATTTCAGATTGGATTCACAAGTGCTCAGCATCAGTTCTGCAGGTAGTGGTAAATATAACCAGGTAATCGAGTGTGACTCAAAAGCATCGGACTTGCCAGCATTTGATGGAAATCTACAAATTCTGCAGTAGTAATCTCAGTGTGCCAGGTGTGAGAGAAGAAGCTGTTAGCCTAAACCTTTCTTTCAAAAAGTATAACAAAGCAGGAGCCTCACATGTTGTGCTGGAAGTACATTAAACCCTTTAGTGCAGGTTTAAAGAAATCTTTTTTGAACAGAATTATGGTTACTTTTATCTATTGTACAAGCATTAACAATTGTATTTCTACTATGCATTGGGTTGCAGTACCAGGAGCAGTGCAAAAGTGTTTTTTATCTGAGTAGTTTTTTTATCTGACTAGTTTCTTTATCTGAGTAGTTTCTTACATTACCTCATGTGTAATTTCTATGGTCTGTTTTGTTCTGCTGATTCAAAGCAGCACCAGGCACCCAGGTGTTACACAGGTCCCACAGAAAGTCCTAAGAGAACGCTCAGTATTGTTACTAGCTGCAATGAAGCCCACGCAGCAGCTCATTAATTTTAGTTGAAGTATAGCCCGGGGTTTCACAGGCGTGCTTTGTCAGTTTAATGAACTGGTGTAAATGTCTTAAATATCCTGGTGGGGCTTGGTATTCTCGTATTTCAGGCTTGCGCATATTTCTGGGGTAGTCTGATAGACTGAAGCCAATGCAAACAGTCAGACTTCTAGGGACAAGCCCTTACTTTCTAAAAAAATATCTCTGATTAAGTCCAGTAGAAGCATCTCATTACAAATGGTGTATCTGGTGAAGATGGTCGTGGTGTGGTGTAATTCTGTTTCGCAGGTTAAAATGCAACTTATATGAGTACTTTCAAAGATGATTGTTAGACCACTAAAAGGTGGTGATTTCTCCTGGAGAGCTCTCAATTTGCTGTCATGTTCTCTGAATTTTTACATGCACCTCATGTTTTCTACCATCACTGATTTTGCATCCTATTAGTACTCCTAACATGCTTGCAGCTTTTTTTTCTTGACATGTTCCTTATGCAGGTGGTACATCGAGGAGCAGCCTTTCCAAACTCTAGTGAGGAGCACCATAGTGAAACTATTTACCCGCAGCTACTGACTGCAGTCTCATTGGCAAATATATTGAGCGAGTGTCTAATACGTTGCATGAATTTAGAGCTAAGACTGTCCAAGTATGCTATCCTGGGGTATCAATGCTGTATAATTTTAAAAGTACTATTCTGTTAGTTTTATTCTGGGCTAACGTGCATTTTGACTGATGTTTCTCTTTTCTGCTATGTCTGTTGAGGAAACCTTTTTTCACTGGTCATCAGTGAATTTATTAGTTCATTTATTTAACTGCCCCATATTCCACATGTCAAGCATCATAGTTAACAGCAGTATTCATACTCCTGGCATGATTTTCTTCTGATAGCTTGCTTTTACAATGTCTTGACAGGTTTTCTATGTCTTCAGGGACATCTAGATATCTTTTTTACCTCATTTGCTGTAAAATGTTCTTTTATGTCAGCACCTGACATTTGCTTATTATTTTTTCCCCCAAATGTAAAGATTCTAGGGATTTCAGACTCACTGTTAGTTTCAGGTAGAAATTCAGATATGGCATTGTCCCTACACATAACCTGGTGTCTCCTCTATCAGAATAGTTCGCCCTTCTACTTTTCCCTTCTCACTCATGAAGGTAGTATTGCTTTAGTGCCACGAGTAGGACTTAGCTTGTTTATTCACACCACAGTCTCTATTTCTGTATTAATAGTTCTTCTGGGCTCATATCTGTTGGTTAGTGCTCTGTTTGTTACTTACATAGCCGAAGTGAAAACTGTGTTGTTGAACTCACCCTTTAAAGCATTTTTGAGGTTCTGGCACTGTAAGTCCTTTTTGCTGGGCGAGGAGGGAGGAAGGAGAAGGTACAGCATGTCTCCAGACTTTTAAGTTATTGCTTTTAGTATGCCTCTCTAACTGTCCTAAAATTTGGGGGGTAGATGGATATTGTTGTTGTTTTGCCCTATGATTAAATTGTTTTCTGGTAGTACTTTGTGTCTTTCAGATGTGATCTCTTTAAATTGCCGTTGTGTAAAAGCAGTTTCTTAATATCAGCAGTAACTGATTACCTTCATCATTTGCCTTGGTGGGTTTTAGGTTTCTCTCAATTTTTTTTTTTTTCTTCTTTTTGCTAACAGCTCATTCCTCAGAATAAAATATACCTCAAATGACTTGAACAACAAAACTATACTTTTCCTTTCTGCTTAAATAAACTTGCCATTTATATCCTAATCTTTTGTCACCGTGTATATTAAAAAATAAGTGGCTTTGTAGGCTTGAGATCATTCATCCAGCTCAGGTCCTGCAAAGTTTCAGCCCCATTAGCTTCTTCTGCCTATTCCAGGTTTCTCAGATTTGCACATTGACTTCAAAGTGCATGAAGTCATCTTTCTTTTTTTAAAATCTGACCCTATAGTTTGAGTTCACTTAAGCTGCTAAAAGAACTGCATATCCTGCTACTAATGATTTTAAAACACATTCTCAGCAGCTCAACTGCAAGAGCAAGACGAATTCTTGAGTAACTTCTTTTTACCTTGAAAAAAAAGTTGCTACAATAAAACAGTGGGAAAAGCTGCATTGGGTGCTGTAGAGTTTTGCAGACAAAACAGCATACGTGTGTAAGACACATGATGTATTTAATATTTTACTAATCAGTTTGGACCAGCTCATCAACAGGTATCAATCACCACTGTACTGCTGAAGTCCATTTACAGTGTCAACTAACATCAGCTGCAGGCTAGCTGCTTGACAAGGTACTATGGTCTTTTTTAGCCAGAAAAATAAACTTTTTTAAAGACTATTTTTGACTAAACAATTTCATATAGCGAAATCTTCTGAAACTGTAATGGCTCTGATTCAGTTATTACTTTCTTTGTTATCGTCTAAACACATTTATATTTAAAATTTACAGTAGTTTGTACTATAAAAACAAGATTAATGGAGTATCCTCACAAAACTTGATTTAGATTAAGTATGTTGCTCAACCAGAAGAAATTCTGAAAGCTAGCCACAAATTTTTTTTTTCTACAGGATATATTAATTAGAATATTCACAACTTCTTAATCAGTAGGCATTACTTTGCCTATTCCAGTGTAGCACAGAATAATTGTAAATGGTTTTATTTATTATTTTCTTATTTCAATGAAATAATGAAACACTAAAATGCACATACTGAAATAGTCAATATACAGATACTTTTAGTATTAAACCCCCCCACATATATATGATCTGCTTTCAGAGTTGCAGTCATGTACAAAGGAAACCAAGTTAGAATTTTAGGGTTGGAATTGCTTTACAGTCAACTCCCTCTTACTCCATCTGTATCCACAATGAAGGGATATTGGTATCTTTTCCAGGATGAGACATTCCAGGGCAAATCCTCTCTGACATCCTTTATTATTTTAGAGGGAAGATTCAGTCCTACCTTAAATACAACAGAAGGACTATGTGACTATGCATTCTAGCAAGGTTCTGGGGGAGAGATTTGGTCCTTGAGGCGTGTCCATAGAGCCTGTAGGCTAAAACTGAACACAAGTATGTATCATTATAATGGTTCTTTTTTTAATCAGGTCACTATTTCATTTCACCACTTTTGTTATTTTATTTCAGATTTTGTATTTCTCTACTGAATTGTTCTGTAAATAAAACCATATGTAATCCAAACCCCTTTGAATTTCAGCTATACTTGAATCTAACCATGAGATACGAACCCAATTCTTTCTTCTTTTCTCTCAGTTCCAGTATTCCTTTGCTCCCTCTCATCGAAGGAGTGCCTCCAGTTTGGATGCGGCCAAAGTCTAATAAAATCAGACACAGGAGAAATCCAGGATGGCAACCTACGATTAGTCTATGTACTTAGTGCCTCACTGCAAGCTGTCCTTCTGGACATCTTTACTATTTCCTCAAATGCACTAACATGAGAAGTTCTTCAGAGTGTTCAGTTTAGCTTTTGATTACTCAATGTATCAGATGTTCTCCCTCCCCAGAAATAGCCTGTTATCCCTTTCACTTTATCTCACTCACAGCACACTAAAAAACCCCTCAGGTAAAGCCTTAAACTAGTTTTCTGAACAGCACCAAGTTCTAATACAGTTCTTACCTGCTAGGCACTCTGTTTTCAGCCAGCCATCTTTTGACTGGCAAGCTTCTTAATTTCCTTTCTAAGCATCCAGGAATAGCTAACTGAGGGACTCCCCTCCTGGCTCCTTCCCTGTTTGCCCCGAACTAAAGATCTGATTCTTCATGCTGAATAGTTTCTCATACTCCGCAGTGTCCTTTAATTAACTTATGATTGACTTCCAGTTCTGCCAGCCACTCTCTCCATTCACTCTTTCTGAACTTAACTTCAGCTCACATCAAACTCTTCTTCATTAGTGACTGTCACTGTCTCACTGCAGATAGCTTCTCAAAGCTCTTGACTTCTCAGACTAGATCACGTGTACGTGTCTCAGATGAATTTCATTCCCATTTGAGATCTTGACAAGAGGATACAGCACATTTCTGTGAGTTAGCGTGGCCACAAGCCATTATTTCAAATGCAAACAGTCATTTGCTTTACTATAGCCTTTAATTAGTATGCAATTAACCTGGATCTGTCATCACTACATAGCTATTATTATTAATTATTCTATGCTAGCAAGGGCAGCTGGGTTTCTCTTATGTTTCCTCAAATAGCACTAACAGTAGATTTCCATGCATTTCAAAAAGCCAGCCCGCGCCCAGATTGTTAATGTTCTCTGACCTTTGGGGAAGCCTAATTAGAATAGTTGGAGACTTTCAAATGGAAAGAAAGAGGGTAGCAATTTATAATTAAGCATAAACATTTGGCTCCAGAAAGAGTTCAAATGGTGGTTTACCATGTACTTAACCAAAATGTTCCGTACATTGAAGATAAAAATATTAGAATATCATATATAATACAGCAAATGGGGGTCACAACCACGAAGAGGCATCCTAACAGCAGATTCTGTAATGTACCAATGATCACCCACTCTCTGCCCCTTTTCACATCAGGTATTTTGGTTTCAGAGGCAAAGTGTTCAGAATCCATATCTTGTCTGGGGGAAGGAGTTTGGAAAGTTGTTATTTGGCTCCATATTTAAATGATCTCAGCAAGATCTACACAGGATATAATTACACAGAATACCAAATCTGTATCTTGATCCAGATGTAGACTCTGGGGCTGAAATTATTATTATGGAAATACAAACACTATCTTTACTTTCCTAGGTTTGTTTGATAGGAAATAACGACTCATTGCCTATTCAAAATAATTTCCTGAAACAGTATCTAATTACACAACAGTAAAATAGCAGAAATATGGAACTGAGAGACAAGACAGTGCCAGGGGGAGGGGGGGGAGTTCTAATGCTGTCCCCGTCATTCTCATTCACAGGGAAGGATCTGTGGGTCAGACCTTTGGCTTTGAGTTTAAGAGCTTCTAGTCAGAAAAAGCAGATTGAGACTGAGAGAATATGGCAACACTGTGAACACAGCAGTGTGCAGCGATACCTTGACTTACCTTTAGCTGTTAGCTCCTGAGCTGAAAGCATTACAGCCATATTAGGCTCATGCTCTACCCACACTTGCTAGTCCTTCCGAGAGGCAGGTGCAATTAACCCAGCTTTAACCTCATTCCTTAGAGTTCTACCCCCGCACTGCACCACATTGTGCATTTGTGCCCTCTCTCCGGTACCCAGCTCATCTATCCCTGACACAGCATCGCCTCAGTGAGGAGACATGCTTAGCTGCTGTTAGTTACCACTTTCTGCACACTATTCATTTTTTCACTCATTGGTCATGTCAGTTAACAGTCTGCAGAGGTCCCTTCATTAGCAGAGTTTCTTGTCCTTTGTGTAGTCTCCAGCATAGGGCGAAGAAGAACGAAAGAAGAAAATCAGTGCAAGTTCAGCAATGTAACAGTGACTCCTCTTCCCACACTTCGAAGCATGTATTCATCCAAGCTGTTCTCCTAGATTAAGAGAGTAAGTGTGAAAAGCAGGCTTACCAAGTGAACTAGGACGAGACTGGTTTTAAACCAAAGATCTCAGTGCATCAATGTATAATGATACTCAAGTTTTAATGAAACAAATGAGAAGCTCCATGAGAAGCACTGACTAAGCTTCAAAATATCAATTACCACCATCGATGCTGTGCAAATGGGATATGTGTATAACCTCTTAATTACACCTAGAAGCAATTGTTTAGACTTTCAGTTGTTTAATTAAAAAATTGCAGGCACTATAGTAGCTTATTGTATTATATTTTTTAGCTTAAAGATGCAGACTTCTTGTTTTTAATAAATAGCAGGAAATGAAGCAAGAGTCAGACAGTACGCTAGGTAAACATTCGGTACTGGAGATGGGTGTTCCTGGCAAGCTGTGTCGATTCATGCCGCTCTCTTTGTTGGCCGAGGAGACAAGTAGCTTAAGATGAGCCTCTGTACTTCACACAGTGCTGTGAATATGTGTTTCATTTTACCCTTTTTATCAATGTGAGGACATAGGAAAGGGAGAAAAATAATAACAAACAGTTCATTTAGTGCCATCTTGAACTGTCAGAACTGCATGCTAAGTAAATGCAAGTTAAAGCCCTAAGATATTTTCATTTACAAGCTCGGAAAAACAGGTATTTTGTATGGAAGAAATGTGTGAAAAAGCTAACACATTATGATAACCTGTATGTATTCTGGTCTCTTTTTTGCTTGCATTGTTGTACTGGCCCATTTTCTACGGAATTATTACTGCTTTTCAAATAAGTTTATGAGTGTTTAAAAAAGCAAAAGGTGGCTGACATTTTTTTTCCTTTTTTTCTGGATAACTGTATGTTAGGAGAAGCTTTTTTTTTCTGAGGCACTTCTTTTAATTTGTCTTAATACTTGAACAAAGTTTCACTCCAAACATACAAAAAAGAATGAGGAAGGGGTTCAAGAATGTGCTTTTAAAGAGTCTTTTAGCGTGAATCTGCAGTAAAAAATGTACTTAAAGGTTTCAACAAAGTGTATTTCTTAATTCTGGAAATATCTTTCTCCCAGAATCTGTACAGCTTTTTCCAATTATATTCCATGTTCATGGTCAGCCTTCAAGATCTGATTTCACATATTTATGCACATGTTTCTGATAGCAAATCACTGAAGAGAAGCACTGGCATTTCATGTCAGTGTTGAAATTGGAGGACGGGGTGTTATTTTCTTCTTGTGGTTTCTGATAAACCTAGCAACAAAGTATTTAACTCCATCTAAATCTCTAGAGTGTTGTAGACTCCTCAGAGACAGAACCATAACCCAGGAGATTCACTTTTTGCAGAAAAAGATAATAACAAACAAACAAAAAAACATAATTCAGCTTTGACAGGTAAAATCACACTGCATGACTTTAGGGAGAAGCCTTGCAGATCTGTTTACCTGCTCGGTCACTGTTTTTTCTTCTCTGAAATGGGATTTCCTTCCTGATTTGTCTAATGACCTAATGCTCATTAATGATTTAATGGTCAGAAACCAGGTCATTTTCCTTTCACAAAAAATGCTGAAGAGTGTGGAAGAGGAGACATCCAGAAAAAGTGCGCTCTCATGTACAAAATGATTTGCTTGTTCTGGAGCGTAAAATGTGCTCTTGGCTGTAAAGGAGGCCAAAGGCTCACCTTCAAAAAGCCCAGTATGGCAAGAGACTGCAGCTGCCTCTTGGCATGTGTTTCTCATTTTGATTTTACCAGCTCTCCCCTTAAGTGTTCTTAGCAGTGTAGTTCCATGCAAAAATTGCTGTTGAATCCATAAAATGGCAATGTTTTTACCTAAAGTTTGACCCATCTTCAACCCATTCCATCTCTGTCCCTTTTAGAGCATGGATTCCAGGCCCAGGAATCACTTGCTAATCTCTTTTCTTTCTTTAAACCTTGATCTTCCTATGTTCTTTTGCTTCTGTTTGCACAGGAGGTCATGGCACGGATTGTGCTAAACCCCAGCATGCTACCTGTCTGTGATCTTCATGCCCCATTTCAAGGTACAGGACAGTGTGCTGCACCCACCGTGCTGTAAGGATTTTTAAGCTTCAGTTGTGTTTGAGCATCACTGGCCTTGCAGCAGACAGTTGAGGAAAAGCCTTTCAACCAGCATATCTGCCCATGCCTGTGTACAAAGGATTGAATAAATGTTCATAAATTGCAGGTAACTGTGTATTTGTTTTTGCATTTTTTACCCCTCAAAGCATATTCTGGTGCTCATCTCAAGCCTCTAAATCAACATAGACTAATATTCATGCAGAACATTCTTGAACCCCGTTCAGTCTACCCAGAAGGCTGGTTTTGGCCTGCATTCAAAACATTAGAAATGTATCCTTTGACTTAGTAGCATATTATGAAAATGCAGCACAGAATGCCATTTGACATATCACAGTGACATGCAATTTATTTCGAAAAGTAAGAAAGTCTGGCTGAGAACCCTTTTGCTGACAGTTGGGAATGTGATCAATTTAAAACAAAATGATATTTTTCCTATAGGGGTTGGGTTTTTGAGCTGCTTGCTAAAATTTAAAACCATCTCACAGAATGAAATACTTTTAAAGAAAAAAATGCTAGAAAGTAATCCATTCCCTGCAAGTTTCTTGGCTAAAGGCAGGGGTTCTTGGACAAAATTGTCTACTTTTGTTACTCAGAAGAAGAAATTCAATGATCTGTCACAGTCATGAGTTTACACTGGGAGGAAGGTGCTGCTTATTAGCAAAAGCACGTGTTATGTGGTGTGATCACACAGTCATGTAGCTTTACAGAGGCTTTGTTCAACCTTGATCTAATGAGTGTCTCTAGCCTTAAAATCTACTGTTGTCTGGAGTGCTCCATAGAGTCCTATCAGTTGTGTTGCGGCTACACTATGCAGGTGTATTTGATGTGGGTTTTCTTATAACCAGAGGAATTATAAAAGAGTACCATGCTGGCTTTCTTTAGTACTAGCCACATCTGGCTGTTGTTAATTAAAGAAAAATATCTTGCTTCCTAAGCAGGTATGATACATTACAAAAAACAAAACAAAACAAAAACACACTCACCGAACCAACAACTAAAAAGTAAAACACTTTTTCTAATTCTTGTGTATGTTTTCTGAACATTTTTTTCCAGCTACAAGGAGTTTATGTGGTTGAATGAATAGTGCCTAGTCATCACTGATATTTAACACCTTACTCTGGCATGAGTTACTGTCCAAGTTCATCATGTATCAAAGGCTTGCTACTGACACAGCAAAGGGGGAGGCAAGAGATTTGCACCTTACCTCCTTGTGAGATACCCTGAAAGCACAGTATAGGCATATCCTGGGATTTAGGGGTTTTTTAACTAGATTTCACTGCATTTGAAATAATTAGTACAGAATGAAGGAAACTAGCCTTTGATAGAGAGGATGAAAATAAAGTTTTACAGTATCCAAAAGTGTATGTGCGACATTGTGCCATATTTTTACACCAGTTGTGTTTTTGAGGTTTCGTTTGAGATGCAAGGGTGAGCCTGGAACAAATATGTACACATGAATTAAACTGTACCTTTAATTCGAGTAAAAATACATTCTTTCTGCATTTCAGCCACTGCAGTGCCAGCCAGAAAGTGAAAGTGATAGGAAAGTGACTTCAAACAAAAATCGACTAGCCTATTTTCATAGAACATGGTAGCTTTTTACCTTTCTGCATTACCAGTCAAAACCAATTTCATTTGTGAATCATTTTCTAAAATGTAAGGTCATATTACAGAGTACTTTACTCCATGTGCATGTGAAGTTTGTAGCATCTTCCAAAAAAGGGAATAATCAAGCATGTAAGATTAACTTCTCCTCAGAGTACTTTTGTTTCTCAAATTGTTTTTTCCTATACATGCTTTTATTTTTTGTCCGTATATTTCTCTCTCCTGCTGTAAACATTGCCCCACAGTTGGATACACAAAATTAAATCATTTAATGGATGTGTGGTTCAGTTGGTTGAGGTCCCTGGGTCTCTCTGCACTCCTGGTAGCCATCTTATTTGGTCTGTTACTGTCATTCACTGTCATTTCCACTTGGCTGGTGCCTGCGACAGGTCAGATTACTAGATGTGCTCAAAATATGATATGAAATAGAGGACTGTGATTCCAATACTGATGGGTAGTGCTCTGCTTGCTGAAGCGATCTGAGGAGACCTTGGTGAATGCAGTTTCCTCAGGCTGTTTGGGGAACCAGTGGAAGACATGATGGTAAATAGAGGGGCCATCTGTCTACTTTTACTAATAAGACTATGCTTTCTGAAATCTGTTCTCACTACATTGGTATTGTTCAAGCCAGGAGCTGGTTTACTGACACAGGATTGTTTTAATACAATTAGCATTTTTAAACCTAGACCAAGTTGTGCACCTGTTCATCTGTCTGTTATACATTCACTTTTCTTCTGTTCATCTAAACAATTTCAGATTTGGGGGTGTTAAGATTTAATTGCGCAGCCCTCCTCTACTTCCCCTCCCAGAACTGCCCCATTTTATCACCCCATAGCTACAATATTTAAAGAAGATGCCAAGGGTTGGTTTGTTTTGGGTTTTTTTTCATAACAGTTTAATGAAATAGCTCAAAATATTTAATATATGTGTTACTAAAGAATTTGAGAACTTGTAGAAGATGTTGGAAAATTTCAGGCTGGCAGTTCTCTGATTCAGAAACACAAACCAAACTGCAAAACAAACTGCAAAACAACTGCAGCAGCTGCAGTCAGTGCATTGTTGGGAATCTAAATGTATTTTTACAAATAAAAATACATTGGTATGATAATAATAAACAACCTAGTTCTGGATGAAACTAGAATTGTAAATAAAAATGGTGACATCTTAGGGGATCAGTACTTATCTGCTTTTATTCCTCAGTAGAACTTCAGGAAAAAAGGGTAGTAAAATAGAATACGTATTTCTATAGAAAAGACCCCTTAGCCTCTATGGGACTTTGCAGCTAATTTCATCCGAAGTCTGAAGCCAAGTTTATCGGCAATGCAGCATAAAATGTGAATTGGGATGAAGCTGGACAATCTGTTTTTGCTGTCAGAGTAAAGATACTCAATATCCTAGCATGTTAGTATTGTAAGGGGATTAATGTAGATGACAGAACAGACAGTGGTGAAAATCATGACGTATATGTAGCAGGAGGTCTTCCACAAGTGGAAAAACCTGACTCCTACAAGTTCTGTGTTCTCCAGTCCTAGCAGTTTTTGTTGTAATCCAGAACAACTGCTTAATATGTCTTAAAACAGAAAGTATTTTATTATTGTCAGTTTTGTAAGGAGGATCATGTCTGTATACCCCTTCCGCTTTTTAAGAACTTGATGTGGATACTTCTGATTATAAAGGTTACAGCTTGCACTATTTTCATGTCAAAAAGGAATGTGGTTAAAAATAAATTGGCCTTTCTTTTACATCCACATATGGTTATAGTGCTAATATGCTTTCTAAAACCATTTTTATGCTCTCCTTGCACAATTATAACGTATAAGATCTCAAAATATAAATCCATCAAGTAGCTAAATTTCTTCTGCTAAAGAATTTTTTGGGAAAGTCTGAAATGCACTGCAGAGGATGTTCGAGACTCATTTTCCATTATAAACAGCAAATTCTTTCTGAGAGATGTTTCAGTGAAATTTCAGCTTCTTTGGTTTCAACACTTCAAAAGTTGCAGAAAAAATAGGTAGCTCGTGGCACTGAAGCCCAGCTGAAATCTAGCAAAAGGCCTTGTCTGTGATGCAGTTTTTTGCTATCTGGTGGTTTGGGCTCAGAAAAGTAATGAAAGACCCATGAAACAAAAAGAATTTGATGTGGCTGATAATTAACAAGAAAAAATGGTAATAATATATGAATGCTAAAGTAGTTGTGAAGAATACAATTTTCAAGGCATTTGTAAAGACTTATTTGGAAAGAACAATAATAGAAGTCATATTTTTCATTGCTTGTTATGAGCCAATAGGAAGGAACATTTTTCTATTCAGAAACTTTCAAATTATTTCTTACACATGATGCTTCTCCTCTTGTGCCCATTACGCTGCATATCTTTTTCTTGTCACAGAAGCCAAGAGCTTCTTTTCTCCATTTAGATCTTTCCTAGCCTCACAGGCTCATCCCGGGCTCTGGAGAATATGAATATCCTAGCTGATGCTTCTGTCTTAGAGAAGACGTGCCAATGAATATCTCTGTGACTCTATTAATATATACTTGCTTTCAGCCGTGACCTGGGGGTGTGAAGAGAATTTAAAGAAGTTGAGTTGTTTCTATTGACATGCTTCTTCCATATCCCACTGACCTCCCCTTGCCCATAGAGTCAAAATTCAGAATGGGCGACTGACAGACCCTAATGGAGAAGCTATGGTATATGCAGTCTTCTGCATATACCATAGCCGGAGACCTTGAGCTGTCATGTAATTTTACCTCAAAAAGCCCACCACAGCCTCTTTGCTCCCTTCAAAAATAGACGGCTTAGAGAAGGGAAGCACGGCAT
>Ga0181612_137046_pt1 | contig 12665 bp, 10 predicted proteins | sample HoacroProtozoa21_FD_119630 | JGI IMG/M metagenome (GOLD analysis project Ga0181612, IMG submission 119630) | Hoatzin crop microbial communities from Cojedes, Venezuel. Combined Assembly of Gp0051906, Gp0051904, Gp0051908 | reverse complement strand
GTGATTCTATGATTCTATGTGCATATCAACAGAAAGGAAAGTGGGAAGGCAGCGCAGTGGAGAGAAGATATGAAAAGGGTTCAAATCTACATTAAATATTAATGCCATGAGTCTGTGCCTAAAGCAGACTCTCGCTGAGTTATTCAGTGGACAAGTAAGAGAATGAGGTTAAAACAACTTAATGGGCTGCTTCCTGGTTATCATAACATAACAAAGTGTTATGTTCCGCTGTCTTCTGGGACTCGTTAGAGACACAGCTGGCTTGGTTTCCTGTTTGGACTTCCTGAAGGATACAAGCAGTAAATGATGCAGCATAATTAAGGGATTATCATCCAGACAGTGCTTTCTTTTCTGCATTGGCTCTTCCCCAAACACATCAATAATTTTTAAGAGTCACAAAAGCAAGACAGCATGCTGCCTGCGTGCTTCAGTGTCTGGATTGCACAAGTTTGTGCAGAGGGCATTTTAATCTTTACCAGATGAAAGGGTTTTTGTCATGGATTTGGTCATTAACTTATTTCAAAGGACCAGCCACAGCTCTGCATTCTTCACTAGAAGTTAGACCTGTCATGCAAGAAAGAAACAATGAAGTAAAGATACAGACCCTGTTCTGCTTGTGGTAAAACGCTCATTGCATTGGGTAACTTTAGTCAAACACTTGACGTTTTGTGAGTGTTTCTAAGCTGACAAGCTTTTTATGATGTCCTCTGACTGCTGATTAGGAGCTGAACCAGAGCTGTTGGAAGACAGTAGAGTTCTCTGCATCATAGACTTGGGATGAGATCTGTGAGCCATACAGATATACAATTGAATTTGTATTCTCCACTGTCTTCTCATCACTGAAGGCATTGTAACAGGAATATACAGCTAATTGGCTTAAATGAATGTATGTGACTTGTGAAGGGAGAAAGGCAGACTAAAGATGGTCAGGCATTGGAATAGGCTGCCCAGGGAGGTGGTTGGGTCACCATCCCTGCAGGTGTTTAAAAAACGTGTAGATGTGGCACTTCGGGATATGATTTAGTAGGCATAGTGGTGCTGGGTTGACGGTTGGACTTGATGGTCTTAGAGGTCTTTTCCAACCTATGATTCTATGATAGTCTAGTATACTGAGGTATGAATACCTGGTAAATACACAAATGGTGAGAATGATACCAGATATACCCCTGACACCTGTTGAGGTAAAATTGTCACCTCCAAGTAATGAAAGCTCCTGACCAGGTCCTTTGCGAAGATCATCACTCCAAACAAATACATGGAAGCTGTTAATGTTTTTTTTTTGTACATCTGCACAGTGAAAACAAAACAAGACATGTGTCAGCTCTTCTTTCTAAAATTAGAAGCAGCACGATAGTGAGCAAAAGATGTCAGAGACCTATGGTCTTTCATAGAGGCTGGACAGGCTGACCCACGGGTGTTACAGAAACGATGTTGTGGGAAAGGTTTAATGTTAACTGCACCATTTTAAACCCCAAGTTGTGCACTGGATAGCCCAGAGCTGCAGGTCCTCATGAGTTAGCCCACCTTCTCTCAGCTCAGATTTATTCTCTATTTGTTTTCTTTAACTATAAACACATTACTATGTTAAAATTGTCACTGTAGCGTAGCCTTGCAGGTGTGTTATTAAAATGCACAGAACAATCCCATGATACTGACGATACGAATTCAAACTCACAAGCAATTAGAACTTTGTGTTCTTGGTTCCACCAAGTTATCCACTGTAAGGGTGAAAGTGTGAACTACTTCACGTAGCATAATAGCCACAATTTGGCCAAATACCTGAACTCTTAACTAACCTTTTCAGCCTCTCTCTAGACTCAAAGGAGGCACCTGCTGTGTCACTCCCTTTAGTTTTGGATTTCTAGGCATTTGTATTGTGAATCCAAATAAAAGAAGGATATGATTTTAGCCCTCAAAGTGAGGTTTATTTTCCATAGAAAACAATGCATAGAGGGGTTCTACCAGGTACTGAGGTGTCTCACTGGCATGGGTTCAAAGCTTGGCTGAGGCCTGCACCTGGACAACAGGGACCATCTCAGGTCTCAGGCGCTGAGACCTCAGGACTAGAGACAAGTTATGCTATAGGTGTCTTCACAAAACCAATGCAAAATGATAACGGGAGGCAGGGGGAGGACAAATGTGGTTGGAAGCTAGGTTTAAAATATTTTTTGCGAATGGTGGTCTTCCCCACAAGAGTCAGCCCACATTGCTCAGGAAACTTTAAATGCTTAGGGCTATAATGTGCTTTCAGTTGCCACGTAGCGCAAAGGAGTTTCTGTATCAACAAATCTTTTTGTTTTTTCTGTGGCTTATGTGGTCCCATGGGCGTAATATCTTTACCTCGTAAAATTATGCGTTACAAAGGCGATGTGCAGAAAGAAATGCTGCTATTCCCGCATGAATACGCAGCAGAGAATGATGGTAGTGTTTGAACAACCCCCTGGGGTTTCCAGTTCCATTTTCCATTCCAGTTTGGTGGGACTTAAGATCACTTTATCTCTTAAAACTCCAAAAATAACCTGTACAACCTGTCACTTGTGTTGCTTTTTTGACCTACTTGGTTAACCAAAATTCAGCATCCTGTGGGTTATCTCTGTCTGGAGGAGAGATTGATGATGGACTCAGATATCTTTGATGTACTTCCGTTTGTTCATGTTTTGCAAATAAAGTCTTATTTCCTGACCGCAGAGCGTGTTGCATAGGAAACTTCTTACTCATAGCTCCAAATCCTCTTTCAGTGAATTTTATTAGATAGTTTATTAGATTTATTCTTTAACTATAGATGAAATGTGGTTGTGCATTTCAGTTTTAATTTAATTATAGGCTGCGTATGTGCTATATAACTTCTTAACAATTAGCTGAAGTTTGATGGTCATTGTGTTTGAATGGTTTGCAGGAAAGCAGAGCTTTAGGCCAGTCACTACTACTGATCACTGTTTAGACTCAGTGGGCTCACAGAAAATCGCATCAAAACAGCAAAACATCTTTTGCAAGCCTGTGAAACAAGGCTGCCATACAATGCTGTGCTGTTGAACAGCAGGCACAAAACCACAGGCTGTCATCTAGTAGTATTTTGTTGAACGCAGAAAACTAGAATGCCTGCAGCACTGAAACTGTTGTCAGAGTCACCAGGAATTGGCTGCAGAACAAAGAAAAGGCAGAACAAACACTCCGCCTTCACCCAGTAAGAGCTGGCATCCTAAGAGCTATAGGCATTTCCTGCAAGTGGTGGAGAGGGTGTCTGTTGCAGGAACCTGTGGCTCCAGACAGCACTGTTGACCTGACTTGCTATCTTCTGTTTCTATGGAGCTGACACCTGGCAGGGAGATACATTAGAGAAGGGATACTAAGTCTGTCTGTTTGTCTAAGAAAATCTGTAGAGTAGCCTGTAGGCATCAAACATTTCTAAGGCTGACAGCTGACCTTTCCAGACAGTCGTCTCCACCTCGTTGCCTGCACAGATTTTGTAGTTACTTCAACGGTCTGAGCTCCATAAGCTATTCCCACGTATTTCATGCCTTGCTGCTTGTCTGACAGTTTCTGCATGTTGTGTGGCATATAACCATACAGTTGAAAGGATGACTACCGTGTTTGCTACATTTTCCTGCAGAGCTCTTTTAAGAGTCTGTCTCTCTGTCTTGTTCTTCAGAAGAGACATAATGTGGGACACAGAACTGTGGGGTGCGGAAAGTAATCTTCCTGTGCTCACGCTCTGCCGAAAATGGGTAAAATGCAAGAGCTACAAAAAGGGATGAGGTTCAGTCCCAGAGCCTGCCATTCAGCAGGGCATCCAGGCTTGGGGTGGACAGCTGGCAGGGGTCAGAGACGTTGTGACCACAGGAACATTCAGCAGAGAGGGATCTGAGGGCACGTGGTGTCAACAGAACGTGGGATGGATGCTATGATGCTCTTGCAAGTGTATATATCCTGTTGGAACTGGAGGCAGAACAAAAGAGAGCCCTTAAGGGCTCCTAAGCACCTAGTGCTCCCAGCCATGTGGGCTATGAATGCATTTTCCTGTGCAGCTCATACACTGCAGAACCAGGATGGTGAAAGAGGGTGGAAGAGCCCCAGGGATGAATAATGAGAGAACCTCAAGTACATGCTGTCCAACAGGAAACTCCAAATCAGAACCCTGAAAAAAGTCTGGGGGAGGAAGAGACTGAAACCATAAGGTTTTAGCTAGGAGGACAGATAAACATGTCAAAAGGTCAATTTAAAAATGGAGAGAAGCTGAACATAGCGTAAAAACAGTTCTCCTTCACTCTCTTCTTCAGTGGGAACTTCTGTGAGTAAAACCCATGCATGCAGGCTCTAGGGAGTCCATGGGCATGGCAGAGTGGCAAGGGCTTCTTTTTTGCTGAATGATGCTCCAGTGTTTTCAGAAGGAAAACCCTGAACCTTTGGATGAAGTCAGAAGTACTAAATACACTAAAGATATGAAAGAAAAGAATTGAGATGGAGTGTTGCAAAATGGAAAGCGAAGCGCGACGTGGAATTCTCCACTAATTTTCAACAGGGTTTTGATTTGGGGTTTTGTGAATTCTTTGGTTCACCTGGATTCATAGGTGTGGTGGTGGCGATGCAAGCCCTGCCAGACCTGAAGTGACAGTACTCGCTGTAATTCCACTTCTTGAGATTACTGTTTTCTTCCAAATTCTAGAAGGCTGCCTGCCTGCCTCTGCTCCTCTCTATCCTGTGTAGTCATCGCCCTGAGCTATTTTCAACCTTTAGAAAGGCAACTCCTAAATAAGTTTGAAACACAGTGTCACAGGAAATGGAATAAATGGGGCAGATGTGAAAAAAGAAGTGCTTAAAACGATATGATACGTTTTTCCCCTGTAAATCTTTCTTAGGTAGTATTTAAATATACAGTTCAATATGTAAACTACATATTAAAACCTGTATTATAGCTGTAGTTTCTCTTTATGTATTATAAGCTTTTGTTAAAAATACATCTAACTAGAGAGAGACAGTTTACTTTACAATGTTCAAATCAACTGATGGACTGGATTTCAGAGTCTTTGAAAGATGCTGGAATAATTTTATTCTTGGGAAAATGACATTTCTGGCTCATCCTGTAAAGTTCTACACAGAACTACTGCACTTCAAGCACGGCAGTTTGGCCTTGGCAGTAAGTAGTTGAGTTTACATTGTGCCTGGCTCAGGGCTCTTGGGAGTGCACCAGACTCAGAGGAGATGCCACCACCATTCTTGCATCTTATAAGCACTTCAAACTTGGTCTGATCTCAGGCTGTGTAGAGATATTACACAATACTAGGGGGGGACTGGTAGCTGGAGATGCCTGAACCCTTTCTGAAAGGACTTTTCTAGCCAAGACAGGTCCCAAGCCATCCTTTTTGTCTGATTTTGAAACAAAGGCACATGGAAATTATACACTCTGCTTTCTGGGAGGCTTGAGCACTGGTCACACCTGACATTTCCTCTTGGGAATACCAGCAATATAACTTTAAAACTTTTTGCATGATATTTGTATTATCTTCCTTTCTAAAATTAAGATAAAGATGTTTTTAGATGGATACTCAACAAACCTCCACAGTAATGCATCACAAGCAATGAACTGGAACTGAAGTCATATTTCAAGTAGGGTGTATCACATAAATCCCAATTAGAAGGGTGAGAGTCAAAATCAGTGTAAAAATATAGAAAAAATTATGAGGTAGTGAAGAAGCTGCTTTACCAGGATGAGGTTCTGACTGTGATCAGCAGGACACTGACCATTCAAAGATTTTTTAAGAAAAGTGTATTGTACTGATGTCTTCAAATTGTTAGACTCAAGAAAAATAAGTGAATTGTTCATCAGTTTGTCCTGTATATGCAAAAATTCATATGAATATTTACAATTTGTCCATTTATATTGTAGTATGTATTAGCTCTGTGTTAACAGAAGTTTCTTTTCAAAATGTAGAAATAAATTTAAAAACACAACTTAAAACTCATAACTATGTACAGGGATGCAATGAAAAGCAGATGTTATTTCAGATGAGATGATGTATCACTTACACAATATAGTCCCATGGCTCACGTGGTTAATGTCCAGGATTTCATTATTACCTCTGTAAGTGTTTTAATCAGTGAAGCAAGATGACCATAAATTATTTATTATTTCTGACTGTCATTACCAGACTATTCCTCTTTAAGATGATTCAGAGTTCTCCAACTTTCATTTATCTCAAGCAGTAACTGAAGTCAGTCCAGTGACTCATTTCAGATAGCTGTTTCAGCGCTTAACCGGGGAAATCAACGTCAGTCAAGATACAGTGCCTTGAGCACCTCTGTTACAGATTTGGACTTGCTGTTTCTGCTGTGTGTGCATGCCAAGTTGAAGTTTTGGTATTGCTGAGACAACTTTATACATGGCATCTCATTCAAATCTATTAAAATATCAGACTAGTGTACTCTATGGCTGTGGAAGCAGACCAGGGATGATGAAATTTCTTCCATCTCTTTGGGAAAGGGTTTCATTGGTTTTGCTTTGGGATTTTTTTTTTACTGTTTTCATGAGGAAGAAATCAGCCTACTGGAGAATTAGATTATGACACATGTAGAGCAAAAGTATCTGGTGTGTTGCATGGAATTGAATTGATAATGATTTTTTTCTAAATTCCTTCTCTTGGAGGAGTGCAAACAAGTAGGTCTTTTACATGGTCTGTGTTTGCTTGTTTAAGATGTATGAAGTTCTTGGCAGGGGATGAGGAGGACATCGGGAATTTTATCACTTCCTGACATTTTTCACATTAAACCAAATTACTCCCTTCCTGCTACAGTTTTAACCAGGCTGCGGCATGACCTGACTCCTGGTATCCTTACTAGCCTGCAAGAAACACACAGGGGTTATTATTTTGATTTGTGTTGCTTACTGTATTTTTCTGTTTGTTACTTTCTCTACTGGTGCAACACAGAGCGTAATTGCTGCTCATAGGAATAAGGGCGTGGCCATAACTTCAGCTGCTATGGCTTATCAGCCTCTAAAATTCCTTTGGACATGCACCAACAAATTTCAGAAAGAAAACCAGAAACATCTTAAAAATTCAGTATGCACCTATTGCTCTTTCTTTTTAATTCTGTTATACATGGGGGAATTTCAGGTAAAAGCCTTTGCTTGAAAGGTTATCTGGTGGTGTTCAGAAACCCCTTTTGAGCTAGGGAGCCTACATATGTGCTCATGAATGAAAGTGATTCATGGCAGAGGCATGAGCATTGTCCCATGACTGTCCCTTCTACCTGCACGCTCCCTGGCACGCTTGGGGCTTGTGCCAGCTATCAGCTAGGAAACACCTGCTGGGGTACAGGGACTAGCCCAGGCTAGGGACTCTTCCCTAAGAGTTTAGTTTAGCCACACGGAGAGAGACCTCAGACAACCTGTTCTCTGGTCCATTCATCTATTTGTGCTGAGATAACGGGGGATTGTCACGGTCCATCCAGATCTCTCAAACTTACAGGACAAATGACTCTGTAAATTGAACTTTTTTTTATGAGCATTAGGAAAGAAAATAAACAAATCCAGCGAACAAGTCTCATTCCCCTTTGTGCAGACTAGTCTACCATGTGAATTCACCAGTTCATCACTTAATTAATGATGTTTCTAACTCACAAGTTCTCCAATTCATAACTCACAACTTGTAACTGGTGCACCTATGAGCAGAACCGTTACCTAGCTGATAGTGAGAGTGCTCATCCTTCCTTCTCTATCATGGTGTGGATGTCCCCTGTGTCACACCGGGAAGCAGTCCAGCTGCTGTTGGATCTGCTTCAGAAGCCTTTTGAGGGTAAGCTGATGTATTTGCACCTTCCAGCTTGGAAGTCTGGTCTATATAGTTTCCGTGAGTTGTTGGAATCTGAAGGAACTGCCAGACAACTGATATGCAAGGATGGTGGCTGCAGGAGACAGTAAGCTGAAGGTGATAGTGGCTGCATAATGACCTTTAGCCCTTCCTGGCTTCCATGTCCTGCCTACGTGCTGTCGTTGCTTTGACCTAGTGGCACTGTTCCCAGCATACTTCAGGCCTTAGCATGAGCTGTGTGTTTGCCAAAATCTGAGCAGGGGTTGAGCGGACAGTCACAGGGATGCAGATCTATGGAGCAGTTTTCAACATCGTTGTGAAAGGTGTATTTTGTTATGGAAGAAAAGATAAAGGGGCAGGGCAAGAACATGGCAACAGATAAGAAAGGTAGCTTTGAAACCTGTGACATGATGCTCCTTCGGTTGGAAAAAGCTGTAACTCCCAAGTAGGAATGCAGAAATGTTTTTGCATCTACGAAGAATTTGTGCTCTGTGCTACACTGTAGACCTGCTCCCAAACTCCGCATCATTAATTACACCAGCATCAACCTGCAGCAACATAAAATGCAATCTGCATCTCTCTCATGTACAGTGAGTTCATCCTTTGTAGCCTTTGTAAAGGATATGATAACCTTATTAGCCAGTCTAGGTGTGGTCAACTTCAACAATATTGGGCTATCTAGACACAGAAGAGATTTCCTCTCAGCTTCTTAGGGTGTGTATACAAATACCTGCAGGGAGGTGCAAATACTGTCACCAATTAGACTTGGTATTTTGTAGGTGGCCTCCATTTCTCTCACGAGGCTGAAGCAGGTTATGGGGAAGGGCAGGCCGATGCATGCTCTGACGGAGGCAGAGGCACTAAGGGGCAAAGATGTTCCTGGAAGTGCCACTCTGCCAGCAACTCAGGGGCACCTCTGGGCCCCCTCGTTGAAGCAGAGCTGTGGAGCATGAGGGGACAAGGAGCGCTGAGCCACCTTCCCAATTCTGTAGCTGTTAGAGCACTAAAGAAATACCTGTAAGGGATGTGAATGTTGTGGGAATTTAGGAAATATTTAGGCACACCAGCAATTTTTTAGGCAGCTAGGGAATTGCTCTCTAGTCGAACGCTGTTGTTTAAATCTAAATATATGCACAACTTGAAAGCAGAGGAAGACAGTTTGGCAGCATCTTCCCTTTTCCCCTGCCACACATGAAACAAGGAGATAAAACAGGAATCTCCATCACATCCCTTTATTGTTACATATTTTTCCAATTGCCTGGAAATGAGGGAGATAAACACAAAGAGGTAGAGCCAACACGATTGCGAGAAACTTCAAAACAATCTTTGCTGCTCATAATTTGATACGCTTATATCGTGAAAGTGACAATTTCCAACTGCTAAGGGATTTAGAAGTATTTCTAAGCTATGCATGGGTTAATGAGCTCTAAGGCATGAAAGAGAGAGGAAAAGGATAAGGTGGAGAAGGAAAAGGAGGCATAAGGGATGGGATGATGACAGACACTTCAGGCACAGTTTTCAAGGTTTAGCCAAAACTAGTGGAGTACTGACAATGTCACTGCATGATTTAAGTAGTGCTTATTATAGCCTGGGCAAATTCCCCCCCTGTTCAACAGCTGGGTTTTATATTGTACAAAAATGATCTCATTTAATTACCTAATGTATTGTCTAATGTGGTTTGCTGTAATTCTGGAAGAAAATTCTAGATTAAAATGACCGTCATAGTTTATGTTTTAATTATGGAACTTTGACCTTATGCTACTGGTATACAAAGGAATAACTTTTGAATCTTTTCAAGAGAGCTTTTGCTCTCCTCCTGGGTTCAGACTGAGTGGTGCCGTTCTTCAGAGCTCTCCCTTGTAAAATTAAGGTAAGAAAGCATTTTTATTTGAAGTTGGCTCAGCTGTTTATTGGAGATTGACCTATTCAAAATGAACAATGAATCTGATCCGTAAGACAAAAGACTTCACAAAAAAATGTTTCACCTAATGAAAGCACCGTCTATTATTTTTAGTATAGACTTTGTGAAGTAAGCACTTATTCACAAATACTGGGTTGTTTAGCATGGTGTAGAAGAAAATTGCCCCAACAAGCCATCTTCAATAGAAAGCACAATCAAGCATCGAAGAAGTCACAGCTATGTTGTTAAAATGGGTATAACACCGATTATATTTAACACAGTGATTTATAAAAGCACATCTCCTGCTTACTAAATCGGGTCAATTTCCATCACTAATTGGGTCAGCTAACCACAAAGGCACATGCTTCATTTCCTCTTCAAGCATGTCCTTTGGTGGCTTCTCAGAAAGTTACAGCTTGTGTACTTTATGGCAATACTTTGAAACACTCCAGAATCATTAATGTTCCTTTTGTAGCCACCTCCTTCCTTCTGTTCTGTTTTTCTCCTCTTTATCTCAGTTATTTCCCCTTTTCTTTTTACCATCTTAAAATAAAATTCCATTTTTTCATCTTTTATATGTACAGTTGCTACTTTGTATGAATTTTTAAATGTTTGGGTTTGGGGTTTTTTTTACAACAATACATTGTTCTGTAACTTCTTTAGACAATTTTTGCTTCTGTCTATTATGGCTTCTGTGTTTTATTTTGCTTCTATGAGCAAGATACACACACATAGCATTTCTCCACTTGTATCCTCAGTTCTTTACTAGTTCAAGTACTCCTTTTCCTGTCTTTTTATTTTACATCAGGTTTGGCTTCCCATTCTCCTTCTCTAATTTGTTTAATCAAGCCTCACTTGTTTTCATCATTATGAGAAATTAGGAACTTTGAAACTGAAATACGATAATATATTCAGTATTGATAGCTTACTTACAGAATATATTTGAGAATTATGGTGAGACAATGTCAAGTGCTAAATGTCAAATTCCTGCATTTATAGAAAATCAAAAATTCCATAGTACAATGTTCAGGAGAGTCTTTTGCGGTTTAGCAACCTAGAACTCTGAAGATTTCATGCTTACTGAGTATGCCTTGTTGCTTTGTGGCTGTTGGTGCTGAGCAGACAGACCAAGTCTGCAGAGAAATAGGATCCTCCAGTCTAGGAAGAAAATTGCACATTCCCTGTATTTGTTCTGCTGTTCTACAATGAAACTAGACACTACTAGTGAGAGAGGGAAACCTGTCTGTCCTTGGTGGTCCGTGCCCATCCTGCAGCTGGTAAGCGGGCAGCAGGGATCAATCTACATGAGTGGACAGGGGACTACACCTAGGCCAGAGAGAAAGGAGTGGAGAAAAGAAGTACTTGATGCATCTCGGAGAAAAGGCTGAGGGACATGGCTGGGGAGTGGGAGAACTGAGGCAGGCTGGACACGGAGCATAATACTGAGAAGTGGACTAACTCCCATTAAAGTTAGATTGGGAGCAAGTGGTCCATAATCTGGTGAGCAGCTTGAAGGAGTAACGGAAAACAGGTAAAGTGGGTAGGACGGAGAACCTGATAAAGACAAGAAGTTCTTGAAAAGAGATGGAGATTGTCTAGACAGGGAGACTGGTATTGGCCACTTTTGTAGGAAGAAAGAAACGACGTGGGGAGAACTTAACAGGAGATGGGTATACAGAGAGTGGGAGACAAAGAAATGGGTGTAAGAACTAGAGAAGAGGAAACTGGGAACTGGTGAGAATACAGTGAGGGTGTGGTGAAGATGTTGTTTGAAGGAGGAGGTCAGTGGAGAGACTGCAAATGACAGCCACTGGGGAGGAGCTCATGGACAGCTGTACTGTGGGAGCCTCCAGAAACAGGGAAATGACAGGGAGACTGGAGGCATCTGTTTTGAAGGAGGAGGAGGGAATAAGACTACATATGAAAGGAGACTGTGACCGAGGTTAGCGGACAAAGAAAATAGAGACTATGACAAGAAACTCCAGGTGCATCTCACAAGTCTAAGAAAGTAGGCAAAAAGGTGGCAGATAAATCTCAATGCAGGAAGATGTAAAGTAATGCGTATAGATAAAAATAATCCAGATCATGCCTACACAATTCTGAACACAGAACTGGCACTTACAGCTCAAAAAAGAAATCCTGGACTAGTCCTTGACAGTTCTCTGAAGGAATCACCTCAGTGTGTAGTAGAAACCAGAAGATGGATGAGATGGATGGAGAATAAACCAGAAAGCATCATTTTGCCAATACAGAAAACCTTGGGGAACATGTGCAGAGTATTGTTTGAACAACTGAGTATCATATGGTACTCTTACTTCAAGATACAGGTGCACTATACAAAATGATGGTTAAGGGGATGATGCAGCTGTCTCATGAAAGGAGACAAAAGGCTGAATCTTTTCGGTTTACAGAGAAGGTGGCTGGTGGAGGAGAAGAAAGATATTGTTGGGACTTTCATAATTCTGAAGGCAATGAGTGAGATGAACATAGAACTTTTATTCACCAAATCTTACAGTACTAAGACTAGAGGATTGTTACTGCAACTGGCACTTGGCTTAAAAAAAAGAGAGTACTTTGCACAGTCAGTACCGACCTTCTGGAAATGGTTGCTGTACGTGGTTGTGGAGGCTGACAGTATCAGCAGGTACAAAAAGGAATTAGACTAATGGTCTAGATACTCTTGGAGAAACACATCAGCGTGCCTTCTAACTCCACAATGGCTTTGGCCCCTTGCCTGACTGTTACAGAATCACAGAATCACAGAATAGTAGGGGTTGGAAGGGCCCTCTGTGGTTCATCTAGCCCCCCCCCCCTGCCGAAGCAGGGTCACCTACAGCAGGCTGCACAGGACCTTGTCCAGGCGGGTCTTCAATATCTCCAGAGAAGGAGACTCCACAACCTCCCTGGGCAGCCTGTTCCAGGGCTCCGTCACCCTCAGAGGGAAGAAGTTCTTCCTCATG
>Ga0181612_132895_pt1 | contig 12665 bp, 4 predicted proteins | sample HoacroProtozoa21_FD_119630 | JGI IMG/M metagenome (GOLD analysis project Ga0181612, IMG submission 119630) | Hoatzin crop microbial communities from Cojedes, Venezuel. Combined Assembly of Gp0051906, Gp0051904, Gp0051908 | reverse complement strand
TTGTTGGTTTTTTTTTTTTTTAATTTTATTTCCTGCTGTCTTCTACTTAACTAGGAAAGAGAAGGTTCACAGCTTTGACACCTGCTGGATTTCTTTCTCTGAGCTAGGTTTAATTTCTTCGTTTCAGCTCTTTCATGATCTTGGTGCCTTTAGGCTGTATAACAAAATGAAGATAACAGACCTCTGAAGACTTAGTAGATATTTCCTGACAGTATGGGATTCCCACTTACCTTTGCTATGAACCTGGGAAAGCTGGTGTTTGTTTTGGTTTGTTTTTTTTAGGAACAGAATACTTCTTAATTCATTAGTTCTGGGGCTGCCTGTATATTCGAAGGAAGAAAACCTGACCTTGAACAACTCCTCATATGGAGTGGAGTCTGACTACACAGAGGACATCTATGTGGTGCATTTCAACAACGACTAGATACTTGTTCTGTCCTTTGTGTACTCACTGCTCAGATCCTTTAAAAGAGTTTAAAATAAAGAAGAAAAAATTGACAATTAAAAAATATACTGACTTCACAGTCCTCTCTTCTGGGTGGACTGGGCATGTTGTATTCAATTTAGTTTTATTTTGGAAGGAATTGATAAACCCGCTTAGCTAACAGTGTGTAATCAGCCTTGCTTACAGTTATAATCAACAAGTACAATTATAGGACTGTTGAATTGTGTATCTGTTTCTCTTAAGGATATTTCCATTTGTTTTGCATAAATTTATCTTGAATTGATATAATTGAAAGAAGGTTTTTTTGCCACATACCTAAGAGAACAGAATGCATATTACATGTTTGTATTGCATTGTAGTTGTTTTTTATAGTTAACTCTTCATTACTTTGTTGATAGTAATTGTGGGTAAGCCCTAGTATTTTATTTTTATAAAGTTGCATTAGATGTTACTGATGACAGTAATAGCTGGTATCTATGAGACATTTTATACAAATATATGCTATCTATATGAAAAAAAAATTCATGTTAAATTGTACTTTCAGAATTGACATTTTGCAGTCAACTTGTTCTGCAGTTCTGGTTTGGTAACGTTGATTTCAGAGATGATAAAGCATACCCCCTTTCATGAAAAACTGCTTTTTTCCTTATTTGTGATATTGTGTTTTTTTTTATTTCTGTCTGCATGGGGTGTACTATGAAGAGTAAAAGGCCCTTTTAGAAGTGTTCATAATTTTACCATTGTTTCTTGTTCCATGTAGTTATGGATGTGTACTTAAGTCCTGTAAATTTTTTTTCTTTAGTTTCTTTTTGTTATCCTTTGAAGCGCCTCAGTTCATTGATGTTGTGGATTTTCTTTTCGGTGGGTAAATTGTTTCTTGAAGAAAATAGTGGTTGTTTTTTCAGCTTTAAAAGTAACCTTACAATTTCCTTTTGTTTTGCATTATTGCTAGAAATAATAAGTACTTCTAATTTTAATTTCTGTAACCTGTAATATCTCTCCTCCTTTTCTTTTGTGAACTTAACAGTTCTTTTCAGGTTTTTCTCATCTTAAGTACTTAGCCTTACATCTATGTCAGGATACTCTTAGCAGAGATTTAGAATGGGATGCTCTGCATTATTTTGAATGAGGTGCCGTTTCTTCATATCTTCAGTCTACTTGTGCAAAAAGCTGTGCTAATAACTAATTACTGGCTTGGAAGACCTGTGAGGAATATTAATTTTCCAACTCATTGAGAGGAAGGTGAGACTGTTCAATGAAAATTCAGGTTTTCTTCTAGGGACTACATTGTTCAAATCTTAATTCAGTCTAATCTTACATCAGAACCATGATGGCCAGAGACCTGTGGCAACTAGACTACACTAGTTTCACAGATTTTACGTGTTATCAGTTTCCTTCTGTAGTTTAGAAGTGTGAGAGAAGTAAGACTGAAGCAGGTTATTGAGAGTCAGGATGGTGCTTCTTCCTCATGCAGTTCTCTACGTTAATTGTGTGCCAGGGCAGTGTTTTGCATCCTAATGGTATATAAACTTTTTAAAACAACCCTGTGAAAACTCTATAGTGTTTCCATCTCTTAGCTTGCAAAAACTTTGGAGGGTATTTATACAAAGAAGAGCAGTTTTTTCAGAGAAAATGGGAGGACAGAGAGAAAGTCCTGCCATTTGGACTGCATTGTTGTGGCGAGAGTGCCTATCGTATTGTACCTTGAAACGTAGCTGAAGTTTACAAGAAGACCTTCCTGACTGTAAATTTTATGAGAAATACTGTGTAAGAGAATGTACTAAAATGCACGAGGGTAAAATTAAACATGTAGAATTCTACTCTGAGTCAGGGTCTATACAAATTATAAATGAATGTAAATAGACAAGACATCAGGCCTTTATACTTTAATCTGTTGTATAAGGGCTGTATTTGTGGGCAGAATTTAATTCACTGTTTATGCTTATACATTTCAAGCCATATTTAGTGATCTTTTAAACAATTTTCTGAATTTCAGTGAATAACTCTTTAGACTTACTTTATTTAAAATATGTAATCTTTGTAATTCCGATTTCATACTTGTCTGAGCTTCACAAGTCATTATTTCTGCTGCTAGTTAATTTCAGAGAAATTAATAGCTAATGATTAGCTAATGGCTAATAGAAATCAATAGCTAATCTGTGTAAACCAGTAGATGTCTATAAACACTTTTCTGTATTTGTTAAAAACCTGAAGATGTATTTTAACATTTGCTTTTCAGAACTGTACAGTTTTTTCATATTGGATATTATTATTAGGAAGATTAAAAGTGTGCAATAGTCTGTTTATTTGGAAAAAATTTTGCAGATAGTGCTTTACAGCAGGAAGTTGAGAGATTAATGCTTTTTTCTTTACTTTAAAATTTCATTAAGTATGCTTTACCTACTGTCTGTGCTGTCATCTGGAAGTGTAATGGAATTTCTGTAAGAAATGTTGAATACCTGCACATCTTCTAAAGCAATATTGTGCAGCTGGGGCTAGCTGTGTGCTGTAAGAGGTGGTAGGGGATGCGTTTTCCTGTAATTCTGGTATATGCTTTGAAGTTAAGTAGTTTATGTTGTTGAACGTTCCATCCTCCAACAAATGCTGTCAGACCCTGGTACTCTTACTGAGCATATTAGAAGGTGGTATGGGGTTTTTTAATGTGGAAATTCCGTTTTTTGTTCCTTTCTATTGCAAGGAAGTATCTTGCCAGTGTTATAAAGGTGAAAAAGGCTTTTTGGAAAGGCATTTTGAATTGTTTAATGAGGGATTTAAATAAAACCTTCTGATCTTCTGATACCAAACTTACTTTCGTTATCTAAAACCTGGAAATCTGATAGCTTTTTTTCTGTAATTACATTGTATAAAATCAAATGAGCAGACAGTGGTTTTTCTGTGTAGTAGTAAAAGGTGTGTGTTTTGGGGAATGAATTACTAGCCAACACTATGCTGTGCATTCTTTGGAACATGGAAGAAAACAAATATGTGCCTGAGGGGTGGTGATCTAAGTAGATTCGTTTTAAAAAATGATAATAATAAAAAAAACCTGACAAAGCCCCTACAAAGTGATTTTAGCTCACAGAGTTGTGTTTACTGCTTTTATTTTATGAATAAGTACTGTTATTTAGATTAAATTATTATTTCTTGCTTTTGTTTCAAATAGGAAAAGATAGCAGAGGAATGATTATTTTTTTTCTTACAAAGTAGATTAAAAAATAAACAGCATTGTTATATTGTATGTAACTGAAGCATTTCCACTGAAGTGCTTTCCAAACATCTATTGTGTAACTTAATTATGTGATGTCATAGATACAAGTTTTGAATAAAAGATGGCTACAGGAGGAAAACAGAACATAAGTTCCAATTTGAGTGTAAGTATCAGTGTTTCATAATAAACAGCAAATAATTCAAAAACACTTGTCTGTAGTTCTCAGTCATCATTTTAACTAACATTGTCAGTGATTGGTCAATTCACTTAAATACGACTGCTAAATGACCTGGAGGACCTTTAAAGCAACTGTCTAATAGTAGTGTTTTTGACATTTTTCAACTTAAAAGAAGTTGCTGTCAACTGAACATTAACGCTCTGGAGCAAAATAATCAGGACTTACTCAGCTTTCTGAAACTTAAGGTTTTCATTGTAAAGAATGTTATAAATTACTTTTTTTTTCTTCAACACTGAATGTAAAAGCTCAACTGAGTCTATGACATGTCAATACAAACATAAAAGCTAGATCAATCAGCCTGCCAAATACATGGATACATACTAGTGTAGGACTCTGTCTTTTGGCTTGAGGTCAAATTTAGAAAGGAGGAAACTAATATAAATTGATGCAGCTCTTCCACAATACTTGAAGTGAATGGAGTATATCAGAGTTTTGCTTTTGGCTTTTTTTTGTCGGTTTGGGGGTTGTTTTGTTCGTTTGGTTGCTTCTTTTTTTAAGAAAGCGGGGGAAAAAGCCCATAGATGAAAGATCACTTCTTTGTGATGTAGCAAAGACATGAAGAGATGGACATATTCCAAATGGTATTCCATTGGTGTAAATACAGACACCTCTGTAAGGAAAGCTAACTAGCATATCTGTCACTTCTGCAGATAAGTGCATTTAAGTTCAATTTTCCAGAAAATAATCACTTGTTTTAACAGCATCTGCAAACTGACTTTTTCTGGCCTTTTTACCTTCCCACTTCTGTTTCAGTTCTCCAAAGGTGCGTGCTTTGAAGGAAATTAGTGCTGGAAAGCATGTAAAGTAATCCTGCTAGTTCTCAAATTCTGTTGTATGTTTAAGTCTTAGAAACAGGAGTTTCAAATTAATTGCCAGATTCAGTGATAGCATAGCTTGACAGCAGGAATGTTGCAAAACTTTTGCTTTTCTAGAAAATAAAAGTTTGAGAGTGAATGGAAACTAAAAAAAAAAAAGGTGGAAATTGTAATTCTGTGTAATGAAGCTTCATGGTTGACTTGTTTCCCTTTATAATCATATTTTGATTTACTGCTGTTTCTTTTTGTCTGACAGTTCCCTTTTTATTACTGCCAGCTTTCTGGAAAATGAAATAAATATTTCAGCGATATATTTTGAATAGTAGTGATATGTACCATTTAAGGTATTCACTTTGATCTGTATTGAGCGAGTGTGCCATCTGGTGTCTGTGTAGCTGTCCTTTATTTAAAATAATTTTATGCCTGTGTGGTGCCATCAGTAGATTTTTTTATTATTATTGTTTTTAACCTGCCTTTTAACAAAGGAAAGGAAGTCAAAGGTTTTTTTCTGCAACTGGCTTGATTATAACTTTTTCATTGGGAAAGGATGTTTATAACATTGAACTCTTAATAAGGGTTGGGTGACATCATGGCTTAAAAATTGCTGTCTTAGCAAAAAGGTCATGGTTTGTGTTTAACAGGAGAGAGATCACATTATCTGTGCAGTTTCAACCTGTGATTGTTTTCTCAGGTGTTTGAAAATCTGTAGTTTGCTTTATACATGCTGTTGATGGTTAGCACAGTGATTTCATTAGGTTACTTTTTTGGTAGTAGTGGAAATTTTCCCAGTTCTGTTTTCAGAGAGTGTTCTGTTCTGCTGATGTTTCTTATTAGGGTCGTCATCTGTTCTGTAGTCATGACTCCTTGCCACAAGCTCTTTGTTTGGAATGATTCCATAGCATTCTGATACTGATTTCTTCTATTTTTTTTGTCTTTAGATTCTTGTTAACAAGTGTATTTTAAAGGCTGTATGACAGAGAGGGTTGGGGTTAGGAAGTTTTTGATATGTGCAATATGTATCAATGAACTATAATTTGGTACATGGTAGAACTGTGGAAGGATATCTTTAATATTAGTGTGTCAACTATAAGGTGACATAAGATAAAAATAAAAATGACTGAAGCATTCAGTTAGGAAACAAAGTTAAAACACAGTTGCAATCTTATGCTGGCCCTCTTTGCTGTGTATTTCATGTAGCTGTGTGTCTTTCTAGGGCAGCTACCATAGCTGCAGGTCAGTCAGGGAAACAAAAATATGTGCTATTTCAGAGAAGAAACGTGAGATTTGCAGATCTACAAAAATCAAAGCATCTGAAGTTCTTCACATTTGGCCCTCTAATAATTACAACAAAAACCAACAGCTACAGGCTTCTTATGCAATAATGAAATTATAGTACGAATAGTTTTGTCAGTTGTATCTTTAGTAATGTAATGAATTTTTAATGTGAAATCTGTGACTGGTTTCAAATTATTTATATGAAATACTGAGATTGAATACTCAATTTATTGAATACTCGAATGAAGAAGAAATGAAATAAGTGACAGTATGAATTTTTATCCTTCAGGAGCACTTCAGTACATGCTCGGTATTTAACAGGAGCATATACTTGTGACTCGTGGGAACTGCCTCCCCACTTTTTGTCAGTTGACGAGTTCTGGATCACGTTGGTTTTCCTTTTCTTCCAGCTGACAAAGCAAAACTGCTCCAAGAGAACGTTCTGCCTTCTGTTACTGTCTTTGGATGAACAGGTTTAAAGCATTTGTCTTCCAGAGTCACAACAACGTGGTTTGGCGACAGCCATGGTGGTTTTGGGTCCTGCGGGCACCCATTGAGTCGTGTTCAGTTTTCTGTGTTCACTCTTGGAAACTCACATAGCAACTTGTTGCACCTGTGAGTGATGGTGAACAGGCTGTTTCTTTGCAGCTTTGCTTTGCCCCTTTGTTTCCCTCCTTGTTTTGCAAACGGTCTGTTTCCTGTCAGAGAGTGTAGGATTCATCCCAGGCTTTATTTGTCCCTTACAGATGTCTTTCATTTGTCTTGTGGAATTTATTTTTCTGATAATATTCAAAATCTTGCAGTCAATGCATTATCTAATCTTTTTTATTGTACATGTGTTTCATACTGTTGTCCAGTTGTTACTGAGTTGCTTATAAATAACTTGAGTGTGAAATTTAAGCATTCACTTCTAGCTTCTCCACATCCAAAATGGAGACTCCCACTTCAGTCTTTCTTCTCCCACTTTTGGGTTGACCACTGGTGATCACATTTTCCCTCAGCATTTTTCATTCCATTTTGGACAGGTTTTTTTAACTGATTTTTTTTTAAGTGTCTGGAGTACACTACTTCCTTCCAGGTGTTGGAATCACATTATCCCCACACCTCTACTGATTTCTTGTCCAGTTATCTTCTAAAAATGTCACCTCAGATCACTCATGCATTTATCTGCTTCATCACTGATTATTCCTTTTTTATGTCAGAAGTCTGTGTTTCAGAAATTGTCATCTATGTCCTGATTCTTCTAATTCCCTAAGAAGATACGCAAGTTTCTACACCGTGACAGTAGGATGCTGCACAGCACAGATGGGTACTTTTGTGATACAAAACACGTCTGAAAGAAACTCAGTTTTTAAATTTATCTTTCCCATGGCTATGGAAGTGTATGCTCTAGTTCTCCTAATTTCTTCTTTTTTTTGAGACATTCACTAACATTCTTTTTTAACTGTGTTTTATTGCTTACATTATATATAATAAAATACTATATATTTTACAGAATATTTTAATAACTATCAGATCATTAGAAATTAGATTAGACAAGAGGCAAACAGAAGTTGGATTTTTTTTGCTTCTCTTCAGGTTTGATAGCTGTTGGCATGTCGTGGGCATCACTGTTTCTCTATAGGTAGTCTTGTAATGTTTTGTGTGAATTTTTAAAATGTTGAGACAAGAGGCAGTGGGGGAGGGGGTCCAAATTTTGAGTAGAAGGTCAGAAGTTAATGAAATAACTTCATGGTATATGCTTTAATACTGTGGGATGATTCTGTAACTTGCACAGGTGATAAGCTTTGAAGTAAAAGACCAGAAGAGACGTTGTTAATCTTTAGGTTTCATTTACCCAAGCATTACTCTTTTCTGAGGAAGAGCATTAAGATTGCCGTGAAGGCTAAACCTTAGTAAGATATACTCAGAAAAGATGGCTTGCTTTCACCATGATGTTTTCATTGAATCAAAGGGCTCAGTCTCTTTACCTGAGGAACATCATCATATGGGATTTTAAAGAGTTGAATTAGAAGTCGGTTCACTGACCTATAGAGTTGTTTTTTTCTCCTCAAAATGTTATGGTAAAAATGAATCCTAGGAAGGATTTAATCTATTTTAAAATTTTATTATTTTTAATTTTTTCATTGGGTTTTTTTGTTTGTTTTGTTTAAAAATACTTCCATTTTATGCTTGCATCTTAATTTTAATTCATTGATCTTTCTTGGTCTGCTCAGATTATTTTGGGATGTATTGCTAATGAAATAAGATACTTTATTTTTCTTTTTCATTTCTGTTCAGTGTAAGATGTGTTCTTTGTGGCACAGCAGCTAGATCTTTTGTTTCTTTATTTCAAAAAAGAATAGCTTTTGACTTGATTTTTTAACAAAAAGAAGTTAATGCAGTTACCTTACCATTCTAGTAGCATGCCCTCTAGTAACCTGTTGATCTGTTACGGCAAAATTTGATAGAGGTATGTATGCCTAAGGTAATTAAGCTCTTGGGTATTTGTAGAGCAGCTGGATGGGAAGGATGAGTGCGGAGTGAGGAAGAGATTTTAGTTGTGAGCTCAGTTATCCTTTGCAGTTGGTCTCTTGCAGTCCAGTGTAGAAGACGTGTAGTTTGGAACCTGTCCCAGTGTGTCCTCACTTTAACTGGGGAGTGTGAGGAGAACTTTGGCATATGGTGGGAGACATGGTTTGAATAGAGTAGAGGATAGGTTAAGAAGTCACTAGAGAAGGAGAAGAATAGGACTATTATGGTATAGTATTAGGAAGTCAAATGTGACTAGTTCAGCTGTTTCTAGCATCTGTTAATTTATTTATTTTTATTGTTTAAGGGCCCTATTTCTGAAACGAAATGAAATGAAAAACAATATCTGCCTTGTGTGTTGTGATTACAACCTTGGCATCAATTTGATTTTCTGGGGTTGTTAAGGCTATATAGGATCAGTACTTAATTAGCCCTTAGCTATAGGCATATAATTTATTTGCCAACATAAATCTTAAGCTGCCTGTGTAGTAACCAGAGTGTAGATGCTTGCACGGTGATTCCATTGACGCTGTGGGGTCTAAAGCTCAGTGGCTGGAATCCTCCTGTTAATAGCAGGGAAGTGTCTGAGCACATGGCACACTTACCCCTTACTTGAGTACGCACTGAATGAATTCCAGAGTTGTGTAAGTGTAGAACTTCGGATGAGACACAATCAAAGACGTCCCAGTCAGCTGTCATTAAATGTGAACATTCAAAATCGTTTGTTAGAGAAACCTTCTACATATAGAAAAATATAGTTACATATTTTGAACCACATTCCATTGTTCAGTACTTTCGTTGACTCCTGTCCAAAAGTGTCATCTTGTGGCAGTTGCCATATACGGGTTGCATCTGTCTATTCCAGATCTAGCCATGTTTTGTTCTGGACTGACCTGTCCATTCCAAATGATAGGTATTTTAGAGCATAGCTACCTTTTGTAGTGAAACAAAAAACCTGCTGGGATAGCGCTGATGTTAATGGGGATTTTGGTTGGATACTGGTGACATGACTTAGTGCTTTCCTGACTTATTGTCTGAGCACTTTGGAAATGCAGGGGCAGATTTCACAAAACTGGCTTGCTCCGTTTTATGATACAGAAAAGTCCTAAATTGAAGGTCTCTCTACAGTATTGAGTTGCCAAGTGTTTTGGTTAAAAGATCACTGCCTTTATATGCATTTTATACTGGATTAACATCTGGTTCCAGGAAAGTTCTGAATATGAACAAGTTTATTTCAGGTGTAGTATTTAACATTGGACATATATAATAATTTTGTTCCTTTAAGCTTTTCTTTTATAAGAAATCTTAAATTTTAGATTGTTTATGGCAAGTACATGCAACTCTAATGATTACAATCTCTGATGTTCTGATTCTGAGCCCGCTAATGAGAGAAATTATTCAAAGCATTTTGAAATGCAAATACAGTACTTTGAGGCAAACAGCAATGAAAAATACTGAACCAAGTAATCCAGGTATCTGATTCTTTTCTGTGAACGTGTAAGGTAACCAGCGAGAACATATGTAAAATTACTAATGCCTAATTACTGAAAGCCTGTTGTTGAGAACCACAGACTATTCTGCTTTCAATTGTGAATTTGATGTTATTTTCCATTGTGAATGCTGGCAGTAGTATAATGATTCTGAGCAGAAGTTAGCACTGCAAATATGTTTAAGTGTGGAAATCAGTTTGGAAAAACACTAATGTAAAATTCTGTTCTTAAACAGAATTTTTTTTCTTATATAAAATAATATAAAATATCCTATAAATGTGTATGTTTTCTCGTGATTGTCAAACAGATTCAAGTAGGCTTGAAGGTTTAGAAGTCTAATGGAAGCATAATGCAAGTATAATTTAATGTGACGTGTCCTATGCATCACACATTATGTGGCAGACAAATGAAAACCAACATTTTCTTGACAAAGGTGACCAAATTATTTGTACATCTTGTCTCTCCATTTTGCTGAAGTTTAAATATGTTTTATCACTTCTTAGAATATAGTGAATAACTTGTAGTCTTTTCCACTTAGGATAAAAAATAATTTCATTGTTACGTATATTTCCAAGTTATGTATCAGTTTTCAAGATGGCATTGCTCTGACTGTACAAAGCATACGTTATTGTCTCTTGCTGCTTAAACATGGAGAATGAGGACCATAACACTACATACATTGACATGCACCTTTACACCTACTTCTTTTTAATCTTTGCACAGCTACATTCAACAGGGCCTATGGCTTAAAATTGTCAGAGTTTGTAAGTTTTCTTAGGACTAATGCCAGAGGTTGAAAGTACTAAAATAGGCAGTTAATGTGCTGATGTCTGATCAAACTTTTTTTTTGTCTGATTTTAATTTACAGTGACCTTGGGTTGTGTAACATGTAGGTGATGTAACCCATGTTACGTTATTATCTCTAATACTACATTGATAAATTCAGTTACCTGTCGTAAATCAGTTCTACCAGATGTGGACACTTAGGTATCTACTGTGTGGCTTGTGGAAGGCAGAACACCTCAATTATGACTGCATTGTTACAAGTATTGTAAATATTGATGTGTATTAAATAGATAAGGTTTTACAATTTTTTGTAAATCTTTTTTAGGGAAATGTGAAAGAGAATCTCAGTGGTAATTAAAGTATTCTAAAGAGGTACAAAATAGACTAGCATTTTCTGTTCTACTGCATTCCTTTCTACTACAGAGTTAATTCTGGCCTAAAACCAAAAAAAACTTCCCTAACACTATGTTATTAACATGCGCAGATCAAAGTCTGCATAGGTAGAAAGGTATAGATGTGTTGAAGTGGCAGATTTATTTACAGTGTAACTATAATTAAATGTGTAAGGCAGTTTAAAATACTGAATTTGAAACTAGTGTAAATCCCCTTCAAAGAGGGCTCCAAACAGGAGAAACATATTAGTAGCTTCTTCGCAATTGAATTTATGGCTGCTTATGATTGTCAGCTGGCTTAAAATCTTTTTGATCAGCTGGTTTTTACTTTTTCTGAGATGCACGCTAGCTGCTTCAAAAAAAGTTTTAAGAAATCATGAATTAGGCAGTGTTTTTTTTATTGTATAACAAACTACTTCCTAAGGTGATCATTTCCTCGCAGAAAAACAAGCATTTTAAAGTTTATTTATGTATTTATTTATGTATTTTATTAGTGTCAAAGTATCAGACATTATGGGGTAGTGGAATAGTCTCTGATGTTTTTCATTTCCTTCCATATCCCTTCTAATTTTCTTTCCTTGTTAAACAAGGAGGAGAGAGTGTGATATTGTCAGCTTGAGGCAGTTATTTAAAACATGCAGGTTATAATGCTGCTATTTCAGAGATGAAAATGTAGTGACTGAGACTGGACTTGTGTGAGATGCATGTAGTTACTTAGAGCTGCTTGTAAACCTTTGATGTTTGCTGTTACAGTCGGTGGAAACATCTTTTCCCTTGACACTTGATGTTTAGATTTTTTGGCCAACTTTAATACTGAAATAATTTCCACTTTTTGTATTATCCATTCCATGTGTTGTGTACCAGTCATATGCTGGTATATGTTGTAGCTTTATGAGCATCTGCCATGCACCCATTGTATTAAGGTTCACTGCGAAAGCTTTAATTCTTGCTTGTTCCTCAAAAGTTGTAAGAATTATTTTCTGTTTCTGTTTTGATGAAGAGTTTCAATTTTGATTTTTTTGAATCTGGTCGCTTGGCTTACAAGTAGAACACTTCTAAATGCTCAAAGAATTTACTGTAAAATACTGTTTTTCAATTTTCAAATTATACATTTTAGTATTGGAAGTTTGTGCAAAGTCTGTAAGACATTCGTAATTCTGGCAGCAGTCTTTTTTAGAATAAGACTCCACATGCTCAGGTGAACAAACATTTATATTTACTTTCTGGCTACTTCTGTGAATTTATATACAGAATCTGAAGCTGTTGTTCTAACATCTGTTATTGTAGTTGTCTTGCAATGGTTCTGTACTTAATGCTTTAAATTATTTTTTTGTGGTATGTTGATGTTGTTGTTACGAATAATAGATAAATAGCGAAAAAGTTCTGTTACCTAATATTGTATTTTAAATATATTTTCTTCTAGAGAACTAGAGGACGAAAACGAAGCTTTGTGCCTGAAGAAGAAAAACCTGAGGTTGGAATATAGTGTTTTGTTTGTTTGTTTT
>Ga0181612_124351_pt1 | contig 12666 bp, 10 predicted proteins | sample HoacroProtozoa21_FD_119630 | JGI IMG/M metagenome (GOLD analysis project Ga0181612, IMG submission 119630) | Hoatzin crop microbial communities from Cojedes, Venezuel. Combined Assembly of Gp0051906, Gp0051904, Gp0051908 | reverse complement strand
CTCTAGCGACTTGGTGACTACCATCTCCCTCCCTTGCCGGCAGCTGATGCTGCCTTTGGGTCCCTTTTGTGGTCCTTACTCCAATTTTTAAACAGACAAGTATCTGTGCTCTTACCATGGGGACAGTTGGTCCATCCCATCAGAACTTCACAGCCTTTGGTGAGACCTTTCTGAGGCTTATTTCCCTCATACATGATGTTGTCCCTTCTAGACCCAAGCCCAGCATGGTGACCCACCAGGAGAGGCTGTACACCCTGGCAGAGGAGGCACACGATGGGGGTTTCCCTGGCTGTCCCCGAGCTTACAGTGACAGGGCAAAAGGGGCAGGCAGGAGAAAGCTACAGGGTCCTTTACAAAATAATGGCCACTTTTTCTGTTCTCCATCATACAACAACTAAACACTCTCACCCTGACAGTGTTATACTGAGAACGCATACTCTGTGCTGTTCTTGTTTTGTGTGATACTGCTGTCTTAAACCTTTGGTAATGTATGTACACACACTCTCACACACATACCCAAGTCTATTACAAAATTTTCTGCTGAGATTCCCCACCAGCTAAAAGGCATTAGAGCCATCACCAACTGTGCCAATACATCAAAATGTACAATGAGGTTTCTACAGAGTCTGGAGAATTTTCTTACAAGTGATGGGAATGAGCAGACGATAGCATTAGGGGCAAGGTAGTAATAATTTAAAAAATTATCTTTTCAAGGGTCAGTGGAAGGTTAAAGACCCATGTAAGTCTAGAGAAAGAAGAACTGGAAATTTTAAGGGCAAAGGAAAATGGTTAAGGAAAGCTGAGGAGCAGATGGGATGGGGGAAAGAGGAAGAAGAGGGGTATAATGCTGGATCACCTTCTGCACTGTAACTTAGTTTTTGTTTCCCAGAGGAGCTCATCTGGTATTGTCTCTATGAGCTTCACCTGAAAATGCAACCCCTTCTCTCACCCCTCCCCTGTGGCAGCAAATCTGCCATCTCAAAAGCCAAACGAAAACCTCTCCAGTAACAGTTCTCTCTGTGTTTGACCTTAAAAGTCCACATTATTCTGAGGGTAAACCCTGGAGGAGTATTTAAAGCTGGCAGTAGCTTGAGGCAGTCTGTAAGGAGGATGAAAGGAAGCTCAGCCTTCCCAGCGACAGCTTCCTCGCCTCCTCACCGTTGTCCATACTGGCCCTTTCTGGGTTTCACGCTTTGAAAACTGGCTTTCCGAACATTTCCTTCCCCAGATAGCCCATGTCAACTTATTTTTACATAGACTGAGCTTTTACGGACTGACCTATCTGCTGCTTTGGGCTTTACTTAGTTTGGTCTTCCTAATGACATTGGCTAGGAAGGTTTGATGTGATGACTGGTAGCATACTGTGCTGACATGGTATTGGGCAACAATTCAGCTTTCGCAGCTGTGTCAAAATGGAGTGACTAGGTAAAGTGAAGTGTCTTACACCAGCAATGAGCCCCTGCTCAAGACAACGGGATTAAGCTCCTGTGAGCATTACCTCATTTCTTCCTATCTGTCCAGCCACAGGCATAATACCTAATAATGTCTAGAATAAATAATACCTAAGCAGCAAAACTCCATGTAGTCAGGGACTTCCATACAGACAGAAAAGGCTGGGCTGAAACAGAGAGGATCCTCGCTTCTTGTCTCCTCTTCTCCTTCAGCAGTCTATACTGAACCCAGTGAGATTCCTCCAGCTTTGAGCCAGTGTATCTAAGAACCAAATCTGGTTCTGCACTTGGCAGAACCACAGATACAGAAACATGATGCACAGCCAGATCTGCAAATAAAGATCTGCTAGATTAAAGGGCAGATATACAGTACATGTTTTGCTTTCCTGCTAGCCTGGAGAGAACCACCCAGACTTCTAACTTGTGTACATATACTTTCAAAAGGGCAAAAATGTTGCTTTCATAAATTAATTTCACACACTTTACAGAGATAAAAATAATCACTGTGACATTTTGTTTGTCTTCCTTTTTTCCTGTGTGCAAGCAGCCAACTCTCAATTACTTACAGCCCTAAATTTGTTCCGTTCAATTGTGAAAAGCCCCCGCAATATTCAACAGGAGGGGAAGAGTTCTGATTTGTGGAAAGTCATCGTGTTTGCAAAGAAAGCAAATTTCCTCCTCTCTCAATATGCTGTATATATCAGCCAAAACAAGACTCTTATACTGAGTGCCAACTGATATGAATTCCAACCATTTTATGTATGATATATTAATGTTATAAAAATATGCACCCCAATTTTTAATAATGAGACAGTTTGTTGTGGCAATATCTGACACCACTTCTGAAGTGACATAGATGTGACAGCCTAATAAAAACACACCTGCCAGCATGATGGCATTGGTTGTGGATACAGAATTGCCTCGATGATTCACGGGGTTCTGCACTGGCTTTTCTTCAGCAGCAACACATCAGACTTGCTGAGCTTTTCTCTAGCTACTTACTACACTCCAAGCTTAACCAGGTCTGAAAAAAATCCCAAGTTTTGATTATTTTGCTTCTTGTACAGTAAAAGTAATAGAAACTGTACAGACAGTAGTTTCTTGTTAATGTTTTTGCTGATGGGTGACTGCCCTGAATACTTCAGTTGGATTCAGAGAAGATCCTTTCTTTTTCCTATGAAATCACATCTCCGTTATCCTCCGTGGGGGGAGATGTCTCACAGGAATACGTCCCTTGTTCAGTTGCTTCTCTGTGGTTGCAGCATGCAATGAAGGAAAGCATTACATGAGTTTGGTGAGGGCTCTGGAGACCTTGTGTGTGTGCGTGTGGAGTATGCACTGGCTGCAATGAAAGTCTGGGATCAGCACACAGGTTTGTATCAGGTTGGCTGAAGACAGAGCCACGGTGCAGCACTGGATGTGGTCACACGTGGAAGCTGGGAAGAAAGCTCCTGTTCAGGCAGGGACGACAGGAGAGAGCAAGTGTTGATTGACACCAAGAGCTTCTTCAGTGCAATCCTTGTCTTCCGTTGTTTAAGTATACGGGAATTCAGAAACAGTGGCTGATAAGGTATCTGAAGATACAAAATCACATAATTATGTATTTTCTCATGCAAATTCAGTGGGTCCTGACTTATGGCGGTGCAAATCACGGCTGTTGCCAAGGCGGTGGGTGTGAGTGGATGTCCTGCACCGCAGCCACAACGGGCGTGAATGGCAGAATGAGGCGCTTGCACGGTGAGTGCAGCCTTGTCCTTTCGTTTGTCCTCCAGTCTCACGAATTGCCTCTCCAAGACTGGCACACATACTGAGTAGTGGGTGGCTGTGACAGGAGTAAATTAGAAGCTCTATTTACATAATTACCAAAAGGTATGAGAAAACCGAATGCTGCGATCTCTACCCGTAGTGGAAGCTGGTAGGAATAGCTTGCCTGGATAGGGAAAGTTTGGAGGGCTTTGGGCTGCAGGGGCAAGTGCTTCCACGGGAGGTTCATGAGCGCCTTTTAAATCTCCCAGTCGTCAGCACCAGGAAGCCCCGACCGCAGCGAGGGCTCCTCAGGGCGCAGGGCGATGCCTGCGGCCAGCTGCTGGCGGGGATTAGGAGGATCTGCCCCTGCCAGGTGCTGGTGGTGTGCCCCTTCACCAAACATTTTTATGTGCTGATCACCTCCCACGTAGGAGACAGCTGTTCCTTCTCCTTCTTATCCAAACGCTTGCTTCCCTGTAACCTTTGGTTTCTTAAACTGCCAGCTTCTGGGTTGTGGTGCTGTGAAATAGATACTTGTCTCCTTGATCAGTGAATCTCACTGATTTCGAAGAACAACCCTGTAAAAGTTAGTGTAAGGTATTTTTTGTTAGCAAGCTGCTTATCCTGGTTTTCCCCTTTCCCTTTTTCTTTCCCTTTCCCTTTCTGTTTCCTTTTTCCTTTTCCTCTCTCTCTCCCTCTTCATCTCCCTCTCCCTCCTCCTCAAAACAGAAGTGATTTCCAGCCATTTTCTGTCAGACCAGGAAAGGCTTCTCCCTCAGATTCTCATGTTAGATTCTGCTTGATCTCTTCAGTGCCCCACTGATTTTTTTCATCTTTCCCTTCCAGGCAACCTTCTCTTTTATGCTGGTTATAGGTACAAAGTCATCGCAGCTACAGGAAACCAGTGGTCCCGTTTTCCAATACTGATGGTGTGTGGAACTCATTTCCCGTTCAGCAGCATGCTCTTAATACTGCTAGTAGTATTGTTAATAGTAACTGTGCAACACACATTGCAGAAGTATTGGGCCTGGAATCAGAGCCTCACTTCAGGCTAGAATTCTTGAAAACACATGAACACCTGAAAACACAAGTAAGAAGCAACTCCACTGTAGGGGTGGCTACCAAAACGCCAAAGATGCACAGCCCCAAAGAGATTATTCTAATAATTTACACACTGTCTGCACATCAGTTGCTTTTAAGGGAGTGTTGCAGATGAAATGACTAAAGAATATAGAAACCTACTGGAAGGCGATGAAGCCTCGTGTAGCCCTTCAGCACTGAGGGTTTGTGGCTGTGGAGCTGAATTAGACATAAATCAGCACTATCGGTGCCAGAAATCTCAATAAACTGTGCTTCGTCCAAGATCCTGGTGTGCTGGGTACCAGAAAGCGAAGCAAAGAATATCCCAGTGAGACAAAACAAGCATCATCAGTTTTTATCGTGCTCTGCGCTGCCATTTATAACAGTGAGTGCATTGGAGAAGGTTCCTCTGCGGGGTCCAGGGAGGAGAGGCTATGCAAACCCTGCCCAGGCTCATAAACTGAAATGAAATACAGAGCTGTGCCTAACATCTGAAAAGAGTGAGAGAATGCTGGAGCTGGCTTTGCACTTTGCAAGCTGGTGTTCTCAGGTTACAAGTGAGCAGGGCCACCGAGAATGAAGAGACCGAGACCAGCAGAGGCTGGTCGCACAGGCTGAAGGTGACGAAGAAGACCCAATGCTGAGACAAAAATGAGGCTGTCATTCTCAAAGTGATTGCAGCTACTGTGAGACAGAATTAGACCTCTGAAGAGCTGGGACATGTCGTTCTTCTGGGTACGTGGATAGGCCCAATACGGAAATTTCATGTTTGGATCAGAAACGAAGGTCCAGTCTAGACTGGAAAAAATCCTGTACAGTTCTTCAGTGTGCAAAGCGCAGTAAATCCCAAAGACAGAACCTGCAGAGACATTTGTCCTCCCTCAGCAACAGCCACATTGGAAAACCTGCAGTAGCCAAGAAAAAGCAGACGATGTAATGAAATGACTCTCACCCAGCCCTATATATCATTTCTTACTTTATCTTCCAAGGCAAATGTACAGGTATTGGGCCCTAGTCCAGGAAAGCACTTAGGGCCGTATTCTGACAGCGTGCAGAAGGACGGCACCTCGCTCAGCAAACAGCACCACTGAGGTCTCTGAGGCGATTTATGGAGTGACATTTGCACGGCGTAAAGGCACCAGCATTTGTTTCCTGAGCATTTGCCTGGTGCAAACGCCAGTGATGCAGCTCGCTGCTGGAGATCTGATCACGTGTGTACGTGCTTTGCTAATAGACCTCGCTGATTGCCCAAGACAAGGAAAGAGGAGCAGACCTGCTTTTCCGACTCCCGGTTGAAGCCTGCAGAGAAAAAGGTCAGCAAGAGACCTCCAGAATTTGGGAATTGGCTGCAAAACCACACCTGCTGTGTGGGTCAGGAGAGCATGTTTCGGGCCATGGGCTGGTAATTCCTGATTATTTAACCCCATAAACTGTTCAGAGAGGAAGCCAGAGGTATCACTGGACGAAAGTGCAGATACTCTGGATTATCGCTGGACTAAGAGAAATGAGGCACCTTCCCCTCTCCAGGTCCCCAAGAAGATTCCCAAGCGTGCAGCCCAGACACCTAGGCCAGTCCTGGGGAAACGATGTGGGGAGATAATAATCTGGAAAGTACCCTGATTCAGAGCCCAAAAAGACACTTCCATCGACCTAATTGAGTTTTGGATCAGAGCCTGCAACAGCCTTGTCCAGATTTGAATTTAAGATCTATGTAAAACACTGGGGGGGAAAACTAGATGATTTTCTGATATAGCAAAGAAGTTACCCTGCGAGATGAAAGAGTGCTCATCACCTCAATGAACAGAAATCAGGCTAAAAATTAATTTATAAAGCTGGATTAACTCCATTGATATAGGAATCAATTCCAGGTAAGGTATGGAATTGTAAAAAAACTACTGCCACTCTGTCCATCTGATTAACTGATGACTGTTATGCTTACTGCGACTGCAGGGACTCCAAGGCTCTGGGCACTTCACGGGTGGTAAATGAAGACACTACTCTTTTTATTCTGGGTGTTTGACTTCGTGTGGCAAAGGTAAGAGGAAAAGACAAAAGCAGCAAGATGACACCGTTACCCAGTGCGGGCACGGGGCTATTTCAATGATTTAATAAAAGCTATGTGCGGGTTTTTTTGGAAATTGGGAAGCTGGTGTCCCTGGCTGAAGCAGGCAGCTGGCTGGGGCACTCCATGACTCCTTGCAGCCCCTGTGCCTGGGCTTCCGTTATGCAGAAGTGCAGCAAAGACCAGAGGATGGGTAGATATTGGTGTCCTGTCCCCAGTGGGTTGGGGTACTCAGCCATACCCAGGAATCTGGAAGTTTTCCCAGGGTCACACACCAGGAATAGCAGGGAGACAAAAGACTTACACCAGGTTGCACAAGGAGTCTGTGGTGGAGCAGGCTTCTTGATTGTAAACCAGGACTCACGACAACCATATTTGCGTGGTACTGGGAGAGCACGCCATGCACAGTGGGCATCATGTGGACTGGGAAAAAGAGGGCATCATCGAGGCTGGTGCCTGAGCGTACAAGGGGCCATTATTCATTATTTACTAACTCAATGTCCAACCTGTACCTGCTGTCGCAACAGCGTGTGCTTTAATCATATTAGGAAAATTGCACTTTTGCTTCCAAAATCAATTTCATGGAGATGTTGCCTCCATAATATACAGGGCCAGATCCTCAATAAGGCAATCAGCAGAGTTGTGTTGACTTTGGAGAAGGTGTAATGATTCATACCTGCTGGGGAACTGATCCTCAATCACGGCGTGTTGAGATAAGAGAAAAAGTTGAGCTGTGATGACTGAGCAGCACCTTGAGAATGATTAACAGGCTTCCTTTCTGGGGGGATGGGTGAAATGCGGTCTATGCGCAGAGAGGCAGCACCAGTCGTAGACAGTAATTAAATCCCACATGACCTCTATTTCGAAGGTTTAAGTGGAATAAAAATGGTGCGTAGGAGTGAATTTTACGAGTAGGCTTTGGTCTCTTTAGAACACGGTGGACTCAAGTCAGAAATTTGGGAAGACAAAATAAAAATGAAACACCCAATACACAAGTGAAAGGTCATTGTGTATCATGAAGGGACATGCACTGCGTACACAAAGCAGAGGGAAAAAAAGATGTCCCTCGTTGCCTTTTTTCCATGAACAAATGGCCGCGTTTCACTGCCGGACGCGCCAGTGGCAGGAAGCTCACTCCAAGGTCAGCAGGAATTTTCTTCGGGGTGTGTCTGCTGGCGTACGAGGGGGGATTAACTGCCGCCCCCCCAGTTGCCACCCCAGCTGGAATATCACACCCCGGCGGTAGCTCTCCCGGGACAGCAGCGTGCCAGCATGTGCAGCAACTGTTTGAAGGGGGGATTAAAGCACGTCGTAAAAGCTTGTGGCCAGAAGCAAGAGAGGAATGTTTTCACGAGACTTCCGTAGGTTATGAAGCCCTGGGTGTGCAGACAGCTATTAAATAAAAGGCAGAGAGCAAAGCAGTCGCAAAACATGGGAAACCACATGTTTATTTCTGCTCATGAAGCCCAGCGATCAGTAAGGCAGCAGCCCAGACGAAGTCCTCATCTCCCTACTCTCGTGCCGAGCGTTCAGGCTGGCTCCTGTTGCAGATCGGCCATTCCGGCATGGCAGGTAGCGACCGGCCAGCGGTAGCTGATGGCTGCGAAGGGATGGCTGCGTGACCAGCTGCAGGGTGCTCCGGGTCCGCACTGTCCAGGAAACCAGGAGAGCTATAGCTGTTACCTGGACTTGGCTTGAAGGAAACAGACCTGTGTTGCATTGCCAGGGTCGGCTTACCAGTGGGGCAACCTGGAAAACAAAAGTTACTGCTGCTACGTCAGTATAAAGGACGTACTCCTAATTTTACAGATGTTTACAGACTGGGTTTTGAATATCACCGTTCCTCGTGGCATAGCTGGGACTACTGCTGAGCAACACAGCTTTGACTTCCTCTGCTCCAAACTACTCCCTTTTTGGTTTCTGAGGGTTTAAATTGTAGTTATTACTTGATATAAAGTGTGACTGACTAACTAGTGGGTTTGTACTGCGCAGCACAAGGTACGGGAGCACATGAATAGACAGAGGACAAAGAATTGCTTAAAATGGCTGAGTACTAAAAACCTCTCTAGCCATGACACTACGTACTCATTTGAGGTTTTTCAAGCTGTTAAATATTTTTCAATTCACTATTTTTATTAGTTTGTCCTGGGTCTTGTCCCTTTTTTTTTTTTTAATCCTCTTTTCTGTGAATTCAATTTACTAAAAATACCAACCAACGGTCGCTTTGTGCAGCGAAATCAGGTTGGTGAAAACTGATTTTGTGCAAGCAGCATGATGAAAGGTGCATTCAGAAATATATCCAACAAGTAAGCTCTCTGCAGGGTGTAAGTGTTCTGAAAAGGGAAGCTGAATCCTGCAATCCCTTCCATTGCGAGCTTGTGCTGCTATTGAAGACAACCATGAATAAGGTTTTGCAGGATCAGGCCCCAGAGTTCAGCAAAATTTACTTCCTGGCTGCTCTCCACAGAATTTAACAGCCGAAATAAAAGGAATTAATTTCTGTTTTAAATCCTTGGCAAGCAACTTCATCTCATGGCTTATCTTTTCATGGGAATCAAAGGATCCTGCCTTGTTAAAGCCACTCGTGGAGCAGAGGCTCGAGGGAGAGCAAGGTGTTTGCTTTTTCGGACGAAAATCAGATTCTGACCGGTGGTATTTTCAGTAACGTTTAACAAAGCCGCATTGCCAAAGAAAAGGCAATATCATGGCTTCTCCATTTTTTTCATTCTTGCCCTGGGTACGGTTCATTTTTCAGCCAAAGAGTTAACCATTTCTGCGGTGCTCACCCCTGCCCTGCTCTTCCTGGTGGCTTCTATCAAACTCCTTTTCGCTGTAAAACGTTGCACTTTTGGAAAATATAGCCCACCAATTTGGTGGTAAACAAGCCTTGGCATTAAGACAAAGCTTGTTTTAATCTCCATGATCAGGCTACAGATCTGACCATGTTTTTTAACAAACCTCTTATGAAGAAATCCTATTCATGATTATTATCTATGTGAGAATAAAAATGTCTAATTACCTTATATTAAATCTGTATTTATCAATTGTGGATTTCTCTGGGAAATTGTAATTTGCAGAAATGCTCCACATTCCAAGCTGTAACAGTTGGAGGTGGATGTCCTTAAGGATGGGAAAAAAAGTTCTTTTTTAAATGGCACATTTACTAATTATAAAATGCTCTTATCTCTCTGCAGCCAAAGCCAAAATGAACATGTGCCTTGCACTAAGAAATCCCAGGATTGTCACAACTTGTGCCAGCTGTTGAGGTTATGACACCTGTGCCAGCATCGCCAGCTCTGCCCACTGTCATCTGTTCCAACTGTTCCATCTGCACTGTTTGTACCAATTCTCCCATTTCTGCATCTGTACCTTCTGCAGAAACGGGTCCAACAATGCCAGCTGTGTCATCGGTGCCAAATATGCCAGATGTTCTATTTGTCCACCCTGGGCCAAATCAATGTAGTTTTGTGCTCATTAGTTTTAGCTGGTAGATTCTATTTCACAATTTTTTGAGATGCACTTAGATCGAATCAATTCTAAATCACCACTACAACTGCTTTACATCTATCTCGCCATAAAGAGAACTTTGTTTGTCATCCCACGTTCAGTCAAAATTATTTTGATCTTCTTAAATCACGCGTGATGGTACAAGCGCTGTCTTAATCACAAGATTATTTTTTTCCTGTAGAAGATGTAGCTGCAGAGAAATGAACAGGAAAAGATAAGGGTCATGGTGTCCAGGCTGTAAATAATCCCCATGGTTACAGTAAAAATTGCCCACACATGGATATACTGACTGAGGAAACCCTTGTCTCGATCCCTTATTTCACCACTGTGGATCAGGAGAAGCCCATCTGATGTCAGTTGAGCTGCACCACCTACATTCAGCTGCAAGGGACAAAGGAAAATGACGCCTGGGACGTGTGCTGACTGTGGGCACGTGGGCACATTTACCAGAGCACGACCATCCTGCTCATCAGAGGGAACCGCTGTGCTGCCGCTGGCCCTCCACGAGCACCCTGTGGCTGCACCCAGCCTCCACAGGTCTTCTGTTCCAAGGTGAGTCTGTACTGATTCGGGTGACACAGGGTCTGCCATTTCTGTGCTTCCCTAATGACGTAATATCTGAAAACCAAATCCGTGAGTCACTATTTATCTGGATTCATCACTTACTCACAGGACTGTCCCAGTTTGTGTCCTTGGCCACATCCAGAAAGATCACGCTACGTTCATTGAAGGTGATGGGACTTCTGGGTGCGTTATGTCCTCTGGGATTTGGCGCTCTGGGCCGGTAAGGAAAGTCAAAATTCACTGCTGTCACGTATCTCAAAATAAAGTTCATTCCTGCATAAGAGAACAAGCCCAGGTTTTACCTCCCTGTCTAATACCTCTCAAAATAGCTTTTGTTATAAATCGTAGGTAGGACGCAGATGGCGTACCGTGCTGGCCCAAGGTCTGAAGGTGACCGTGACTGTGCGGGTGCTCATCCAGCACGAGTGACGAGCCCAGACCTGCCACTGTCTCAGACCCAGCGGCACCGATGTGAGCTCATTTCACCTCGGTCCAAGCTGTGAGTTGCTGCGCACAAGGAGCCAGGCACCATGGGCACCTACGGCCCCGCGTGGGTGCGAGCGTGCTTGACAGCTTGGGAGCCACACGCAGCATCCTGGTGTCCGGGACCTGCGGTGCTGGAGTGGTCACCCATGGTCCTGTCCGCGCCCACCCGCCAGGGCAGAGTTAGTCATCCCCACGGCAGACAGTGGCGTGGCACCGGAGAGACACGGCTCTGCCGTGCGGGGAGCCACGAACCGGGTTTGCATAAACTGGGTCTGCCACTCCGAGCGATTGAAATGAGCAGAGCTGGCAGCTCCTTGTCAAAGGAAGGTGCAGATTAAAAAAGAGTGAGCCAGTTAATTGAGGAGAGGGCACTGAGGCGAAGGGAAAAGAGACATTTAATGAAGAGGAAGGCAGTAGGTGTGGAAGCAGGCTGGAGGTCCAGCAGTGCCCTGGAGATGTGCATGCTGGGGATCTCTCCCACCGACCGCAGGGACCTCTGAGAGAGAGGATCCCGATGACTCTACAGACCACTTCGGTCCTGTCCTGCAGCTGTCAAGACAAATTTCAACTTAAAAGCTCCTTGAACTCTAGGAGGTTACTGTGCAAGGGCTCCAGGGTGCACTCGCATCTGCTCTCTTTGTCCCTTTCTGTGATGAGATGAAGAAATAGGGAGAAAACAGAGAGAGAAAATAAGAAAAATGTTCTCTGCGTCTGGTTTGGGTAACTGAACTAGCAGCCAGTGAGAGGGACAGTTTTCTTATTAAGAAATAACTCCTGCAGCTTCTCAGGCAAAACTCTGGCTGAAATCTGTGATTCATTACTTCAGAAACTCCTTGGATTTCCAGACTGTGCAACTGGAGGGCACCCCGTCCCCCGCTCGGCAAGCTCTGCCCTTGTGGTCGGCGGCCACCGGCCAGGCATTGTCTTTACTCGTAAGGCAAAAGCCTGGAGACGGAAACTATTTATTTCTGCGGTGTTTACAACTCTGACTGCTGCAAAACACCATCTGATAGTGATAACCAAATAATACTTTCTCTGCTCCACGGTCACCTGCATAGGTTAACCCATCACTGCACTGCCATGAAGCAACGCAAGGGCTTCAGCCCAGCCCTGCCTCCTTAGCAGGGCTTATGGAGAAGTCCTTGGAAAGCATTTCTGAGACTGTCTTCCTCAATAGCTGAGCTGAAAAGATTTAGTCCTGGGCATAAAAAGGAACTTTTTTTCTCCAGGTCAGGTTGGCTAGGACCTTTGGGGTACTTTTGCCTTGTTCTGTCACACTCTATTCTTCCTGCATTTAGCTGGGACATTTGCTTGTAGCACAGAAGGTGGAACAGCTATTCTTTCCTGCTCTGTTGGCCTTCTGCTGGTGTTTCAGTGTTTACTGCAGGCCCTGGGTTTTCTGTTGGGCTCTGGGCTGTGTTTGGTGACTGATGCTGGGTGGTGGCAGGAGCTGGCGATCTCTTCATCACTCTCACAGTTCCTACAGCTGGCCTCAGCAGTGCAGGTAGTCCCTGCCAGGAGCACCATCCCACCGGGTGTCTCAGGCACCTTCGCTGATGGCCTGCAACCTGTTTCCTAAGGGAAGGGCAGTCAGGAAGGACTTGTCACCGCCACCGTTTTATGCTGCTCTTGGCAATGGGTCACATATGGGATTCGTTCCATATTTCACTTTAAAAAAGAAGCAGGAGTTCTGGAGACCAGGGAGATGGAGAATCAGCCTTTCCTTTAAGAGAAGGCGTTGTGGCAGAGCCCAGGGGATATTACCAGCTT
>Ga0181612_168529_pt1 | contig 12667 bp, 8 predicted proteins | sample HoacroProtozoa21_FD_119630 | JGI IMG/M metagenome (GOLD analysis project Ga0181612, IMG submission 119630) | Hoatzin crop microbial communities from Cojedes, Venezuel. Combined Assembly of Gp0051906, Gp0051904, Gp0051908 | reverse complement strand
GCAGATTTAGATTAGATATTAGGAAGACATTCTTCACCATGAGGGTGGTGAAACACTAGCACAAGTTGCCCAGAGAAGCTGTGGCTGCCCCCTCCCTGGCAGTGTTCAAGGCCAGGTTGGATGGAGCTCTGAGCAACCTGGTCTGGTGGAAGATGTCCCTGCTCATGGCAGGGGGGCTGGAACCAGATGATCTTTAAGGTTCCTTCCAACCCCTACCATTCTATGATTCTATGAACTACTCTTAGCGAAGTGATACTTTCAAAGCACAGCACTCTTTATATAATTTTTCTAATCTGAGGGAATATTTTTCTTTTACCTGAATGCTTTTAATGCAAGCTGGAATAGCTCCGGTTTGCCGGTTAGCCAGTCCAAACCAACAGACCACGGGATACCACCAGTGTATGCTCTGAACACATGGCTTGGGGCAGGCACGGCGTTATCCAGTCCAAACAGACCAAAACAACACGACAGTGCTCCACGGACATACAAGTCTTTCAAAGCTTTATCTTTCATAAGGTCTTCAAGTAAATTGGAAGGCTTTTCTTTCAGATGAAAAAAGTCCAGCTGACTCAAAATGAAGTGGTACCACTCCTCTGGAAACCTCTGCCTCATTTCATTGACTTTGGAAGGCGGCAGCGGGGCTGTTCTCCATTCTGCAGGGATGCTCAACAGCTCTGAGTAAGAGCAACTGAATTCAACCTGAGGTGAAACTTCTTGCTGTTTCCCTTTGTCTACAGCAGGAAGCCCAAGCACAACAGCCCTGTATAATTTATCTTCTGGTGACGTTTCTTGTGGGACGTCTTGGCTCTGTGTTTCTACAGATCCTGGAATAGACGGATGTACTTTTGGTGTAGTTCCCAACTGCCCAGGTTCTTTTCTGTCTTTCATTCTGCCACTGAGTTCAAGATCAAAAATGTCACTATCATCAGTCCAGTCCTCAATTGTGTCCACACTGAAGCTATCTTCTTCCCTCAGAGGCCTGGATCTTTCTGCTGCACCGCTATGCTGATTTTCTGCAAATGATCCTTTTTTGTTCTTGTCGGCACTGCCTGGTCTTTCCCATGTCTTTGATTTTTTATAACAATACTGGACAAGCATCCATATGAGTACTTTAACAAAATCATCTTTCAGATGCTTTAAATTCTCATGGGAGTCAATTATTCCAGATAATATATTTCTGGCATCGGAATACAGCCGCACAGGCAGAAGAGTACAAGGAGTCAAAATGTGTCCAAAATGATGATTAGGAGAGAGAATCTTTGTGTGCTCCTGATGTTCGAAGGCCATTTCAAAAACTTCATCAACTCTGTGAGCTTCAGCAGCATGACAGGATGTTTCCTGCAATTCTAGCCCCTAAAGCACAAAGGAAAACAATTTGGTTTTAGTCTCCACCAGTACCTATCCTTATATGCTAGCAAGCTGTTTTCTTGCAACAAAATTTTTCTGAACAAATAAAGATACGTTCCATTGTCAATATTTCCACAACTGAACCTACAAACTGGAGATAACACTAATAGCAAAGCACTTGCTACAATATTAGACACAGATCAATGTCTTAAAGAAATAAATCTTTGCCTCACACAGATCTTATTAGTCAGCTTATTAAAGATGTTGTGTCACAAGCTAGATGATAAAAAAATTCACATCTACTAAGCATGTCAGTTGCAAGACCAGTTAATATAGCAATAACTTAATATCTTAAAAAATTGACTGTAACATCAGGTAAATTAGTTACATTGTTGAAATGTTATATAGCAAAATGCATCATTTCAAAACACTAATATGTTAGTCCTCAGCATGCAGTTACCTTAATGTTAACACCACAGTAAGTGAAGCCTTTTTCTAGCACCAATATCCACATCAGTCTATCCTGAAAACGGCACAAGTAGTGTGATCCAGGTAGAGAGACACCTAGGCAAGAAAAAAACCAAACCCTATGGTGTTACTGTGGTATTACATCGATGAAAACCTTTGCTACATGCCAACTGAGGAATTCGACTGCAAACAGAAAATATCTCTGCATCAACATCAAAATCAGTTAAGAGTGGCTAACTACTACCCTAGAATCTTAAAGGAACTCGCTGCAAAGCTACATCTTGAAATTGCAGTGCTAGCTTCAAAAAAGCTGGGGAAAACTGGGAAACCCTCACACAACTGCAGGACTACGACATTCACACTGGGCCAGGGTTAAGCAAGCCCACCCTCAATTCCCTTTGTAGACACGACTTTCACAATTAAAGATCATCTTCGGCTGCATTTCCAAGTGCACAGTTCCCACTGATGTCACCTGGAGATCTAAAATTCTTACGACTGCCGAATACATTAAAGAACCATCATCCAGCACATGAGTATCTTAATGGCCCTCTTTGCTGTGGAATGCAGTTTATTTTTATGGGAGAAGTAAAAAAATCTAACTCAATAGGATTTGTTACCTACATTACCAGTTCCTAAACTGACTCACCTGTGTTCCAGAGTGATTAGAAAATATCCCTCAGGATGCAAAATCCAGAGGGTAAATGATTCTGATCAAGTGTCATAATATCACATCCATTTACAGATACATAAACAGAGGCAGAGAGATGAAGACCTACATTTTCAAGAGCGCCTGCTTGTCTTTAAAGATGTGTGAATCAGTATCACACACACTGAACACTAAGAGTAGCTACAGTGGAAATCATCTGTAGTCTTTCTGAAACTCCTCTGTGTGTGTGTGGGCGGGGAATAAATCTGATCCCACTGTATTAAGTTTGACACCACCAAAAATACAGCCAAAAAAAATAAACTGGAATTTGAAAATCTAGTCCTGAACAACTTCAGTTCACACATCAAGTAATCAGGACTCAAAAATCTCACAATCTGGCTCTCACTGTAAAAATTAGATGACACATGTCCAAAAAAATCGTACTTTTTCTCTCTTCTACTTATTTCAATAAAAAGTGCAGTGACAAACTTCCTAGCAACCGGTAATTACGTTGTGTTTCTCTTAAGTTCTAGCCTACTGTCAACTTCTCTAAAACAATGGTGCTGTTCTTAAGCACGATGCTTGCTGCCAGTTTATGACCTGCTTCTGCTCTCACTCATGTCCAAGTGATCCCTCACTTGCACAGAGAATTTTTGTTTTAGAATGCTGCAAGATGAAATCAGTGAAGCCAACCATTAAGCTGTAGTTAAAATTTAAGTAATCTTTTCTGTCCCACTGAGCTAATGAAGTGCATTTTCTTGCTAACATTTTGCACAGATTTTAATTCTTTTCTTGCTAGCTGTTAAAGCTACTAAAACTCCTTTACACAGAAAAAAGTATGGTTTTAAATTAAAATAGAGACACACAAAGTGGTACCTCTGCATTTTGAAGTCATCTGAGCGCATCACATTTTTTCTTGCTTGAAGACATTTATTCACAGATTTTCCCATTAAAGAAGAGACTTTCCCCCCCTCAAGACTAGTGGTTTAAATTATTTAATCTGAGGCATACGTGCCACCAGAGTCATGATGGCAATGGGGAAATACACATACATCTTTTTATATAGATATAAAATAGATATATAACAGATAGATATAAATATATTATATAATGTAAATATATCTATTCTATGTATAAAACATACACAGGCTGATGCAGTAGACAAACTGAAGTGTCTCTCTCCTTCAGAGGAAAAAAGCTTCCTAGTTTTATTTTTTTAATACCTCTCCCTACACCAGTACTAAAAGCGCAGCAAATATTTCCTAGTAAAGCACGTGGATATAGCCTTCAGAGAAGTGTGATTGTGGTTAACTACCACTGCCTTCAAATACTGCCCATTTTTTCTAGCCATAAGCCACTTTCCAAGAGGCTTATGTAAATATTTGCCCCTTGTCTAAGGGCAACGATCTTCTGATTATTTAGGTTACACAAAGGCCATTTCTCAGGAAAACAAGCTTGCAATTTTAACAGTTATTCTGTCTCCAGCTGGGAAAGAGACTCGGCGTTTCTTCACCTCTGTTTATCCAAGTCTGTGCAATACCCATCGCGCTGTCCTTCACAGGCTTTAAGACCACACGTGCTGCTACAGCCCTACCCTAATGGCCTGCACAAGATAGGACATTAAGTCTTACCAACTGGTTCGGTTCTCAGCTGTTTACTGCTAGGTAGCCTGCATCATGGATTTTACAACCATCCAGTCCATATCCACCGTAGCTAATTAACATAGCCAAATTAGCAAAGTCACCTTCTGGATCCTGAGTAATGGGATGGATGCAGAGAAAGACGCACATGTGCACAACCACACAGAGCAGCCTGACACACCTCCTTCTCTCCCGACTGTCAAGAGAACTCCTCAATTTCTTGCCTCCAATTAGGTGGGCAGAATGCATACCATCTGTTTTTGTCCAGTATAAGAACACTACGATTGATACTGTTTTGTCACCATTATTTTAAAGATAATAAACCAGAATTATATTTCTACAAGAACATAACAAGTAGAGACTTATGGGAAGGATAGAAGTAATCACTTTTTCCTCAACTGAACAACCTCTGAATATCAGATTTAACCTATGCCATGAAACACTGTTTAAATCAGATGCTACGATTCTCTTGTTCTCCAGAAAAATCATGTTTCCTAAAATATTTAGCTTCGTTCCCTCGACAGCGTTGCTAGCGTACCTACCTAGGCTGCCGGCTGCTAGCGCAGACTGCAGAGCAACAGCCAGGCTCGGAACCAGCTGCTGGTAGTACACCGTATCGGAGCAAACACACGCTGCAGCGCCCACAGGTCCCGGCCAGCTTCGGATAGGCCTGGGAAACCCGATCAAAAATATTGGTAGCGTGAAGAGTGGCAGCAAAGGAGAAGAAAGGAGCGCGGAGATGGCAATGAAGGTCAGCAGGATCGGGAAGAAAACAACATTGAGCGTGATTAAGGTGGCGGCAGATTTACGGCGTTGTTTTTTCTCTGTCCACGATGTCAAAAGAATAGCTATGGCAAACTGCAGCTTTGAGACAAACTGAAGCAGTCGATCCCGTAGGATACCAACCTGCAAGACACACACAACAAGCACGTTTGTTGGTATCCTGTACCATATCGTATTCAGCACTGCCAAAGCTGCCTTCTCTACAATAATTTCAAGAAAATGAAGCATCATTATCATTGACTGGTATTAAGAGTGTTTAGCATACAGTTTTTTACCCTCTGTTTGCTAGGTCCTGGCCTCTGTAATTCTCTAATATGGAAGGGGAAGGAAACAAAGCCTTTAAGTGATAACTATCTGCTTAAATTTACATTATGACAATTACCAGCAAGAGTCTGATTCCTGTATCAAGGCTCCTGTTCCACCAGAGGTCTGGATTAAACACCAGCATCTGTGCTATTGACACAACCGCTATGTCCAGTAGGGCATTTTCTGTATTCTGCCAGACCTAAAACAGATGTTAGACAGACATTCAACAATGTGTTTATCTATCTCTGCTTTTGTGACCTGGAATGTTTCTTCCAAGTCACCTTAATACTTAAATCACGTAGAAAAGAATTTCTTTGGCTAACATATTTAAAATTCAAATTACCATCCTAAATATTCTTGTGAATCCAATGCAAACAGACACAGAATGAAGATTTTCTAGTGAACGGTCTAGCGACAGGAATGCTATCATAGCAAACGGAGACACTGTAAGTGGAATAAAAGAATCATTGATTTCCTTTTAAAAACATAATTAAAGTCTACAGAGGTAAGCAGTCTTATTGCAGAATAGAAATTTTAGTGCAAAAAGGGAACTCTTCCCTTCATGACTACAAGCTCCTCTTTGTATTACACTCCCAGGGTATCAGGCAGCGTATTTGCACGAATGGCCCGAGATGGCAAACCTTTATGTCGATGCTTCGCCGTTACTCGGTATTACTTTTTTGTGGTTGGTTTGTTTCCCCGAGAGAACGGGAACACTCAAGTAAGTAAAAATAAACATGGGAATAACAGTCATCAATTCACTTCCCCAAACTGATGCTTATTTACGAAACTGAATAATTCAGATCAACATTTGGTTCCCCCAAAGTAGATACATTTGTTCCTAACCTACCAGAAAGGAGACTGTTCCCTTTACTAGCAAGTCGCAAGAACCAAATATTTAGTCAGCTTGAAGACCCTCAACTCACTTCTGTTTCCAAGTACCTTTTAAAAAAATCTACCAGACCCATTTTTTTTCAAAAGTGAGTACTGATGTTGTAACTAAAATCCTTTAAAAGGCCTTGATTTCTGAGCTGGACTTTTAAAAAGCTCAACTTTTTTGGTCTACCCTTAAAAAAGAAATAAAATCACTGATCACTTTCAAATATTCTGAACCAGTCATTTTGACCTCAATGCGTAATTTAGCAGAACATCCAGCAATATTTCCAGCTACTTGGTTTTTCTTAGCTCATTCATAGAGTCGTGCACATACAGTATTTCTAGCGTTGTTTCAATCTTCCTACAAGCATCATCTAACAAATAACAAACAGCGCGTATTCCTACCTAGTGTTAGTAAAATCCTCCTGACAACACCAACTTTCATTAGCCTTCTTTGCTTCTCCATGAACACAGCCACAGTCCTGACATCCTTTGGATAAAAGGGGTTTCGGAAGACTCCAAACAAGTACACTCTCTGAATCTCTCTAAGAATCCACATAATTATCAGTAATACGATCAGAATGTAACTTGCTATAGCCTGAGGACTGGCTTTGGAAAATGATGAAAAGCCTGCAAAATGATGCAGCAGGCTAGCTTCTATGAGAGCGAATGTCAACACAGTCAAATAAAAAATAAATTCCCTCCACCCAATTTGTATTCTAAGACCTCTGTGCGTATTTTTAGATTTGCTGGAGGCTAAATGGCTGATCATGGTGTGTTTGAAGGCAAAAGCAATCTCGCTTAGGTTAAGACTCAGTATGAACCCAAATCCAGTCATGAAGAGGATCACACCGAGAGTGCTGGGAATGAAATACGATGCTATTGCTGTTCCAGCAGAAATGAGAAACATTACTAATAACCTGTGAAGGAGAAAATAAAAAAGATTTGCTTGAAAAGAAAAAGGTTATAAACAATATTGCTACATTTTACAATTATATAAACAACATTTACTTTGTGTTACTTGACATAGGTGAACCTCCTAGTCCAAACTCCAACAGTTGTTCCATTCCCCATAGAAAAAGTGCGTCAAGCGGGGGCAGAATTCCCATTGCCCACAAGAATGGCAGAAAAAGAAACATGATGTGCAAAATCTGGTTTGTCTGTTCTAGAATGGGTGTGTTGACAGCAAACCTGGATAAAAGAAGAAATGCATTTGACTTCTGTGAAGGAAAAATAACCGATGTGTGCGAAGACGTCTTGTTTAACTACTGCAGCAAAAACAGAAGTATAAACATTACATACTCACTCTACAAAACCTGGAACTAGGATCTTTTAACAGGAAAAACAAGGACATGCATTTATGCTTGGGACAGTAACAGACTAATTAGAACGTCAGAGCACAGGCTAATTTTTCATTCAAAAGATTAGAAACCTTCAGATTATGCAGATGGGTCACGTGATGTAAGTATCCTAATTGTTTTGTTATTGTGATAATACACTCAAGAAATACTTGTGCAAAAAGAAAGATCCTCTAAGACCTCAACCCTTTAACAAAAAAATGCTAGTTATTTGTTCAGAATTACAAAAGCGAAACTTTATGCAAGTCCAAGACCCAAGATGTAAGCCTGAACGCTGAAAAACCAGCATATGTTGCCTGTACACCAAGAGATAAACTCTCTTTAGGAATATAAAATGTCATTTTCTACATAAAAGTATCAAAATCTTCCTGTAAAAATACAAAGATCAGTATTACAAATCTGCAGAAATTCTAAGCCATACGTAGTTCACCAGCTAGCTAATTAAATTAAAGGTAGACTGCTAAGATACCTAGTTTCTCTCTACTTCTGACTAAATAAGTAAGTGTCACAGGAATTTTGTCAGGAATTTAAAGAATATCTGAATTTTCTCCTCAGGAAATCAGACAGAAGAATTTGGGGCCAAGACCATGAGTATAATTTTCATATCATAATTGGAGAGGTAACTGAGGTAAATCATTAATAAAGACATCTCCAATTGCAAAACTAGTAAAATCAAACATGCTTTCTTTTTTTTAAATGCATTTGAAGTACCCCAACCATGAAATATGTACATGTGACAAACTCACATAAATATCACCCAGCAGGGAGAAAGAATGCATAAAATAAATCTAAAAGCATCTTGCTTTAAGAGACTCTACAAATACTTTAGCCAAGACACTTGTCTGCAAGCGGAAATATAAAAGTCTCCTATTTGTAGGCTGACATAGTTCTTTTGTATTACAAAAGCATTTAACAATCCAAGTTCAAAACCCATTTAACAAAGATACAGCAACGTTTACATTTGCTTATCCATTCATTAAAACCAAATTTACGGTTCTTTTCTGCTTGTAGTTCATAACCCTCTGCAATTGCTTTGCAGAGATGAAATTAGAAAATATTCCAGGATGAAATCTGGATATAAATCCAGTGCTCCTCAAGTTTGCAGCGTTTAGATCTATGGTTCCAGATTGGGAACATGTTTTTTGAAAACATACCCTTTAAAAGGATGCAAATGCTCTTTTATGAAAATACTGAAATTAACACTGGAAGATAGTTTTAGCTGTCCCTTACTTAGAAACTGCTCTTCGTAATTTACGTGAATGCTATAAAAATTTAACAACAACCTTTTATGCACAGCGTAGAGCATCAATTTTTACCATACACTCTTCTAGCTTCTTTCTTTGGAGTCCCTATAGTTGATTAAAATCTCCAGATAAACTTTCCTCAAAAGAATCATTTCATCTCTCTCATAAAAAATCTACAGAATAACCATTACTTTGATTAGCTAAATGCTGTATTAGGTTTACCTGTGTGCAAGATCCACTGCAATGAAGACAAAAATATAGAAAGGTCTCATCAGAGCAGTGATTTCATAGGTATCCAGTGCTTGGAAAGTAGCTGTTTCGGTAGCTGTATTTATGATTAACGAATACTCTCCTATGCATACAGTCACCCATCCAAATACAAAGATCGTAACAGTTCCTCCAATGTTGCTATACAGCAAGGTTATTCTGTTTGGCAGCAAATACCAAGTTCCCAACCCACATAATACCCCTGCCAGAAGGGAATGAAATACAGTGTTGGTTATATACTTCTTGCCAGGAATAATAAATTTTACTGTCTCTGAACCTACACAGCTGGAAAATTCAAACTCATCTTCATCTGTAAGGGTATTCTGAATTTGCATTCTTTCTACTCTCACTGTTTTCCGTTTTGCATATAGATTTGTCATCTGAAGAATAAGTGCAGTAACAAACATCAGTCCTCCCGAAAGTGCCGCAGCATAATAGTCTTTCATAATGCCTAACTGGTACAAAAGTGTTCCTACTCCTCCCAAAACCCATGGCGTCAAGAAAAGAATAATCTGATTCACATATATGTAAGGAGGGGCACAATAGCCTAATTTAAACCGTGGACCTCCCAGCACAGTCTGCGGAAAGCGCTTCAAGAAGAACTCCTGTTTGTAATCGTTCAGCAGAGGTACATCTGGACCCATTCTTATTCAGGAATGCTGGATGAATATCATTTTTTCCTGTAAGAGGACAGAAAAAAAGAGACAGAAACATTACTGAATCTGGAACTCAGAACTTAACCAAGGAATTCTTTTGTCCTATTTTCATTTACCGATTTATATGGGAGTTCTGACATGTCAGTGTTAGTAGACACCACCCTAAACACCCACAGAATCTGCTAGAATACAACTCCTAATCAAACACCCAAAATGGAATAAGACTCTCTATTTTAAAATAAAGAATATGTTCACGATCTGAAGCTTTAGGCAACAAATAAAACATATGGTCTGTTCTTAGGAGAAGATAAAACCAACTCATCTCCACACCCGAACACCTTCCTAAAACTGAATTTTCTTTTCTAGCCGGTGTGATTCCAATCACACCTTGCCACAGACCTCTATTTCCAATTAATCCTGTTAAGGCTCTCCATATACACAGAGAAGAGTCAGGGATTTCAGTGAATAGCCACATAAGTGCAAGGACATAGTCACACCAAGGTCCCTGTAAAAATCAAAGCCTTATGAAATAAACTAACTGTAAAAAAATTAGTAGAAGAATTAAAAAATTGTTTTCCACATCAGCATTTTTACTCTCTTCCCTACACAGCCTAGTCGCAGAACAGGACCTCACTGTACTAAGCACTACACCAGGTATAAAATAAACAGTTCACTTTCTGCTTCCTTAAACACATAAAAGAAATAAACACAATACTTGTGCATTGTAGCAGAATCGGCATATATTCTTCTCTATATCAATGGAGAAAGCTGAAAAAAGGAAAAAAGATACCAGTAAACATTTACAACGAACCACCAAACAGAAATCAGACATGAATACTCATTTAGAGAGGATCGAGCAATGCAGAAATAACGAATATAAGATGGTAACTATTATATTAAATATAATGTTATGCTACTAGTCACGAGAGCAAGAATCCATGAATGACAGGTAGAAATACTCAAGCTAAGAAACAGGGTGAAAAAAGGGCACAAAAATGCAGTGCTAAAGTACTTCATTAATAATAATTCTAAAAAAGAGACGTTGGCGTGCATTAGCAGACGTGCAAATACCAAAATTCTGACCTTCTACTGGCCCTGTGTAATCTGATGAATACCTATTAGCCACCACTGCTGATTTAATAAAAATTAAACACTCAGCTGCCATGGAGTTTCCAAACTACTGTGATCTCTTCTTTCTACAATACCAAAAGCTTTTAGACACTTTGGAGAAAAATTTACTCCTCATATTTAAACAGTTATCAGTCACTTGACTGTAGGTAGGTACTGGTCATCACCAGACCGAGTTACAAACAGTGCAAATGAGAGAGATTAAAGCCATTCATATGCATTATCACGACTGGAAATTTGCATTCATGGTCCACTAAGTCAACACACTCCCCAATGAAAAAAACAGGACCTCAGAGGCTCTGTCACTACTCTCCATGCGGGCTGTGGAATCTGCTGTTTTAAAGTAAAAATTCCAAATTGGAATTTTTACACACAGAATATTGAACATGGAATACTGAAAACATAGAGGTTTTTCGGTCATACTATTTCAAACCATTCAAAGTTTCTTAAGGGAAGGAGAAGGCAGCAGTCAGTCTTAATAAAAAAGACACGTTGACAATGGAGGGGAATTCATCACAGCCACCTCAGGAACTGGAAAATGTGGCAGGGACACACCCAACTAAACCAAATGTCAAATGTTACAAAAAAAAAAAAAAAAAAAAAATCACAGTTCAGCCAATCTTTTTCAGAAGAAGAAACACTGTTTAGAGAGCTACACAGGCATGAAACTAAGTCACTGTGAAAGTCACATGCAGCAGAAGATTTATATGCACCTCAAAGATGCAAGCTGAGCTTTAAAAGAAACATAGAACCAAAAGGTGTATAGTTTTCCTTGATAAACAGTTTTTGGGCAGCTGCCTTTTCCTGCTCTAAGAAAGGCTATTTTGTTTCAAGTCCTAGTCTGCATTTGTGTTCCTCAGTTTATATTGCTAACGAAATGTTAACAAAACATTCCTTTTGCAGTTCCTGTGTAAACAATAGATATCTTTGTGTCAGACACAAAAATCTACGCACATAAACAATAGAGTCCTCCTTGGCTATACTCCAAAACGAGCCACAAAAAAATGTGAATTTATTTATAAATGAAAATCCCTAGACTGAAGCCAACGAACTATGGAAATGACACCCCTGACCATCCTCCTGGCTTCCACACAGGTCAGGTAGCACACTGGGACTTCAGAGACACTCCTGCGTGTTTCGTTCTTTCCGCGCACAGCCCTAGCAACAAGACTTCACACACTGGTTCGCGTTTACAGGACCTGGCTTCGGCGCACGTTCCTCACACACAGGCCTGGCCTGTCTCGGACTGTTCGCCTGGTTACCCCAGCTACCAGCACCAAAACAATTTTGTCATCGCCAGCAGGGATCCAAGCGACTTTAGATCCCATCATAACAAGGACGGTAAAAGGACTTTAACACCACATTTATCATGTTTTCCACCCCCCCAATATTCTCTCTCTGTCCTTATTCTTGCTCAGATCCAGGCAGATATTCACAGGAGGGCACGAATGTCTGTCTAAACGAACTCCATCCTCGGCGTCCACGGACGGTGGGTCAGCTCAGCGCGGTCTGGTTTTATTTCAAGCCGATTACGGGAGAACACGTGCACAGCTCGCAGCCGTCTGCAGCCGCTGAAGCGCGTCAGGCTGAAAAATACTCACCTCGGTGGTCCCGCAGGCCTTTTCCACGCCAGACCCAGCAAGGGTTGCAAACCACCTGCCAGCGCGGGCCGCCCGGCCAGCCACCTCGCCCTCACACCTGCTGCAAGCAAATTAAAGTCATCAGCCACAGAGCTTCTGCTGTTCTCCGCTCCGGAGGGGAAGGGAAGCCGGGCAGCCGGCGGGCCCACCGAGGCGCGGCCGGGGAGCAAACCCAGGGGAGGGCAACGCGGCAAAGAGCCTCTGCCAGGCGGGCACCTACCTCTGGCCCGGGCTCGGAGCAGGACAGGGGCTTGGCGGGGCGGGGGGAGCAGGCGGACGGCGCCGAGCCTGCGGCGGGAGGAGCGGGG
>Ga0181612_166927_pt1 | contig 12667 bp, 8 predicted proteins | sample HoacroProtozoa21_FD_119630 | JGI IMG/M metagenome (GOLD analysis project Ga0181612, IMG submission 119630) | Hoatzin crop microbial communities from Cojedes, Venezuel. Combined Assembly of Gp0051906, Gp0051904, Gp0051908 | reverse complement strand
TTAGTAAGATTGTATAAAATGAAACAGACATGGTTAGGGCAGCTAGACATTATTTGATAAGAATTAGTTTTAGGCACTACAGGCCTCGCGGTGCGCTGGTGCCGTCCGGCAGATCGGGCCCTCTTTTCCCCTCAGAAGGGAATCACCTATGACAATGACCCTTCTTTTTTTCTTAGCCGAGGCAGTTGTAATACGTGGGGCTGTCTGACTCGTCCTAGGCAACCCCCTGGATGGAGCCTCACCTTCACCCACATCCTCTGTGGCCAGTATATATACACACACATTGGTGCTGGTTCTTTTAACTGGAGCGAATTCTTCCAGGAGCCAGCTGTGGAATAAAAGCAGAGCAGTAGCCAGACAGAGACACACACTCAGTCTGAGAATATTTTGTCACCTTTGTTCCATCTGGATCTAGGAAGGAGGTGTGAGGAAACAGGATGCTCCTCCCAGCAGGCTTCTAAGTTTTTGAAAGGAATTTTAAAAGACCAATAATGGCTTTTGCCTGCCGTTAACCCCTTTAGGCTGCTCTGAAAAGAATCTGGTAGTTTTTCTGTCTGGTACGGATTCGTTCTCACATCAGGAACCACTCCACTTCAGGAGGGAGGTATGAAGGAGTCTGTTAAGCCTGCAAACAGGTCGATTTAATGGACTGGGAGCAGTTACAGACTCTGTGTTTCTATCCTGTAAATCCTTGAAACCTGTTCCACTGGTGACAGATGGCCTGGTTCGGGATTAATGAAACCAAATATCTGTGCCACTGCATCAAACAGCTGAAGAAACTGGCATCAGGTCCCCAGCCAGAGAAAAATGTCCATACTTACTCTACTTTTTCCTCCTGGAAATTTTGCTGGGAGGTGGGGAGAGGACTTGGCCATTTGTCTGCGATTTCTGGGCAGCGAGCAGCCTTCCCAGAGCAATCTTTTGCAGCAAGCTGCCTTCTCCCTAGAAGTGTGGACAAATGGCCATTGTATGTGGGACTGGCTGTAGCAGCAATGGGCGAGCGTGCTTCAGGGCTCCGCATCCCAGGGCACCCAGGACGCGTTGTAACCTGCTCGGTGGTGCCTGCTCGGTTTTTGTGCGGTGCGCTCTGTGGGGTGCATGTGGCTGTGTTTCGGGGTTCCCTGGGCAGGAATACCGCAGCTGGCTGTGACAGTACTGGTTGGCTTCAGTGTGGCGCTGGGTCGCTCCAGGGCAGAGCCACACAACTGACAGGCGTAACAGTGGCACAAAACCACCCGCCACAGAGGTTCCGTTGGCTACATACTCCATGCTGAAACTGTCACCAAAACAGAAAATAAGCAAGCAGACATTGTATCTGCACCATAGAAACACCCAGTAAATTAATAACTTTAATTGTTGTTGCACACAGAAGAAATGAGAAAAAAAATACATTCCAAACAAAGAATTAAAATAGTAAAATCAGCATAAAAATGCGTTAAGAAAAGATCCCAGATCAAGTGGCCGTACTGCATGTGGTGACCTTTACAACCCCGGTAAAGGAAGTAAGTGCTAGAGACTTTCAGACGTGGCAAAATGCTTTGCTCCTGGGGGGAGAGCAGCTGCTTCAGCCACATCTTTCAGTGCACTCTGTCTGGAATGCGTGGGAGAGGGGCTGGAGCGAGGGGCTCGCATGGGCGCAAGATGTGGAGACTAGTGTTCAGCAGACCAGCCCGCCTGTGGCCTCAGCCAGGCAGAACTGCTGCTTACCCCATGGCATTCGCTTCTTCCTTCCTTGTTGGTTTTTCTTTTGTTTTCTAGTTTTTCAGTTAACAAAGCATCAGGTTCTGACGGCCTGACCCTGCCAGCACCATAGGCGTGGAGCAAGCCTCCCCGGGCAAATTGGGAGCTAGGCCTGGTCCCACAGGAGCCTGCACAAGCATCATCTAGATACATGTGTTTGTGATGATCAGCACCGTCACCCAACGGGCTGGCTTTGGTTTCTTGCTTTTTATCCATCAGGAAAACGTTTCTTTTATTTCCTGATGCTCTGTCTTTTGACTGACCCGAATTGGCCCAGTCGTGCTCCCACTGCAGTCCCTGCATCCCTCTGATACGAGACTGGCCTCGTGCTTCAGCCTCACTGTTGAGCTGTCACACCACTCCAGTAGCTCATCCTACAGCAGCGTGGTGTCACCACAGAAACAATACCAGCCACAGAAGTTTTGGCATTGCTGCCAACTGGCCACCTTTTTTCATCTGTAGTCTATCTAGAGTTGTACATTTTTATTATTTACAATAAGAGCAAAAATAAAATAACTTTAAGAAAATTTCCTCCAAACAAAGAAAACTAAAACCCATCAAACATTTTAAAGAAACCATAAAAATTTGCGTTGTGTTTGCTTCTGAGTTCATATTAAGATAAGATTTTACTGCAGCTGCTTCAAAATTATGGTCCATTTCACATGCACACAACTTTCATTCCTTGTTGTGTAATTTCTCTCCTTCATTTGTGTTTGCACAGCAGCTAGTGCTACCAGAACTAAGTAGTTTCTAGTTGTGGTCCAGATTTGAAATCAGTGAACAGTGACATTTTTATACTAGTTGAGAACACGGTGATGGTTTAGAGCTGTATTTCTAGATCAACTTTTGTTCTGGGCCCTAGGACTGGTGGTACAAGCACCTCCTTCGCTACAGAACCTGCTATTTCTTTGATTCAGGTGGAAAGGAAGTAATTCAAGAAGGATGTGCTGACCTTATTGATTCAATCAAGGCCTTCCCTCTCTGCTGATTTTAAAGCCAGTAGAATTTGCAATCACAGAAATTAAACATCCCTTTGCAAGTTGTCCCATGAAACCTAGCTGAGCTTCTGCAGAATGAAGGTTGAACAGAGTAATTTCATTTTCTGTCCCAGTCTTTTCAACAGCCATAGCAGACTATGACAGCACTGTGGTTTGGCTGGATTATATTTATTCCAGCTAACAGTCAGGGATAAGACCAGACTGCAAAATTTGGATGCAAGGTTCCCATCTAAGAATTTGGTTGAGACTTTTAGAAGAACTAAAAACCATCTGCAAAATGGAAATTAGAGTTCAGACTTTTAAGCTAAACCCTCCTCCGGGTTCAAGTGCAGCTGAGCCCATCCTGTTAAACAGTATGAATAAGTATTTTGCATTTGCTTTCCATCTGATGCAAGCTGAAAAGGCAGTCACACATTCCATGCTTTAAGAGAAGTCCTGCAAATCCCTAAAAGCATTTTTAACACTAAGGTAGGACAATACTTGGGACTTGTATAGCACTTAACATCTTCAAAGCGTTGTATGAGCATTAATCCTCACAGCATCCTTGTGAGGTAGGTAAGTGCTAATATCCCCATTTCAGAAATGGGGTGAGGGCCTGGTCCCCTGCTGTTGTAGCTTGGCATAGCACTGGTCCTCACACATTTGTGCCTTTTAAACAGCAGATGAGGACCTGACCCCCAGAAAATTTAAGTGACTTACTCAAGGCCACAAAAGGAGCAAGCATGGATAAAAGGCAGGAGAAGTACCCAGGAGGACTTCTGTCATAAGAAGTCGGCAACTTCCCAGCCTCTTCCAAGAACGCAGTTACGATGCCTCTGCTTAAAAGAGCCTGTCTATATCCAGAAACCAAGCAAAGAGGCACCTGCCACTGAGCTTTACAGTTGCTGTTTGCTTTGATCTGCTTCTTCCACAACAGCTCCCAAAATTACCATGATAGCAAGCCGAAATCATACAGGTGTTAATGTTAAACTATGTGACCGGAAACCTTTGAAGAGCTACTACAAAATCCTGCAAAGTTTGTCCTGGGAATTTTATATACTTGTGTAAAACTGTATCAATTACCTACACTGATTACAAGGTGAAACCTTCAGCAATTTACTTAAAAGCCATGTTGGAGTAGTTCTTAAACCAATCCATTTTACAGTTGCCTCAATAGGAGTAAAGCTGTTAAAACCCTCTGGCTTCCTCTCAACCTGCCATTTCTACACCAGCTTTCCCATCACTGCAGACATCAGTGTGACTGGCACAGCCCAGAAGCATTACAGGCATTTCAAAACCAGTTGCAATTAGCCTTGCTTCTTTGACTTCATTGGGAGTTCTGTTTGAGGAGGATCTATCTACAGAAAGAGATACAAGGCTGAAATAAATGCACTACATCTTTTATATGTCCAAATAAGAAGCCAAAGGATCTCCAAGAAGGTGATAACTACAGAAAAGAAAGAGCAAAAGTAATCGGACCATGCGTGTAACCTCAAGTGACCAGAGACAGGATTTGCAGAGGAGTGTTTGAATATAGCCGCGTGAAAAGAAAGCCTCTGTACTCAGCAAGCGAAGGAGCCGACACTACTGGGGTGCTTCGTTCCCTCTGTAATGCCCCTGGGCCAAAGACTGGGTGCTTCTCAAAGACTGTCCCCCTGAAAAGGAGAAGAGTGGATCAAACCTCACAGTTTTACAGTGCAAAGAGACAACGGGAAGGTCCACAAAGGCAGTGCCACAGTCACGTCATTCCCACTTCTTGTTTGCTCCCTTTCCAGGTGAAGATTGCCCTCGCTGGGGTTAAGGGAACAGTTTTAATCCAAAGAAAAGGCATTTAACAGACTGTCAGCAACTGCTTAGCGTTTCTCAGGGTTTATGAAACTCAGAATTGTGTCCAATTAGTGTCCACAGCATCTGGTCTCTTCCCAGCAGGAAAAAGCCTCCAGGAAAACGGTCTCATTCAAGTAGTATGGATTAAAAGGAAGAATGCAGAGCAGGAGAGAGATTTTGAAGATTAAGAGCCTTCGCTGACGAACCTCCAAGCCAGCCAGGACTCTGCCTGACTTCGTACACTGAGGGCTCTGCCTCATGTTCCTGGGAAGGCTGGAGCCGCTGCAGCACTAGGACAGAGCCAGCGTGGCCAGCCAATATGTGGCCTAGCCACCCGCACCAGCTAAGGGGACAGCGAGGGAACAACATCCCACTTGCGCTGCAAATGTTTCTGCTGTCCCAGCTAGAGCCTCCCAGAGACCAGAAACTGCACCTCTGATGGCCAGTGGAGAGGAGAGGGCCGGCTTCCTAATAACACTTAAAAGATCCTTGTCTGCAAATATCCAGTGGCTGATGGTGAAGCAGGACAACAAAGCAAGCCACGATGAAAAAGCACGCAGAAAAGCAACTCAGCCATCTTCAGGAAATTGAAGACTGCTCATTTCTAGACAGGAAGGAAGAGATAATCAAAATTCTAACTTTTAAATAAAGGTTACTCCATCACACACGCATTTTCCTCAAAGCAAAGGGGAGCTCAGGGTGCAGGGGGCTCCTCTGAAGAACTGCCAGCTAAAGACTGAGTGTGCTGGACTGACCCATGACAGGGAGCTGTACGTCAGCCTGAAATGTGCTGTTTGCTGACATGCTGGGAGGACAGTGGGGTTCACCCCAAATGCTTAGATTTCCTCTTAGCTGGGTCAGTCTGTTGCAGGAAGAGATTTGCAAACAGTCAAGCTGTAGTAACAGCAGGTGACATCCGCAGAGAGCCACGCTGCAGGGTTCAAGCTGCGGCCAGCAGATAAGCAATGCTGATGAATGAAGATGTTTTATGGCTCTAAATTCCCTTAGCAGTTTACTCCAGGCAGGCCCCGGTGTGCCAGTGAGTAAGTGCTGACAATATTACACAACAGCATTAAAGGGAAGAGATTACACGGGGCTGTGCTATTTACAATGCTTTCCCTCCCAATAATGCAGCTGACCTTTCTGATCTCTGTCTCAAAAGCAGCAGATGACTCCACGGGGTCAGGACGGTTAACCTAGATTTTTGCAATACTGGCTGCATTTGCAGTAATGCCGAAGTCATGGGGAGGCAACGCCTGTTCCACAGCCAGTCCCACTACGTGAGGCTGGGGAGGAGCCGGCAGCCCACTTAGCACCTCTCAACACCAAGGGAAAAGCTAGCAGGGTTGGTAGGGTTGCCTCAGCTGCCCCCAACCCTACCATGCTCCTTGCAAAGAGGAATTCCTTCTCTGCCGACTGTGCCAGGGACTCGGTGCCAGGCTTTCTCCTGGAATGGTCTGAGCACGCTAGGTATGGAGGCCGTGGTGATTTTCAGCCCACAAGACGAGGCCGGTGTGGAGGGCTGCCCCTCCTGCTCCTGCTGCCCATGTAAGCATGTGCAGGGGGCTGTTGGGGAATGAATGGATTTGAGTCCTGCAGCCCGTTTTGGTTGTCCCTATTCGGCTGCAGGTTTGAAGAGGTGCAGAAACCCTCAGCAAGCTTCTTTTGCACACCTGAGCGCAGTCGTGTCCTAAGCCACTGGGGGAGCATCTCAGCCCATGGGAGTGGCCCTACAATGAACAGAAGGAAAAAGCACATTCAAGATGGTTTCAAACAGAAACAAAGCTTGCTATTAGATTTCCTAAATAAGAGGAAAAAACATAGATATGATCACAAATGAACTTGGATTAAAAAATCAGGGCAACCTGTTCCTTTATATTTTTAAGAGATTCTGAAGTCAGGAGTAATCTTGCTTCAGCAGACTGGCAGACAAACCAACCGGAGAATTTGGATCAGAATTAAACAGACTTTCCCAGCTGTGATGGCCCTCACATTCTCACTGCATCCACGGGAGTTCAAGAAGGAACTCAGTGCTTTTCAGGAAGCTCTGCTGAAAAGGGGCTTTCCAGAAACAAGCGGTGCCAAGCTGATCATTTACCACCAGCTGGCAAAACACAACAACAATCTACACCCAAAATCAGGGCCTTGACCGCAGGAAATGCTGACATGAAAATTTGAGAGATAATGTAAGCAGCAGTACTGTAAAGCTTAATGACTACATGGAATATTGTTTGTTAGGATACTGAGGAAGAAAGGCATAAAGGTTGGATTCCTGTCTGCCGTACTAAGGACAATTAGGACATACATTAGTAAGATGTGCTCAAAGTCCTGCTGTAAAAATCAAAGTTCCTCATGTGCCCATTACATCTCAGCTGTCACTGGTGGCTGCAGACACCGTGTAACTGCACACGCATGGCAGGGGAGAACGCACTGGCCTGGCTACCCATATGTCCCTGAAATCCCACCAGCCTCCTAGCTCTGCCACACGCAGCAAGGCTGACAGGCACCTACAGACCTGCCCTGGAGCTGTGATCAGCCACAATCAAAGCACACAGCACTGCGTGTCAGCACGCCTCTTGCTCTGTGCTCCCTGCTTGGTGTTCTGCTTCCATTCTGGTTTGGCTGGGGGCTGTCCCACATGCTGTCATTGACTCCAAAGCTCAGCCCTCATCTGGATATCCTGTTTTTACTCTACCTCCAGGCTTCCTTTCAGCAGAGGCAATAGCTCCAATTTGTGTACTGAGTTTGTAATGCACAAAAAGAGACAAACATCGGTTAAATTCATTTTTACCTATGACTTTAGCAGAGATCTGTGCCTGTCTGCCTACTATTGAAAGCAAGTCTTCTAGCACAGTGCATGGCCAAACCTCTTTTCCATCAGCCCTCCTCTTTGCAGACATTCAGCATCAGTTTCAAGACTAACAAGTAATAAGCAGTAGTACGGCACTTCCAAGGAGGAGAAGTTGAATGAGTAGCTACTGCAGGGACAGTCTAAGCTTTCTGATGTGGACTCCACACTGAAGTAAGCTGCATTCAGAGAAAGCCATTGAAAAAAAAGCCCCAAAGGTAATGCTTCAAAGAAGCAAAATCAACATCACCAATGTGCCTAGAGAAATGGAGATCTCTCTCAGGGGTGAATGCAGCTACAGCACCTGAGATATAACCCATGTTGTTCACAGACTATTGGCACTCCACCTAGCTCCTCTTTCTGAAGTCCTCTTCATCTCTGCTCTCTACAGCTGACAGTGCAATAAGCATTTGGGCTGCATAGTAAGTAGCCATGATGATGACGCGCGAGTAGGGCACAGGAAAGCAGAACTTGTTAAGTGCAATGGTCAGATCCGACACCATGAACAGCATCGCACCGATGCAGGCAGAGAGCTTGGTCCATGTCCAGAGGTCGTTGCACAGCTGCATGCCGGCGACCGCTCGCCAGCCCATGAAGCCAATCAAGGCGATGTAGACAGCTACCAGGTAGGTGAATGGGCCTGAGAGGTAGGAGTACAGGAAGGCATAACAGGAACTGGAAACAAGGCCCATCAACAAGCCAGCTTTGAGGTCCAAAGGCTTCATGCCAAAGGCTGAAGAGTACAGGATGTGTGTGATGGCGAACATCAGCAGACCTGGAAAGAGGCATTGACATAGCAAATGTGACCTTTCATCAGTGACTGGCAGTTGGTAGCAGAAGAAAACTCATGGCTATACTGCGTTTTAAATATACCACAACAAGCACACCCTTAGATGGCCTTGCAGTGTTACAATCCTCAACACTTCCAGTGGGAGCCATACTGACCTCTTGGGACCATTTTAATGTAAAAATCTGTGCACAGGAGATCAGCCTCAGCACCAAGCTCCTGTCCTAAGAAGGAGCCCCAGTGCATCTAGAGCTGCAGCCAAGTACAACTGTGTGGCGATGCAAGCCTTTTTGCTGAGAGGCCAGGTGAACTAAGCTGCTGCAGAAGGAATAAAGCTTGTTTTTCAGGCGGTTCCTCCTCCCCTGCTTTGGACAGAAGGGTGGGGGCAAGGCAGACCAAAGATCATCCTCTCTCACTATCTGAAGTGTTTTGCTCATAAGTCACATTTGGAACTGGAAGGCTGGAATCAGAGCAGTGTAGCAACGAAATGTGAAAAAAAATACCAATACCTCCAAACCCAGACACAAAGCCTGATCGTATTTAGTCAGAAACCCAAAGACACTCAGGGACTAAATCTGGCTTCTACTCCATCTCTGCCCATAGCTAGGAGAAACCTAAGCTGGAAGGAAGCAGCTGGCATATTTCAGGGACTGCACCAGTGTGATCTGCCAACAATTTTACGACCATTTGCAAGATTTAGCTGAACCTTAGCTGGAATCAATCAGTGAAAATAAAATGCCGGCTTCCCTTTGAAGTTAAACACCCTTGAGAAATGCCAGATGTGGGTGTTGGAAGGTAATGCCCATATGTTATTCACTTGCTACTAATCCATGTGACAAAAAATGTCACAATGTGTTGGTACAGCTGCTGACTACTCGTGTGGTGCCAACTGGCCAACTGTAGCTAATGGCCCCCAAACTGAGCTCCTCTGGTCCTCTGGTTCCCAGGCCCACACATGGTACAGCTGCAGGCTGGCCCACTTTATCCTGGCAGGGTTATTCCAGTAGCTGGAAGTTTTCATGCAGCTCTAAAGCATGAGAAAAGGATCTGGGAAGCTGAGTCCTCCAGCAGGACACTTGTTTACATTTAAAGCATGATGCTGTGGTGTAAAGCGCAGTCACTAAAACCTGCTGCTCGCAGACATTTCTTCGTCCTAATACTCTTGCATTTGAGGGAGCTCAAAGAAGGGGAAGTGTCTCCCTGCCTTTGAGGAGGATCAGATCGGACATCCACTGAAAGCTCAGCCATGGTGGGATGAGAGAGGAACCTGTGGGAGGGAGGGGGCTGGTGGGGTCTGGTCTGCAAGGTGAGGCTGGAGAAAATGGACAGTATGAAGGAGAGGGAACGGGAGTGCAACAAGAAGCTGATGTTTCACAGAGCTATTACACATCACAGCACTGAGGAAACCAAGGAGGGATTTAGGACAAGAGCTGTTTATAGTGCTGGAAAGGTTAGAGCCCGGGGGGTGGTAAGGAGAAGAAGGCTACCTTGCCCTAGCCATGAGGAGTGGTTTTGCCTTCAGTTGCATTACGTGGAGAGTTCTGGGATGGAGAACTGAAGAATGTGTTGTCCTACATGCAGGCAGCTGGCAACAAGGAGAAGGAGAGGAGGAGGACAGGATGTGGCAGCCAAGCAGAAGCCCAGAATGGCAAGAGGAGTTTTGTGATACGTGGTGGGGCTGGTCACAAACAAGAGAGTCAGCTCTCAGGTTTGCTTATTCAACACACACAAATCAAGCCAGGAACTGGGGAAACCTGTGACGGCTGCACAGGGAGCAGGGTACATTTCTCCTGCATTTCTCAGCCTTTGGCTCGGCCCTCCCAGCCACATCAGGCAGATCAGCCCTTCTCCTCTCCATCCCCTTCCTTCCCCCTCCCTGCCCCTGGAGCTTCCCCTCAAGCAGGCAGTAAGTCCTTTTTGTTAGTCCCTGTCTTCACCAAATGCATAAATTGTTTCTAAGTGCCTGCTATCAAAGGAGGTGGATGTTTAACACTGTAAAGTATCTTCTACATGTGGTAAGACCCTAGTCAGAAGATAGAGTGTTATTAGTGGACTCAAACAGCAAAAATGAAAGAACAGTCAAGTGTGCCAGGAGTAGGTTCCCAGGCTCTGACTTCCCTATAAAGTAATGAACAAATGTCCTTTTATAAACTTATTGTCTCAAAAGCTATTCAAATCAGGCCAGTTCCCAACCCTGTTTTTTCAGCCTGAAAGCTGTAGAAATTGAACAGAAAGTACATTTTTATATATTATTTCATCGTATTCTCCTGAAATTTCAAATTCCCACAAACGGTGACGTCAAAAGGTTGAATATTGTCAGTTGTCGACAACAGCAGCCTGCTGAGTTTTAAACAGGAGAAAATACATTTTGCAGGAGAGGTGAAGGATGAAGTGGGGTGGTGCGCTTTATCTGCTAAGAGCTGAAACACAATGTTAACACTTCACTGTGGAACATGGTAGCTTGGATTACCAGGGACTGAGGCAGGCACGAGACAGCCAGGATGAAGGCTGAGATTTTCAAAATGCTCTGAGAGACCCTCTCTTCTCCTTAGGAAGAAAAATGTGTCCAAACCCGCAAAGGGACACTTCTCAGTTGTGAGACTAGGGTCGAAAATCCAGCTCATTTGCAGATTAAAACACGTTAACCAGATACTGAGTTGCCATGATTGGTTGACCTTCCTCTAGCGCTAAATTGGAGAGATATCCCAGCTACGTGGGAATGGAGAAGTTCAGAACAGTCCATGTACAAAAACAGTCACGGTGAGAATCAGGCCTTGAATGTTTTCCAAGCCACAGCTCAAGGAGTAACTCCAAGAGGCAAAAAAGAGGCACAAGCAGTCGGGCTGAGGTGACCCGTGCTGAGCCAGGTACCCCTGTTAGGAGGAGGCCCGTCGGTGGGAATGCCAACACCCAGCACAGAGCGGATGGCACCCCAAGAGAAGGCTGGAGCTCCTCAGCCACATGCCCAAGGTTCAGCCAGATAGCTCCAATCCTCCAGGCCTAATCTAAACCCCACCAAAATCAGTAAAAATTTTTACATGAACTTTTAATGAGATTGGGATAAGCCCTTGGGAAGCAGGATTAAAACCAGATTCAGAGCATTTGGCCTTTCATACCTAGCATTTCACACACTTCCCTCTCATAAAGAGCGAGCTGGTGGGAATCCCAGAATAAAACAAAATACTGACCTCATGAGAGGGGGGAAAAATAAGCCTCTGACTTTCAGAGCTGACAACAGCACAAGTCAGAAAAGTTCCCTGGTCTCATCACATTTTCCAGTGGGACAGTCACAGCAGCCAGTTAATGGTGTGTGTTACGTGAGATCCCTGTGCTGGCTAAATTAACTTCAGAAGCCCCACCAGTCAGTTTAGTGAAGGACTCAACTGCTGCTGATTTCTTGTGACAGTCCAAGGCCAGGGAGAGTGTTGCTGCAGGCAGGTTCAACATGGCTTTAAGTGATTAATCTAAATCATTATGTTCTAGTCTGCAAACTAGCAAAATAAAACAAGCTTGTTTTGCTCTGAGAGATGTGGATCTTTCTGTAGAGAAGACAGGTCACTGTGGTAAGGTTTGCCCTTGATTCCCCGTCATTTACATGCCTTGCAAAACAGACATGTCTTGTACAACAGGCTGCATGATTCATACCGATGAACCTGCAAGCAGGACAAGGCTTCTGAAACTTTTGTTGTTGGCATCCACTTAAAACACTTTTCCCAGTCTGCGTGCTTGTCTATCAAAACATAAGTGTCCTCTCCACCTGTTCTCCACTGAGGACCTTTGCACCATGTGTCCTACTTCTGATCCTTGTAGCGAAGGCTGACAGATCTCCCTGCAGAGATACTTCCTGTAGCTTCATGGGAGCTGCCAAGTGCCATGAGCATTTCCTTCTCTTCCCCTGGGATTCTGCCCATGCCACCGTCCCAGCTCCAGCCAGCTGAGATGCTATGTGCACGTGCCAGGGAACCAAACCTGCCCCAGTTACCTCTCTGACCTCAAGAGAAGCTCAAGACTCATCCATGATGTGACTCCTCTAACCATGATGGATTTTAATCAAGGGATGAGTGCTTCCCACTGCCCGGGGCTTAAGCTGTACATGAATAAACAAAACACGTGGCCCAGCAGCTCACTGCTAAATAAAGAGGGTAACAGCTGGACACTGTGGCATCCTTTAGGACAGACACCGCACTCACCATGAATGAAGTAGCCTTGCTCCTGCCAGATGAGAAAGGCGTCTCCCACTGCCGAGAATATGAGTCCCGCTAGGATGCGGCTGGCGCTCCGGTGCGACACTAAGAAGTTAATTCCATGAGCCAGAAGGAACACCCACAGGCAGAAGATAGGCAGACATTTGATGAGGGCACTGAACCAGGAGGGGCTGGAAGTTGGCAGCCAGAGGACAAAATAGACACAGGTGGCTTTAAAGAAGGGCACCAGTTTGGGGCCTTCACTCTTCACCTAGAAGAGACAAACATTAAAAAAAGATAAATT
>Ga0181612_154647_pt1 | contig 12667 bp, 7 predicted proteins | sample HoacroProtozoa21_FD_119630 | JGI IMG/M metagenome (GOLD analysis project Ga0181612, IMG submission 119630) | Hoatzin crop microbial communities from Cojedes, Venezuel. Combined Assembly of Gp0051906, Gp0051904, Gp0051908 | reverse complement strand
TCTGTCATTTCCACTACAGGCTGGACTACTGAAGACAAACTACAATTAGGCTGTTATTTTCCCCTGTGTTAAAGCCGGCCCCAGCACAGAATGGATCAACTCAAGTGCATTAATTACATTTTGAGCTGAATTTGATCTCAGCTTACTCAAATTCAGAGAGTTTAAATGAGGGTGGATACAAACAAAACCAGAAAAAAAATCTGCTCTAAAGAAAGGAAAAAAAAATTGTTCTGGCTATTGATACGGTCAAGAAATATCTATTCAAACTAGCCAGGTTCACAGAACAGGTGGTTTGGATACAGTAAGCCTATCTTATAAGTAACGCTTCTTGTATTTCAGGTTGGCAGGACAAAGACTAAGAGGGGAGATAACTGTTCCTCTCTGTAACTACAGCAGAACATTATGTGCTAGAAGAGAGGAAGCTGAAGGATATCTGTTGGTTTAGTATATAAAACCCATCTTTGTACAAAGCTGTAGTGGAATTTACATACATTTATTTCACATATTATCAGTAGAGAGATTCTCAATCACTAATGCTGTCATGGTTGAATGTTGAAAGTTCGGTCTTTCAGAGATTAATCAAGGGCAATCTTACGAGCAGGTAAGTTTGCTCCTGTCGATGCTGCCATTAGAAAGCCATGCCAGAGCCCGCCCATCTTCAACATCCCTTCTTCCAATTTCCAGCCAAACTCTTATGGGCAGTTGTTCTCATGCCAACACTTTATTTTAGACGAAACAACAATTTTTCCTCGTGTGCTTTTTTCCCCTCATGTACACTGATGGTAATTATAGCCTTTTCACAGATGTCTTTTTGCTAGGCCAGGTAAATCCTGCTCTTGAAGTCCTCTCTCAAAGGGTTTTCATTTTTCTGGGCACACTATCTGTCCTGTTCTTGTGTGCACAGGGGTGTCTAGGATCGTATGCAGTATTTCCTATGAGGTTGCAGTGATGCTTTGCCCAGGGCTATCGGTTTTCTCTCCTCTGCTGAAAATGGATCACCTGATGTGATCCTAAGCTCTATTTCCCCTATATTTTCCGTCTTCACAAACTATCACACTAGAATTCATAAGTGATCCTGTCTGTTGTTAATTGCCACTATTATTTGTCCTCTATATCATGCTTCAAGAGAGTTTCCAGCCACCATGAGAGCCAAATTCTGGAACAGACTCAACTCCTACGACAGGGTGGGGAGCAAAAATCCTAACTAGTTTTAAAACTCAGCCTGATAAATGAAGAGGAATATATGATGCGACTGCCTGAAATATCAGGAGTCTGGACCTGATGATCTGTGAGGACCTTCCCTATCCTGAGTCCAGAATTACTAAATATAATATACAATAGAGTCACTAAAAATATCTAGCTAATCACTCACTTGCCAATAACATTTTAGGCAGAATTTTGAAGAGCAAGAACAACCTGAGTACCCAAGCCTCTTCAGCCCCTATAGACATCCCAGATGTTTTTTAATTACACTTCTTTCTATTTCCAATGGCGGTTACAGAAGTATATTAATGTAGAAAGTACTCATCTCCTGGTATTAATACGCTAAATGACCGTGACAGATAGTTGTAAAAGAAAAGAAGTATCCATGTTTTAAACACACAGAAATGAAAAACAAAGGAGAGATTAGAAAATCTGTGCAAAAGCCAGAAACTGATCTCACCTCTCCCAATCCTCCCTGCAACACCTAATTTGTGTGAACATCTCCCTTCCCGAGTTGTGCATCTACTGTTGAGTGAGTCAGAGGAGGCTGAATCAGGAAACACATTTCCCATTTAGATCTGAAGCCGCTTGGCTCCATGGCAATCAATCTCTGTTGCATAAAGCAGACACCAAAAACAAGAAGAGTCCCGAGGAAGCTGTCTCCCATATTCCCATGTTTCCTGCTATTCCTCAGTTGTCTCATTATTCCATTAGAATAGCATGGATATGACAATGGAAGTCTCATTAAGGAGAGCATTTTCTAAAAAGCCTACTTAAGTGCTCAAATCTTATTTTTAGAAGTAAGAAATATATGTCTAGCTCCAGTGAAGAACTAAGATATTGAAAACATAATTATAAATAGCAAAAATGCAACACAAAATCACAACCGAACATGCCCTCCCCATTCGGCCCCTACTTGCCTTTCCTGGGCACTTGTGGTTCATTTCCAGGTTCCCTGGTTTCATGTATGCGTACTGAAGCTCCACAGTGTTGGCTTGATGTCTGCCATGTGCCTATGCTCATCTGCGCTTCAGAAATTAGGTATTTGAGACCTAAGGCTCCAAGTAGAGGGGAGAAGAGTAGGAGTCAGATGCTGAGATCACACCTACATAGATCAGCAGTACGAGGCTTTCTAAGAAATAAAGAAGTCCCATGGCGTCTTAGGGAGTACAGCAAGCAGCACGGCAATTGAAGAACAAGGTAAAGATCTAAACCCAAATCCCTCTTCTGACTGGGGGAATTCCTGTGCCCCCCACAGCACACCTCACTCCAGAGCTTCCCAGTTACCCCAAAAGGAGACATTTTGCTGCTTCACTTGTTCTGCTTAATTAAAAATCCTAGTTCTTTAATTGAAAAATGCAAGAGCAAGACTTGGCAGTCTGGGCCCTGCTATAAAGATGGACTATGTATTATCCAAGTGTTTAACATAAAGAGTTTAGCATGGTGCTTACATTTCTTTCTGCATAAGACCCTAAGTTACTTCTGAAAACAGAACTTGGATGTTTTTGACAAATCTGACTTTTTTTGTCTATCTAATAGATTTTTGAATTCAACTAAAAGTCTTTACCTCCATAATTTATTGTGTCAGTGAGTTCCACAGATTAACTGTATGTGACATAAAAGGGCATTTTCTTTACTAGTTTTAAATTTATTGCCTTTTAATTTAATTAGGTATCCTCCTGTTCCTCTTTCACAAGACAGGATAAATAGGAGCACCTGCTGACCTTCTCTGTGCCATACATTATTTTATATACTTTTGTCATGTCACTTCTTATTAGTCTCTTTACTAAACTAAATAGCTGTAATCTTTTTAATCTCTCCTGTTATGACATAATCTCCAACCTCTAATCGTTTGCTTTGCCCTTTCTGAAAAGTTCTTGGGTATTCAGGTCTCTCTATGTATTCATTTAAAAGTAACATATAATTTACAACAATTTAATCTTTAGAAAGTCTTGGCTTGTTTAGACAACCAGGTTCCTTCTATTATCCATCCTTTCTATGCCGGTGCAGATTTATCAGGAAAACAGTGCCTTCGGGAATGTTCTTTGTTGGTAGCAATACTTGCAAACAAGAGAGGCCAAGCTTAGCCTCAAATACATTATATATTTGGGGCAACACTTTGGGGTGTACCCCAGCTTGGGGCTGGTTTTACATTCACAATTACTTTGAAATTGTAGTCAAATCCATCCCACACACACCTCTCCAATGCCAATGCCCAGACCGTGCTTCAGGTGACCTTACCAGACCTTCCCATAGCACTTTCTGCCAAGTTTCTTCTCAGCGACTGGGCTGGTGATTTCATTTCCTCTTCGTGGAGGTGGGTCCCAGCCAACAGCTTCCAAAAGGAAGTCCTGGCACTCAGCACAAGCGGCTCATCCAGCGCTCCTGACTCGGGATCCCGCTGTTGATGGAAACTAGAAGAGATAATCTCCAGTTTCAGTATCTCTGAGTTATCACATTTGCTGAACAGACAGAAATTCATACAAGCATTGAATGGATAGCTCAGTGTAGTGTCAGTGCCAAAATGAAGTGTATAGTTCAGGAGTTGGAGTTTTCAGAGCTTTCTCATCATTCCCAAATATTTTTGGGTTCACAGTTTCGTCTTTAGCAAGCAGGGAGGCTAGGTGAGCTCAGGTCAGTTGCTAGCCCTAGCACAGAAGAATTTCTACCACTAGCAGACAGCAGCACAAAATAAAGGTGTTCTCCTGATGTAACTCAACTGTAGCTTAGGAGGAATTGTCTCTGGGTGTTATAGCTCCTTGTGTGCATTTAGACAGTGTCTGTTCTGGACCCTAGAAAGGTCTTGCTGCCATCATCACTTTTGATTTAGGGTTCAGGTTCTATTCTTGAGCACCATAATTTAAATATCATAATCCCTCTGCTGGGTTAACTCAGGTGATTTCCCTCTACCTTTTTCCTTAAACCTCCCCAGAAAGCACCTGCCTTCTCAGAGCCTGGTAATTGTGCCAGCCCAGGGCACCCAAGCTGCCTGGCCTAGAGAGGGACGCAGCATCCCACTGGATATTTAAGTTTTGCCAAGTGTGAGCAGTCACAATGCCAGTTTATCCCACACCAACAGCTTCTAAGTTGCAGGTGCTAAGAAGAAAATGAGCGAAAATTCTTCCTTTCTTCCTTTTCTTAAACAGTAAGACATCTGTTTTACATACATACAGAAAGCTGAAACTCTGGGCTCACTCCAGTTGCCTAACCCCAGGCTTCTGATACCACTGGAGATGCCACAGGTAGTGGCAAAATCCCACAGCAGGTTGGGAGATACAACACGGAAACTTTGGGAGACCCTCATCCTTCTGATCAGTACCTTGATACCAGCTGCCGCAGCCCAGGACATCTTAAACGGCAATTATTAGGCATTCAGGCTGAGCCTTTTCTCCAAAACTTTAGTCCCAAATCAAGCATTAAAAGAATATTTTTCATGGAAAGTGTCTGACTGTTGACTGTTCAGCTGTCTTCAGAGCCGGCATGTCAAAGAGCGTCTAATCCCAACGATTGCTTTCTGAATGTAACACCCACTGGAAAAGAAAGCCCTAGGACAATCTTGTTTACGTGGTGTTTCTAAAGTAACAGCACTCCCGAAAATGTGTAGGAAAACAGAGCCATCTACAGGGGAAACGATTCTGGTTTGGCAAGGAAACGGATCCGATGAAGCAAAGCCTGATTCTATGCAACCAGCACAAAGGGCAGGACCAGACAAACACTGTGTTACCAGCAGAATGACAAAGGTGACACGAATATATTCTGTACAACAGGAGTTTCGTGAATCAAGTTTAGAGTCTCTCAGACTCTTTCATAGTTTCAGCAAACTATTTCCACGAGCACTCAACGACAGCAACAACTTTGCTTCCCAGTGACTACATACTCGCACTAGAATTACCAGTAATTGCTGAAAGACAATTTTAATGGTACCCACCTTGTACACCTACCCAAGGGACAGGCTCTGTCCAGGCTGTGGTCTCACTCCATCTTTTCAAACCCAGGTCCTTTCCATCAGCCCTCTGTCCCTCATTTACCTGGGCATGCTCATGCCAGGTCAGAGACATGTAAACTGGCAAGCAAGCTGTACCTAACATAGTTGGCTATAGAAAATATAAAACATCTCATCCTGCCTGCTGTACAATGGGAAAAGGCAACGCCTGGCACTTTTTTGGTATTTAATAGTGTATGTTCTGTTCCCAGCTGGTGACTGTAACAACCAATACATAAAAATTTGCAGTCTCACCAAAAGCGCATGGAATGACTCCTAATTGCCTTCCTGACTCCATGGAAAACATTTCAGGGCTGAAGTTTCCTTAATTAATTTTCCTGTTGTTTGACTGTCCCACTACGTATCTTCAACAGAGAAAACGTTAAGGAGACAAAAAGGAAGGAAAAGAAGAATTAGCTAAAAACAGTGACTGTTTGGACCAGGGTATCTGGAAATCTTAAGAAGCTGTGGCGAAGCAGCTGCTTAAAATACCATCTATAAAAATATAAGATACAAGGTCTTCAATGTCAGGGGCTGTTACAACTTAGGGAAAGAGCTCTAAGAGTTTCCCCATGGCCAGATGATAAAGGATGTTTTGCTACGTTAACACAGGGGCCTCCATACTTAGCTGGATTAAGCCAATTAAAGTGGCACAAAATCAATCTTTCTTTAAATACTTAAAAGCAGAGCAAAAATTACGTTGAGCGAACCCTCCCAAATTGATTTCCATCTCTGTAATGACTGATTTATGTGATATATAAAGTTCAGTTTCATATCTAGTTGGACTTCTAAATGTTTGTATGTTCTTACTTACTCAATCATATTCTCTCATAGGATTATTATTTTAAACTCATCCAGACTTGAGCTTTTTGAGTTATTAGAAAAAAATTCCATAGACTTACCTTTGGCTGAATTTAATAATAGTTTTAATTCAATTAAATCTAATTGAATTACATTAAATGCATCCTGCAATTTTATATGTACTGACTGAGCTGTACAGTCAATGGAACAAAGTCATCAGTGTTACAGTATAGCTTTGAGCTTTGATATTGTTGATGCAGGTCATAATATAGGAAACTAGGACTTCTGTGGGTACAGAAGATTTCCCTTGGCCTAGATAGTCTCAAGTTCTATGTCAAAAAGAACAATGGTTGTGCCTCGTACTTTATAGCTTCCATCTGGTTCAGATATCACACAGAGAGATGCCAAATATTGACCCCTCATGAGCTGGCTATTGACTTCAGTAGGAGCTGGATGACGTGGGGAGGGTCAGAAAGCAAGACCATGTATGTGGGTTGTCTGGAGCCTTGCTAGCGCAGGACAACTTGGGTCCACCGCTCTCCTTGGCCAATTGTATCTGAAGGCAAAAACTAGTGAAAGATATTTTGAAAACTTTTCAAAAGGATTTTGCTGCTCTTTCTTCTGGTTTAACAATGAGTTTAAATGAAAAACACATGGCAATCAATTAGACACGGACTGTAAGCTCTCCCAGACAAGGGCTGCTCTTTTTGTGTATATGTACAGGGCTGGATATGATGCTGTTAATTTTAACTATCTAGGAGTTGTGTCTAGTCTAAAGCAGTTGTGCAGGCTTCCGCTGAACTCTTTGCTGAGAGTCCTTCTAAGCAATTCATCCCATCTATCTTTGATGACATATACTTCAGGACCATGGAAAAGTTTTCTGCTGACTCTCATTTATACTTTACCTCATATGAATAAAAATGCTGCTTTAATCCCATCTCCTTGCCTTGCACCCATCCAGCCCCAATAGGGGGAGGAGATCTCCTCTGTCAGGATGACACTTTTGCATTTCTGCTACTACTCTGCTTGGCTAAAATCAGTCCACCTGGGGGAAGAGAGCCTCTGGGTGGCCCAAAAAAGGGACGGAGTTGTGGAAGTGAAGCCAGAGACTGACACCACCAGAGGCATGAGGTGTGCAAGCAAGGAAGGCGCAGACAGTAGAAGTCAAAAAAGTATCTGTACAAGAGGAGCTAGGTCTGGAAATGAAGGAGAGATCTCTAGAGCTTGATCTTCAGGCAGGTTGTGCAATTCTTCCTCCAGCAGGTCTGCAGCTTTTCTCGGCTCCACATTGCCCAGGAATTCAATGAGCGCTCTTTCTACTCCATCATCCAAGTCACTAGTGAAAATACCAAATACCATCGGAGTGAGGGTAAAGAGCCCTTTAATACTGATTCCCAGCTCAGTGGTGACTCACTGACAACTGTACAGTTTCCGACCAGCTGCATACCTAAAGTGTTAGATCCTCTCTTCTTCTTTTCAAGGTGTGTCAAAACTGTCTAGAACAGACATTTTGTTGCAGTGTGGTGCAAAATCAGATCTTACAGCAAGCCATGGCTAAAAAAACGCACTAGAGTAGTTAAAATTTAGCAAATGGGATCATCGCTGAGATTTTTACACATGCGTTTATGCCTTTTTTGTGCCTGCTCTCTGATAAAAGTGAGTAGCAGCTATTTTAACCACTACAACAGTCCCAGAAATCTCCACTGAAAAAAAGTCAGTTGGCTTCCAAAGGCACAAATGTGTGAAAGAGGTCAAGAAAGCAAAATTAAATACCAACAGCTGTTTCCCTCAGTATCCTAAACTTGGTTAAAACACACAGCTTTCCCTTGACTGTTACATTTTTCCTAAAGGGATAAACATAAATCTAACTTACATTTCTGTTTTTTATAGGACGCTGTGTAATTTCAGCTGATTGTAGAATATTCCTTCAGGGATAAACTGACAGTAGATAGGCTTGATGCTTACCTCCGATCTTCTGTAAAAAGAACGTGCAACTCCTTCAGCTAATGGGAAGATAGAACAAGTATCTAGTTAACCAGCTAAATGAGAAAACAAAGAAGAAAAATATAAAACGAAGTTAGTCATATGGTAGGCACATTGCCTTTATGAGAATGTACGCGTACATTTGGGAGAAGTACAAGGAAAGGGGCTCCTCTCAAAGATATTCACTCTCCAGTAACAGGAAGACAGGGAAGTAGTAATCTAATGGATTATCTGCACCAGATAAAAGCACTTGGATAAACTCTCATGCTTATTAACAGCTCATCTCCAAGAAAACACGGTAGACCTCACGGACAGGGCAAAAATGCATGTTTACCTCATATAAAATATTCTTCCAGGCTCTTCCAGTACGAGAAGTAGGAGTAGATGAGGAAATCTATGTGGAAGAGGTCTGCAGGGCTGCCATCTCACACCCTAAACCACCATCCTTCCTCCTCCCTGAGCTCAGTAAACCCACGTAATGCTCTCCTTGTTTGTGCTTTGCTTTGTGTAAAAGCGGGGGTGGGGGGTGGAATTAGCTCTCAATGCACTTAGGGAAGGTTGTCAGTGGTAAGGAAAGCAACCGGGAGACAACCTTTTCTGCCTCTGCACAACTGTCCCACATATGGCTTGCTCTGGCTCCAAGTCTTTGGTCTTCCAAAATGCAGGATGAGCTTTTTAGTCAAATATACAAATCTAACCTTCATTGCTCCTAGTTCCACTACACAGCCCTGAGGAGAGACCTCCATGTTGCAGCCTGAGCTCATGGCTGGCTCCACACCTGCTGGCTGCAAGTTTGATGCCAGCTAGGCAGCACTGTAACAGATCCTCACTGGCCATTCGTGGGACAAGAGAAGAGTAGAAGTAGTCCTAAGAGGCATGAGAGGGGGTTTCTCCATGAGTTCTCTCAACTGGATTCCCCTCTTCCAAGTATGTTAATGTAAAGTAGCACACTAAGAAGCCAGATGCACAAAGCCTGGCTACCAGGCACTTTCCTCGCCACACCAGTGACTGCGCTGAGTGGGCATCTGCAAAATCAAGAACCATAGGGGAAAAATGCTGATACCCAAACATACTTAAAAGGACAGAAACTCAGCTGGCATAAATCAGTGCAGCTTCGGCAAAGTATGTGAGTCTGGCCATAGCAGTTTACATTTTAATGCTAGAGCTCAGGCAGACTTCGGGATGGAGGATGCCATACCCCACCACCCAGTCTCGCTTCTCAGCTGCAGTAATCCAGCACTTGACTATTTCACACTCAAGTAGTACCTGCCAGCCAGCACAGGAATTTCTCATTTAGTTTTATGGTTGATTCATGTTACCTTTGATAGCAGGATTATGGAACAAACTTTCCTTTAGGTTTTACTTCATGTTTCCCTAGTGTCGTGAATCAAAAACTCTCACTTCAGGCGAAATTGGAGAATTAGTCTCCTCCTTGTGTCAAACAGGTCTACATGAGAGCCATAAATATCACTTCTGTGACTAAGTTATAGTATTTCCTAAGAGCAAAGGGAAACAACACTACTGCCTACCTACACAAGCAATGATTCTTGATCTGCTTTGACTGGTCTCTCTTCCTGATCAGAGAAATTTCCTGAAATGTTGTTTGGTGTAATAGGTAGAGATCAACCTTGTACCCTAAGATGTCTTGACAGAGATCTATCTAAAGTCCCATTTTTGTTCAAAGACTGACAGTTTCTGCACAGGTACAAGAGAAAAAAAAAACCAACACAAAACAATTCCAGGGCAAGTGCAAATCATGGGCTTTAAATATCTATGAACATATGTGATTCTTAAACACTAGATTACATAGAGTTAATCACATTGTTCTCTGAGCAAAAGGTACAAGTTTGAGGAGTTTCCTGAAACAACTCAAATTTTATGTGTTCGTCTCCAGTAAATATAATATTAATTTATACAGAAAGCCATGCTATTTATTAGTCAGATGTGTAAATCATATTTAGATCAGACTACATAACTAGGTAAATTCAAATCACAGCAGACACATTCAAATCACAGCAGCACTTTTGTCTGCTGAGGCTTCAGGCTGGAGCTTCTCTCCCCCATGATTCTCATGGTCTGCTCTCAGAGTTCATTGTAACCTCAACATTTGCAGAGAGCATCAAGGAAAAAATATTGTATTTTTAGCCAGTTACTCGATTGCCGGTATACTAGGACTTTCTATTGATTTTCTGTCCTCAGCTGCTAATGTGGCGCACTTCTCTCTAGTTTTCTTCTCACAGGTCAGTAAGATTTATGGCTAACCCAAAGGAGATGAAACCAGAAGGCGGACTGCTGAATCTCCACTGCTGGAAGCTACCTGCTGCTGACCGACACCGAGTCACACACATCTCCTGAATGCTTCAGGCCACCCCTAAAGCTCTACTGGACATTTTGCTCCTCATGTGGGAGAACTTGGCTTATTCTTGCCATATTTACTGACTGGCTAATTCACTGTCTCCCCACTCTAACCAAATTTTAGCTTAGCTGTTAGATAAAATGCAGTGCATCCGAACAAAAGATCTGCTTTAGGAAAGGCAGGGTCCTCACGAAGAAATTGCTTAGCAAGATGTTTCCAGGCTGGGTAATGATTGGTCTTGCATTGCTCTTTCCTAGGAGAAGAAAGGCCCCAGTATATTTTAAGGGGTTTTCTTGCAAGCCCGCTAAATAAAACGACTTTGGCTTGGGTGACTGTGGAGGGAATGATAAAACCTGTAGCTGCAGGCTGGAGAGGAAGGGAATGCAAAGGATGCACAAAACAAAAAAAGGTCTGAGGTTAGGATCCTCATCTGAGACACAGAGATGGCTTGGGATGAATGGGATGAAGTGCAGTTCCTGGCCTATGGATCAGTTTAGTGTTAGGATTAGGTTTCCTAGTGAGTAAACCAGCAGCAACAGTGCTGGAGCGACCATAAAAAAGTTTAAAAAAAAAAATTAAGGGCTCATACTAGAAGTCTCCTTTGTCTCAGTGGATTAGGGTCCTGGCTTGCAAATCAGCCTAGGATTTGGATTGTAGCTAACGAAGTCCAGGGCTACAGCTGGAGTGGAGCTGGAAAGGGGCTGCATAATGAATCGTCCCCCGAGAAAGATGTTCCACACAATTTTACTACTAGAATCTAGAATATGATTTCCTATAAGATTATAGAAAATTCGCAGCAATGGGACTCAGTCTTTCTTGCAGAGAATAGTACCCAGGGTAGACATCACCTTGAGCTTTAGCTACAGCTTGTCCTGGAAATTAGTAAGAAGAAATAATGGTTTCATCCTCATGTATACTGAAAAAAGAAATCCACCACAGATTACTAAATACACAGAAACATTAGCCAACTCAAAAAAAATCCACAGCAACCCCCTCCAAAAAATGTGAGCAGAATATAGCTGGAAGCTGGGAGAGCATTTGGAAGAAGTGTCAGTCTTCTCATACTAAAAGTCACGTCCAGATGAGGGGATGGAAATGGGTCCCCTGGTTGTCAGAAGGACCCCCACTTCACTCCTCCTCCATGCTGTGGGTAGACAGGGCAGAAGGAGGTTAGCAAGAAAGTTTGCTAAGGACTTGGTGGGGATGTAGATGACAATGGGTGCAAGTAAAACTGCACAGGAAGGAACACAGCTGAACCTCAATGAAGTTTTGAGGGAACTCAAAGCAAGACCGCTGCCAGGTGCCCTTGAACTACAGACACCCACGGGTGTCCCTCTCGCCACACAAATCAGGGAACCCCATTACTGTGCCACAAGCACACCAGTGGGTGTAGTATGTCTTATGGTCACCCTGGGCACAGGACCTGGGGTGCGATGCACCCTCAGCTCTTCTCCCCTTCAGGATGTGCCCTATGCTCAGCGAGGAGCCAAGGGAGGCACTGCACCCCCCCCTTCCTCTTCACCTTTCTCTTGGGGTGAGGGTACTTCAAGTTAAAGCAGCCTCCAGACCCCAACAGCCAAAGGGTTCCCTGGGAGCCGTGCCTCTAGCCAGGAGCTTCCCAACCAGTCAGGTCTCAGACCACTGCACCCTGCAGCCCACTCGGTCCCACCCAGACCAGGTTCTCCTGCACCATCCCCAGCACCACAACAGCAGGATGAATGGGGAAGCCTTGGGGCCCCCTGCCTGGCAGCCCTGCCCTCGGTCCTTTGCCGGCAGCCTGGCTTTGCCATGCTCTGGTAGCGAAGGGAAAGAAAGGGGGAGTCCGCAAGTGAAGCACCTTTACGGTTTTTCCTAGTGGGACGTACAGCCAACGAACCCGCGCGATTTGGTTCTGTTCAGACATTTTGAACCTGTTATGGCTGAACGGGTCCTAAATGTCTCCAAACATGTTCCCATTATCCCTAATTAAATTAGTTTATTGAGATCATCAATGAAAAAACATTATACAATTAAAACATTTGCACTCAATCAATTTTAATTGTATTCACTACAATTGCCTGTGCCAAACCAGATGCCTCCTACCCGGAGATAAGTGAAGGAAAAGCAATTTTTAAAACTCTCATTTGCTCAAGTTTGATCTGATCAAGCTGTGCCACAGTTGTCTTTTTTTTTTTTCCTGGGAGAACCCAGCAGCAGCTGCCACCCTCCCCCCCGCCCCGGCACCCACATCCCGGCGTTGACAGGGAGGGGAGCGCTGGGCTGGGGGTATCCAGCGTCAGCTCTGGGTCCAAGGGGGGGGCGGGTCAGCGCGTGTGCCGCGCTCACCTCGTGGAGCCGGCACG